>Ga0182027_10011887_pt1 | contig 12263 bp, 10 predicted proteins | sample 712E1DmetaG_FD_121300 | JGI IMG/M metagenome (GOLD analysis project Ga0182027, IMG submission 121300) | Permafrost microbial communities from Stordalen Mire, Sweden - 712E1D metaG (Illumina Assembly) | ecosystem: Environmental > Terrestrial > Soil > Wetlands > Permafrost | place: Sweden...
CTGACCAGACCGCCCGAGAGCACCGCGAAGCGCTGATTTGGATAGCATCGCGGCGCCGCCCCTGCTCGCCCGAGAGTCCAGGTCGCGAGCGCCAGCGCGAACGCGCATGCCAAGTACATTGTCTTCTTCACGTTCGATCCTCCTTGCTGTCATCACCGAACGAAAAAATGCGAGAAATGTCAAACGGACGAATCATCAAAAAGCCCCCGTCCTCAGCGGACGCAGCGCACCCTGTAAAGGTAGCCACCCGCGAGAGTGTGGCGCGATTGAGCGTCGTTGAAGTCGACGTACCACGCGTATACTGGGTAGGAAACCCCAGCATACGGCGAGGATGTCCAGAACCGTTCCGAGGGAGTGCTTGGGAAGGCGGTGTGATCGATTGCTGGACTAACGGTGAAGTCCACGATGGTGTATAGCTCGGTCAGGCCAGGCAGGCGCCAACCCGTGAGGCCGCCCAAGGTCAGACTTGCGCAGAAGGCTTTGGCCTCGGCCCAGAGGCAGGTCAGGTTGCCGCCACTAGGAACGCTGCAGCCCGTTCGCCTGCCCGATCCGTCGCGTTGCCAGACCAGGCCGGTAATTGTGTCGGTCACGGTCAGGCCGTCCGCGCTGACCACGAACTTGCCTACGTTCGCGCCGTCTCCCGATGGCAACCTCGTGCCGTCGCAGCTTTCGTGGGAGCCATCGCAGCAGGTTGCGCCCGACGGGCAATCCGACGTGACCGAGCAGGCGCCGCCAAATTGAACCACGCAGAAGCCGTTGACACAATCCTGATCCGAGGTGCAAGCAGGGCTGCATGCGCTCGTACTGGTTCCGCCTGTAGTGGGGCTGGTCGTGCCACCACTTCCCGCTGCGCCACCGTTGCCGCTGACGCCTGCTCCACCTAGCCCACGCGTGTTGGTCGCAGCGTCTTGACTCGTCCGCGCCGGAAAGGGATCGATCGTGCACGCAACTACTGTCGGCGCCAGGATCACAATCGTGAGCAAATGAGCGTTCAACATCACCATGTTCCTCCTGCGTTGAGATCGGCAGATCCAGGGCAGCTGCCGGCAGCAGGTACGCCTGCCTGTCGGGGCTGGCGCAATCCAGAGTACTTCTCTGGCACCCAGCGAGCGCGGCTGCCACGGCCCATCCACCTCATCGCTCTGATCAAAACGAGGGATACCATCACGTGGCCGGCCCGTTCTGAGTCGCTTCTCAGCTGGACTTGCAAGCACACGAGTTTGGTGTTGATGTATCAAATGTTTGACCAGCGGGGCACGACAGGCCGCAGCCCACGCAGTCGTAGCAGGTCGTGCTTCCGCAAGCCGTCTCCGCCTCTGCCGCCGTTCCGTAGCACAGGCTCGTCAATGGACAGTAGTGTGGATTACTAAAGGGACAGCACGCACTTGCCCCGCAAGAGACGCTTCCTCCTGCGCACGACCCAAATGTCGAAGGAGTAACACAGACCGCCGGGGACGTGGGGGTGTCCTGAAAGCACCCGCATGTCGCAAAGGCTTTGCTCTGACCGGTTAGGCACTTAGCGTTGTTGCAGGCGCACTGGCACTTGCGGGTTCCTGCTATTGTATCTACGGTAAGAATAGCTATCTTCCCCGCAGGACACGGGGAGCAGGGGCTGCAAGCCGTGCAGGCCGTATTGCCGCAGTTCGCTGCTGCCTGCTCCTGAGTGGCAAAGCACAGGTTTGTCTGGGGACAGTAGTACGGGTAGGCTAGGCCGCAGCACGCTGTCCCGCAAAAGAGCTTTGTCGACCCGCACGCCCCCAATATGGAAGGAGCGCCGCAAGTACGACTAGTGCTTGATGCCGTGCCGCCTGTGCCCGTCGTACCGCCAGCACCCGTCGTGCCACCGCCGCCTGTTCCACCTAGCCCGCCCGTGCTGGTCGCGCCCCCAGTGGAGCTGGTCGTGCCGCCGCTTCCCCTTGTGCCACCGTTGCCGCTGCCGCCTGTTCCACCTAGCCCGCCCCCGTTGGTCGAGCCCCCAGTGGAGCTGGTCCTGCCTCCAGTGGAGCTGGTCGTGCCGCCGCTTCCCCTTGTGCCACCGTTGCCATTGCCGCCTGTTCCATTTAGCCCGCCGGTGTTGGTTGCGCCGCCAGTGGAGCTGGTCATGCCTCCAGTCGAGCTGGTCGTGCCACCACTTCCCGCTGCGCCACCGTTGTCGCTGCCGCCTGTTCCACCAAGCCCGCCCGTGTTGGCCGCAGCGTCTTGACTCGTCCGCGCCGGAAAGGGATCTATGGTGCAAGCGACCACCGTCGGCGCCAGGATCACAATCGTAAGCAAATGAGCGTTCAACATCACCATGTTCCTCCTGCGTTGAGGCCGGCAAAGCCAGGGGCCAGGGTCGGCAACAGGTAGGCGTGGGTGTCGGGTGCGGCGGCTTGCTCATCCGGCGCACCCACGAAGTACAGCACAACGCCCAGCGCCGCGAGAACCCCGCCGGCAATGAAGGCGACGTTGCCGGCGGTCGCGTAGTTCTGCGCCTCGCCTCGTAGCTGATGTGCCTTGGCGTCTCGATACAGGTCCCAGTTGGTCAGTCCATCGTCGTGCCGGCTCTGCGCGACTGCCCAGCACACCGCCCCGACCACCATGCCGGCCACTCCAGCTGTACTGCTCGCAATCCCGGCGATGCGCAAATTGCTGATCGATTTCGGTTTCGTGCGCGGCTCCACCGCAGCGCTGACCACTGGCGCACTTGCTTCTGGCGCAACGGCTGGCGGTACCACTGGCGCGACCAATGGCGGCGGGGTCTGGACCACCGGCGCGACCGGCGGCGGAGTCTGAACCACCGGTGCCGGAGGCGGAGTCTCGACCATATGCTTGGCCAGCACAAGTTCCACAACTTGCTGGTCCTCGCCCGCCACGGTCACTTCTATCTCCGCCGGATCGTAGCCCTCGGCCGAGGCTGCGATAGTGTGTGTCCCCACGCCCACGCGCACTTGAGCCGCAATAGGCGCCCTGCCGATCTCCATGCCATCCAGGCGAACCATTGCCCCCTGGGGTGGACCATGAATTTCCAAAGTGGCGATGCGGGCTTTCTGGCGCGCTATCTTCCCCTCTACCTCGGCTCGCCGGGCCGCTGGAATCCTCTCGCCCCCATCTGCCAGGTAGCGCTGGTAGGCATCCACCGCCTCAACCGGCTTGGCCAGCGAGACGAAGACCTGGCCGATATTGTACAGCACGGCGAACTGATGGATCAGATCGTATGATCGCCGGAATTCGACGATGGCCCCTTCAAGCTGTCCATCGTCAACCAGTTTGAGCGCGCGATCGTAGTGGTTGCGCGCTTCCTCGTTTTCGCCCGCCTGGGCGGCTCGCGACGCCGCCCAGGCCTCCAGGATGATGACCAAAAACGCAGTCTGTTTCACCATGCTTCGCATTCTAACCCTCACTTCATGCAGGTCGCGTGCCTATTCGGCAAAGGAATTCGATTCGATCGAGCGAGCGCATCGGACTGCGCCGGAAATTCGGCGAATTCTGCGGGTTCTCAGCGGGTTGCGCGGCCGGAAGGACAACTGAAGACGCCTTGGCATCAGCGGTCGGAGTGCCTGTCGACACCACGTTTTTCGACAACCGTTGTCCAGGTGGACGTCCATCTGGACGTCCACCTGGACTTTCGACATCCGGGGAGGCGGCCCGCTGCCGGCTGCTGGACCGATCGCCATCTCCTTGGTCTTCCCACCCGCCATCCACGATAACAGGCAGCGACCGGCATTTCGCCGAGACCCGAAAAACAAGGAGCCATTCGCAGACATGGCCTTACTTGTTCGTCACGTACATTATCTGCCCGCCACTACTCTGATAGGCGATATGTACTTTGTCCTTCGTGTCTAGGGCAAGCACCGTTGTTACGCCAAGGGTGTATGTACCGACCGTCATTCCGCTCAGCTGAGTAGAACCCAACGATCCGACGAGAGTTCCGGAAAACTCTGGGCCGTACACGTCTACTCTTCCAGGACAGACAACGTAGATCCTATCGCTGGCGTCGATTGCGATACGAGGCATGCAACCGGTGGATTGAGCGAAGGAACCATTGGTTGTGACAAACGGGGTCCACGTCCCGGTAGAATTGGTTGCGATCCTAACCGCATTGTCACCGTAGTAGGCAACCACGGGGATGGAGCCGCGACTGATGGCAAGCGAGGGCCAATGATAATCGTAGTTGTCAGTCGTTTCTTCCACGGCGGTCGTCTTCCACGTTCCTGAAACATTGGTAGAGTAGTTCACGATCTTGCTGGCATGTTGGGAGCTATATCGCGAGCTAACGACATGTAGATGGGTGTTCGAGTCGAGAGCGATCCGCAAGGCGGCATCGTAGCCATACCCTGGGAAATACGTGTATGGTCCGATAATGGTCGTTGGGTCGAGGAGGACCGGATACGAGCGCCAGGAACCTGATTCGTTCGTGGAGAGACGGACTTCATTGTTGCAGTCGACGGGCGCGTCGGTCGCCGCCAGAGTCTGGATACAGTCGCTCCAGGGATAAACAACGTAGACCTCACCATTCGGACCTGCGGCTATCGACGAATTCATCCCGAAATAGTACGAATAGCTGAGGTCTACCGTGACCCATGAGCCGGATTTATTTGTAACGTACTGAAGTCGAGTTGCGACTCCAAAGCGGAACACATAAGTGGCCTCGTAGTAGCTTATGTGAACATTCCCGTTCGAGTCGACCGCGATCGACGGAGTTGCCTCAGCCAAACTCGCACCAATATTGTTGGGAGCCAGATTGGCTGTAGCGATATCTGCTATCACCCATGACCCAGACCTGTTTGTCGCATATCTAATCTTGCCTTGGTCGTAGTTGAAGTAGGCGATATGGGCGCTTCCGCTCTTGTCGACCGCAATGGCTGGCGATTGGCCGGCGCCTACGGTGGTCAAGACGAAGTTGGAATCCGCACTGGGGATTCCGCCAGTTGCTCCGCTGGCTGCACTGTTTCCGCCGGAGGCTCCGCTGCCCATCTGGCCGGCGCCCCCTCCATGGCCGCCAGGCCCGGCGTCCACTAGTGCATCCCCGGCCAGCCAACATCGGTGGTCGGTTTCGCACAGGTAGCCTTCAGGGCAAAGATTGTCTCCCGGAGAGCAGGCTTGCGCCCCGCTCTTGGGATGCGGGCTGAAGGTGCAAGCCAACCCGAGTGATAAAGCAAGCAAGCCTATCAAGAAATGCGGCACGATGCGAGAGTCCATCAGAAGGTGCCCTCTGCAGAAACGCCAGCCCCAGCCGGCAGAGGAACCAACGCAACAGCGGGAGCGCTGGAGGAGGCCGCCCCAATCGCGTAGAGGAGGGCCCCGGTCACCGCCAAACCCGCGCCCACCCCGAAGGCTGTCCACTGTAGATCTTCGTATAGCCTGCCTCTCGCAGCGTACGCGGAATTGTAGACAGGAGCCGACTGGGCGGAGTTGGAGTGCGCCCTGGTCTCAAAGCCGAAGAACACGCCGGCGCCAACTGAGGCGATGGCAGTCGCGCCGCAGACCAAGCCGGCCATGCGCAACCCTCGTCCTGGCTTGGTGACCGGGAGCGGTGATGCAACAGAGGGCGCCGCAACCTTCACCCCAGCGGGTGGAGGTTGTGAGGAAACTGGGGGAACCATTGGTGGCGCGAGCTCCGCTGGCACTCCCACCGAGGCAGGAAGGTCCGCAACCGCTGCGGCCGCCATCGGCGCAGAAGGGACGGCTGGCGGAAGTGCTGGCGCTGGCTCAGCGGCCATCGGGGCGGCCCGCAGCGGCGGTGATACAGGCGAGACGTGCGGCGGCGTGCCGACCATCGGGGCCACCAATCGTCGCGACGGCGTCTCGACCAGATGCTTGGCCAATACCAGTTCCACAACGTGCCGGTCCTCACCTACAAGCTCAATTTCTATCTTCGCCGGCTCGTAACCTTCGGCCGAAGCTGCGATAGTGTGCGTTCCCATGCCCACGCGCACAGGCGCGGTGATTGGCGCCTTGGCGATCTCCTTCCCGTCAAGACGAACCACCGCCCCCTGGGGCAGGCCCCGGATCCGCACGGTCGCAATGCGGGCATTCTGGCGCTCGATCTCCTTCTCCACCTCGGCACGCCGGGCTGCTGGGACCCTCTTGCCCCCATCTGCCAGGTAGCGCTGGTAGGCATCCACTGCCTCAACTGGCTTGGCCAGCGAGAGGTAGACCTGGCCGATGTCGTACAGGACGGCAAACTGATGGGTCAGATCGTAGAACCGCTGGAACTCGACGATGGCGGCTTCAGGTTGCCCATCATCGGCTAGCTCGGTCGCGCGATCATAGTGTTTGCGCGCTGCTTCGTTTCCCCCGGCCCGGGCAGCTTGCGGCGTCGCCAAGGCTCCAAGAACGATCACCTGCAACGCCGTCTGCCTTGCAATGCTTCGCATTTTGCCCATCGAAACAGCGTCTTCCATTCCAAACGCTCCTTTCAGCCGCAATAGAGGCACCACCTCACCCAGTAGAGGTGACTCAGAATTCGCCGTTCGCAGCAAGACACTTGCTAAGCGCGCTTGCCAGCGAATCGCAACCCGTAGTAGTCGCCTCGCCGTCAATAGGCGAGCACTCAACGCGGCGAGTAAGAGAGCACTCGATCGATGCATCGTACTCAGAAAGACACGCCGAGCGCGACTGGCGAACGTTCTCGCATACAGTCATGCAAATACTGAGTGCCGGCGTGGCCGGGCAAATTGCGTCAGCCTCACATTGACGCTGGCAGACGGAATGCGGGTTGCACTTAACAAACGAGCACGACATGTCCCCGTTGTCTTGCTTCGTAAAGGAGTAGCTCGGATCTGGCGTGGCGCCTGAACAGCCTGCGACGTCTCGCGGCAGGCAGATCAGGCCGCGACTCGGGTCGTTGAAGCAAATGAGCCCTGGCTCACAATCACTATCAGCAATGCATTGCGCCTCGCATTGCGTTCTCCCGGGCAAGGGGTCAACTGTGCAAGAAAGGGCGGTGGCCGCCAAGAGGATAATCGCAACCAGGGGAACTCTCGACATCTTCATATTCCAAAATTCCCAATAGCATGTATCAAATGCAGTTAAGAAAAGTGCACAAGACGCCACCGTCGCCTTGCGGTTTGCTGTTGATAGAGCAACCACGTCCGGAAGCGCCGCAACCCGCGCAGCCGTTAGGCAAGCACAGCGATCCTTGATCAATTGTGCTAAAACAAAATAGCCCCGGCTGGCAATCGCCATTGCTGGAGCATTTCTGCTGACAGGGCGTCCTTCCCGGCAAAGGATCAACCTCGCAGGCAAGACCCGCAGTTGCCAACAGCCCAAGGGCGAGCAGGCGAATCTTCGATATCACCAGGTTCCTCCCGCGCTGAGGCCAGCGAATCCTGTGTTCAATGTTGGGAACAAGTGGGTGTGCTGCCCGTCGTTTTTGCCAGTGGGGGAATTCTGCGCCCCGACGATATACAGGACGACGCCCAGCGCAGCCAGCGTGCCGCCAGCGATGAAGCCGACGTTGGCGGCGGTCGCCAGATCCTGAGCCTGGGCTTGCAGGCTTGTCGCCTTGCTGTCGAGGCGCTGGTTCCAGTTGGTCACGGCAGCGTCGTGTCGACCCTTGACGAGCAAACCACACACTGTCCCGGCCGCGATGACCGCCACCCCAACGGCCCCGCTCACGATCCCGACGATGCGGGTGTTGCTGACTGGTCGGTGTTTCATGGGGGACGCAACCAAAGCGTCCGCCACCGGCGTGCTCACCTCTGGTGAGAGTGCCAAGGAGTCCACGGGTAACAGCTTCTGCTCGACCACCGGGGCCCGTGGCGGCGCCTCGACCACATGCTTGGCCAAGGCAAGTTCGACAACCTGCCAGTCCTCGCCCGCCACGGTTACCTCAGTCTCCGCCGAATCGTAGCCTTCGGCCGAGGCTGCGATGGCGTGCGTCCCCACGCCCACGCGGACGGGGGCCGAGATCGGCGCCTTGGCAAGATCCTTTCCGTCCAGACGAACCATCGCCCCCTCAGGCAGGCCGCGAATCTCCAGGGTCGCGATGCGGGCTTTCTGGCGCGCTATCTCCTTTTCCACGTCGGCTCGGCGGGCGGCGGCAATCTTCTCTCCCCCATCTGCCAGGTAGCGCTCGTAGGCATCCACTGCCTCAACCGGCTTGGCCAGCGTGACGAACACCTGGCCGATATTGTACAGCACGGCGAAGTGGTGGGTCAGATCGTATGACCGCCGGAATTCGACGATGGCACCTTCAAGCTGCCCGTCGTCGGCCAGTTGGAGCGCGCGGTAATAGTGCTTGCGCGCCTCTTCCTTTTCCTCGGCCCGGGCGGCTTGCGGTGCCACCGTGGCTCCTAGGACGATGAGCAGCAACGCGGTCTGTTTCACTGTGCTTTGCATTCCAAACCTCACTTACTGCAGGTTCTACTGCAGGTTCCATGCCTATTGGGAAAAGGGATCAGAGCGATCAAGCGAGCGTATCGGTTTCTGCCGAGAAAGAGTCGGATTCTGAGGAGGGCCGCCGGGTTGCGCGGCCGGCATGACAACCGAGGACAGCTTACCACCAGCGATCGGAGCGCCTGTCGGCGCTATGTGTTTCGACAAACGCGGTCCAAGTGGACGTCCACCCGGACGTCCACCTGGACTCTCGATCTTTGTGGCGGGAGGGGGAGTGTTGGCTACTGCCGGCGGTGGCAGCGGTGCCGGTGTCGGTGCCAGCGCCGGGGCCGGCGGTGGAGTCAGCGCCGGGGCCGGTGCTGTCAGCGCCGATGGTGCAGGCGCCGCAGCCTGCCGCCTTGGCTCGCGGTGCAGACCCAACCACAGACCGAGGACTACCAACAGAAACACGCCAGCCGCCGATCCAACCCAAAACACGGTACGCGACTTGCCGCGCGCTGGAACAGCCACAGGTTCCGCTGGCGGCACAATCGAGGCTGGCACCGCCATCGGGGGCACCGAAACGGGCGACGGCATGGTGGCGCCCGGAACAGCGGACAATTCAACCTGCGAGCGCGGTGGCGTCACCGCTCGGCCGGCAAAGGGAATCAGCGCCTCCATGAGGAGGGTGACCGAGACATGGCGATCACCTGCCTCGCGGGCCATGGCCTTGCCCACAACAACGGAAAGGCCGGGTGGCAGGCTAGGCCGGGCCGAATCGAGCGGCGCCGGTTCGTAGGTTAGTACATGGTATATGATCTCGTGGTACGAGTCGCCCGGATGGGGCTTGGTGCCGCTCAGTATCTCGTAGAGGATCACGCCAAGCGCGTAGATGTCGGTGTGATGGTCGACGTCTTTCGCGCCGCGAGCCTGCTCCGGGGACATGTAGTAGGGCGTGCCCATGGTCGTCCCGCTTTGGGTCAGACCCGCACCCGCGCGACCCGTGTGCAGCTTGGCGATGCCGAAGTCCAACACCTTGACCAGATCGCTGCCGTCGTTGCGCTGGCAGATGAAGAGGTTCTCGGGCTTGAGGTCGCGATGGACGATGCCTCGGCTGTGCGCGGCCGCAAGTCCACGGCAAGCTTGGATGAGGATGTGCGCCGCGCGCGGCACGGGCAAAGGACCGTCGCGCACCAGCAGGTGGGCAAGGTCCTCACCGTCGAGATATTCCATGACCAAGTAGGGCGCGCCGTCATCGCCTGTGCCGGCGTCCACCACGGCCGCGATGTTCTCATTCTCCAAGCTGCCGGCCGCCTGCGCCTCACGCTGAAAACGGGCCACAAGTTCGCTGTTGCTGGCGAGATGCGGGTGCAGAAACTTGACGGCAAAGCGGCGGCCAATGATCGAGTGCTGCGCCTCATAGACCTCGCCCATACCTCCCTTGCCGAGCAAGCGCACCAACTTGTACTTGCCCCCCGCGGTTCTTCCCACGCGCGTGTTGACCGCGCTGTATTCCTGGGTCACTGTGATTCCCCTGGCGCAAGATCGTCGCCTACACCGGAAATACCGCCGGCTTCCATCAGACGATAAGCGCGCTGGCGCGAGATGCCGACAGCAGCGGCGGCGCGTGCGACGCTGCCCTTGTGGGTGCGCAGGGCCTCGGTCAGAAGGGACAGCTCGCGCTCGCGACGCGCGCGGTGGGATTCGGGCGTGTTCGGGGCAGCCGAGATAGCGCCCGATCCAACTGCCGCAACCGGCGCAGGCACCGGCGCACCCGTCTCGGGACGATTGAGGATCTCTTCCGGCAGGTGCGAGCGGCGCAGGACTTCCTCGTGACCGTGCAGAACCAGTAGGCGACGCGCCAGCAAGTCAAGCTCGCGCACATTGAAGGGCCAGTCGTGCAGGCAGAGCTGCTCGACTAGGCGCGGTTCGACGTCGGACGGTCGACCGCCAGCGTGCAAGCGCAGCAGGTGCAGAAACAGAAAGGCGATCTCTTGCTTGCGCTCGCGCAGCGGCGGCAGGCGGATGGTCAGGCCGTTTAGGCGCGCGCAAAGGTCGGCGCGAAAGCGGTGCTCATCCACTACCTTGGCAAGCGGGATCTGCGTTGCGGCCAGGACGCGAACGTCGATGCGCACGGGCGCTGACTCGCCCAGGGGCGAAATCTCTCGCTGTTCGAGGGCGCGCAGGAACTTGGCCTGCACCGGCTCGGGCAGGTCGGTCACTTCGTCAAGCAGCAGGGTTCCCCCCTGGGCGGCGCGGAAAAAGCCCGGGCTCGCCCGGTCAGCGCCCGTGAATGCGCCCTTGCGATAGCCGAACAACTCGGCTTCCGCCAAGGTCGGCACAAGGGTCGCGCAGTTCACGGCCAGGAACGGTCCCTTCCGGCCGCTCCACTCGTGCATGGCGTGGGCCAAGCCCTCCTTGCCAGTTCCGGTCTCGCCCAGGATGACGGTAGGCAGGGCGCTGGACGCGGCCTTCTTCGCCTGTTCGAGAATGGGGCGCAGGACCGGGCCGCCAGCCAGATTGGCCGCGAGCAGATCGAAAACCGGATCGTGGTCGGCAACGTCTGGCGAAACCTGGATCACGATGCCGATCCACTCGCCCATGCGCAGAACCTGGCCGGGCCTGATCGGGCTTTCTTGTACCTTGGCGCCGTTGACGAAGATGCCATTCCTACTGCCCAGATCCTTGACGATGTGCAACGGACCTTCGCGACGGATCTCGGCGTGGTGGCGCGAGCATTCCTTGCCCAGCAACTTCACTTGGCAATCGTCGTCCCGACCAAGACCGATCCGCTCGTCCGCAAGGTGCGTGAGCAGCCCACGCGAGGTCGGGAACACCCAGCGGATAGCGAGCGTGGGCTTGCTTGTTCCCCCGGTGGCCGTTTTGTTCGACGGCATAGTCGTATGAGCAGCCCGCGAAACCATCGGGGCGCATTAGACGACAAATCGCCTCGCGTGTCTACACACCGGGGCCACACACCGGGGCCACGACCTACGCCATCAATCAGCGGCCCTTCTTCCGTCGCTGTTTCTGTTTCAGCGACGGCCCGTTCAAGATAAACAACGGCCGGACCGAAAGACGGACCAGAAACTGCGCCGTGTGGCTCGGACGCATTCTGCAGCAGCAAGTGGATTACCTCATGGCCGAGAATCGAATCCTCAAGGAAAGGCTCGGCGACCGAAAACTGCAGCTCACGGACGCCCACCGACGGCGATTGGCCGTTCTCGGGAAGACATTGGGGCGCAAGCTGCCGGCCAAGGTGGCCAGCCACGCTGCCAAGAACTGCAGTGGCAACGGCAGGACCGAACCGTTCGACTCGTCCTTCTTCCTGCTCACGGGCGGCTTTCTGCACCCTTCCCAGCCCACCGCAAGCTCATCGACATCTCCGTCAACCTACGAGACTCGCTTCGTTCTTCGACGATCCTGTTTTGGTACCAGACGCCATCTCAGGGTGCTTTGTGACAATGCCGAGGACGATCGCTCCCAGCGCGCCAACCACCTCTTCGCGCTTGCCGTCAACCAGCTCGGCTGCAGCTGTCTTCAAAGCGTCTCCGTGCTGCTTGATCAGCTCACCCAGGTCCATGCTGGAACCAATTTTTGAAAACGGCGGGTCAGCGATCCGGATGAGCACGGCGACATTCTCGCCGAGCTGCTCGATTTCGTTGCACTTGCCCTGCAAGAGCGGCCGCGCTGAGCGCGGCCACAATCCCGCGCTACCGAGAGATCATCTCCACTCCAGCGGCCAGAACTCAAGGACACTGCCAATTGGCACCCGGCTTTCCGTACTTGCCCTCGCGGTCCGTGAAGGACCTATGTTCTTCGCAGGCGTCGATGTTGCGCAGATGGCAATGGCCCACAGCCGCTTTCCCGCATATCGTTCACACTGGGACCGTCGACTTGTGGGCTGGGGTCGGCCGCACAGCGGGATCCTTGGGTTCTTCACATTTTGAACTTGATTGGGC
>Ga0182027_10011889_pt1 | contig 12261 bp, 11 predicted proteins | sample 712E1DmetaG_FD_121300 | JGI IMG/M metagenome (GOLD analysis project Ga0182027, IMG submission 121300) | Permafrost microbial communities from Stordalen Mire, Sweden - 712E1D metaG (Illumina Assembly) | ecosystem: Environmental > Terrestrial > Soil > Wetlands > Permafrost | place: Sweden...
GTATCGGTTGACATAGACGTGCTGGACCCAGGCTTTGCCCCGGGCACGGGAACTCCCGAGCCCGGCGGTTTGTCCAGCCGAGAGCTTCTCGGCCTGTTGAGAAGCCTTGAGGATCTGCCCGTGATCGGCGCAGACATCGTCGAAGTGGCTCCCGCCTACGATCACGCACAGATCACGGCACTCGCCGCAGCGCACATCGCCTACGAGCTTGTCTCATTGATGGCGATGCAAGCTGCCCGCAACGACGCCCATATCTCGGTCGACCGAAACTAGACGCGAGTTGGCGGAGACCTCGACCGAGCGTCACCCGAGCGATAGCGGGCCGTTCACGATTCCTGACGGTTGCCAGCCGGTGCATTCGTCGACTAACGCGCCCAACCCGTTCGAGGCGGCGCCATATAGGAGTCGTCGTTGCGGAAGGACACGGACTGGCCGCGGTTGAGCCCGAGGTGTGCAAGGCCTCGGAAGAGCCGCGCTCGACGCTCTCAGCGGCGCAGCTGGCGAGGCTCTAGTTGTTTCTCACCTGGCTGCACTTTTGTGGCTCTCCTCACTCTTCCGTGGGTGGGAAGGTCGAACAGGTGTGCGATGTGAGTCCGACACGCGATTGTCGAGCAAGATGGGACGGTGGAGAACACCGCTTCGCGCTGGGAGCCTGAGGACGACGACGATTACGAGTCGGCGTGCGCCGAGCTGAAGGAGCGCTTTGCAACCTGGGCCGCGAATGCGGGTGTCGCGATCGATCGCGATGTGCCCGCGGGTCTGCTCCACTACAAGTGGGCATACGTCGATGGCCATCTCACCCGTTGGACGCGTCGCGACCTGAGCGAGATCTATCTCGAGCTCTACCCGGCCAAGGTCATGGCCGATCCCGACGAACTCGACGAGGTCCTCGCCGAAGCGAGGGCGTTTCTCACCTTTCTCTCTGCGACCGGACTGCTCGAGGAAGAGAGCGAGTCTGCCGAGGTCCTCATCGACCACCTCGACCAGATCGCAGGGCGGTTCCGGGCGAACATGGCCGATCAGTCGCGCTACAGCTTTGGCAAGCGCCTGTGGACCGAGGCCGCAGCCGAAGGCGTAGGGCCCGACGACCCCGCTGCGGTCGAGGCCTTCATGGCGCGCTTTAACGCCCGGCCCCGAGCCGAGCGGGACGCGATCCTCGGAGAGGGTGTGAAGCCGAGGAGCCGCCGCGCACAGACGGGCCGGTTCACTCCTCCCGGAACCCCGCCCGGACCCGGTTCAGGAAAGCGGCGCAAGCGCCGGAGATGAACGGCCGGCCAGCGAGGGCCAGTAGCCGCCACGGTCCAAGAGTGCGAGGGCGATCAGGTGCTCGGGATCGCGGAACCCGAACGCCATGCGGTGGAGACACGCGCAGCTTCGTCTTCGTCGACTCGACGAGCGCGTTCTTAGACCTCGACCGACTCGATCACCGTCGCCTTGTCCACACCGACCATCTGCCGCCACACATCGGCACCGAACAATGCCGTTCTCCCCGCCTCGTCTTCACGTCGCCGAACGGAGGGAGAACGTAGCCACGAGGTGGCCTTGCTTGCCTTTCAGCTGCTCAGAATGCCCACGGATCGGACAGAAGAGCCACTTTTGTGAGTCCCTGTGTTCGTCCCGAAGGGAGCTGAGATCGCGACCCGAGCCCCGTGTTTGACTTGAGCACCGATCCTCAGTCGCGACCGATCAGCCCGACAGCCAGATCGCAGAGCTCGGCGCCTGTTCGAGGGCTGTCTCGGCTTGCGGTCTTACAAATAGCCGCGCATTGGATCTCCCGGCAGTTCGGCTCTGCCACAGGGCTCGCTTCGAAGCGGAGTAGACGACAAGGTCGCCATCGGCCTGCATGACGGCGGATGCCCCCGGCGAATCGGGGGTTCCCGATTCCCACAGCGTCCTTCCACGGGCGGAGTAGAGCACGAGGTTTCCGTCCGCTTGCATGACAAGCCGGCAGACTCCATCTGCCGATTGCAGGTACCAGCCGGGATCGAGGTGTTCTCCGACGTCGAGTTCGGGATTCGCCGTTCCCGACGACCACAGCGGTCCCGATGCCCCATATATGACGAGGTCGGCATTGGACTGCACCGCTAGATCGGCGCCGGGATTGCCTCCCGTATCGGTTTCCCATAGCAGCCGGTCCGAGGATGAGTAGACGGCGAAGTTACCGTCACTCTGCATGATCGCGAAAGCGCCCTGCGAATCGGACGTTCCCGATTCCCACAGCACCCGTCCACCAGCGACGGAAAGAGATAGGTCGCCGTCCGACTGCATCTCGAGTCGATACTGTCCGCCAGGCGAGTCAACGTACTGGCCGTCGACGAGGAGGCGACCGGACTCGACCAAGGTGGCTGTAGGGCGGACGGCTGACCTGCTTGGTGCGCAGCTGGCAGGCGGTCCCGAGTTCCCCAAAAGGTCGACGAAGGTGTACCCGTGACTCTTGAAGTACCGGATGATCAGCGGTAGCGCCGCCACAGTTGCCGGCATCGGGTCTTCCTGGTTGTGGAGCACGACGACCGGGTGTCGCAAACTTCCACCCTCGGACTCGGCGAGCGAGACGATGCGGTCGACCCAGTATGGCGAGGAGGAACCGTCGGCCTCGTAGTCCTCGGTGTCGACGCTCCACATCCACAAGGTCATGTGGCGTTGGCGCGCCAGCGAGAGTGTCTTCGCGTCATAGTCGCCGTAGGGCGGACGGAATACGCACGGAGGCGTCTCGGTCGTCGCTTCTTGTCTGGCGATCACCCGGTCAAGCTCGGAGGCTTGAGCGGCTGCCGACAGCCTGGTCATGACGGGATGGCTCCAGGTGTGGTTTCCAACGAGAAAGCCAGCCTGGACCTCGGCCCTCAATGCCGCCGGCCAAGCCGCTTCTTGCCTGCCGACATTGAAGAAGGTTGCGCGAACTCCATGGGCCTCGAGAATGGAGAGGATGCTTGCCGTGCTCGGGCCAGGACCGTCGTCGAAAGTGAGGGCCACGGTCTTTCCGCCACCGGGAATCGGGGGAGCGTAGAATTGGGGACCAAGGGCGGGGACTGGACAATACGAGACAGAAGCCGACAATGTCGCTGGCTTCGAGAGGTGATGCACCGCGATAGCCGTGGTCGTAGTGGCAACGGTTGTTGTTGTACTCGTCGTTGTGACCGTACTGGTGGTGGCCGAGTGCTTTGCAGCGACCGGCACGCTGGTTGAACAGGCGCCAAGCGAGAGACTGATAACGGCGAACGCGACAAGCACACGAGTTTTCATGATCGCGACATGGACCAGTCCCTTTACAGCCGAAGAGGTGCGGCCTCAGGCACGGTATCTCTCCCTGGCACTGATGTGTTCGCGACAACACGATCGCGGTAGCGCGAAGCCGGACGGTACTCAGAATTGCCCGCGTCGCTGGATGAGTGCGATGAAAGCCGCGCCGTCTCTGGACAGAGCGGTCCCCCTGAGCCAGCCAGGACACTTGGCCAACTGCGCGAGGATGCCTCGTGGGACTATGGCCACGGTGCGCAATCTTGGCGCGTTTGGGATAGCAGCCATGACCGATACGACAACCGCCGTCCTCACGTGTGCAGGTCGCGTGACTAGAAGCGAGACTCTGTTGGCAGCCCGTTACTCGGACCATTCGGGTCTCGAACGGTTCCGGGAACTGATCGTTTGTTGCCGGACATAGACAGTCGGTGGACCGCGCGCACCAAGGGGTGCCCGACAGCGAATTGTGGCGACGAGCCGCCGAGCATGACGGCGCCGCCTTCGGTGAGTTGTTCGAGCGACACGCGGATGCGGTCTACCTCCACTGTTTTCGTCGCACGGCTTCGTGGTCACGCGCAGAGGAACTTACGAGTGTCGTGTTCTTGGAGGCGTGGCGTCTCAGGCAGGCAATTCGCCTCGACACAGAGTCCATCCTGCCGTGGTTGCTCGCGGTGGCCAACAACTCGATCCGCAACGCCAACCGGTCGATGCGCCGTCACCAGCGTCTTCTGGCGAAGTTGCCGAAGCCGTCTTTCGTAGATGACTTTGACGACGACACCGCAGGGCGACTGGACGATGAGCGAGCGATGGCACAGATACTGGCGCTGCTGAGCGGGCTCCGACCCCAGGAACGAGAAGTCATTGCTTTGTGCGACTGGGCGGGCCTCGACCATTTACAGGCGGCTGCGGCACTCGAGGTACCCGTCGGAACCGTCCGGTCTCGCCTCTCGCGAGCCCATGGGCATCTTCGGGCACGTCTCAGCGAAAGGGCCGATGACCCCCGGTCGGCCGAGTGGCACGTACCTGCTACTCAGCACCCCAAAAGAGCGTCATGAACGTTGTTGAGCGACCTCCAGGCTCCCGGCTAATGCGCGCCAAGTATCGAACTGCTCTTCGCCTCGAACTGGAGGCCATGGTCTCCGGTTCGTCTCGGTCCCACAGACGGCGAGGTCTGGCGGGTTCATTGCCTCATCGGGCGATCGTCGTCGCAGTCGCCGCCGCGATCCTGGTCGTGTTCTTTGTCCCCCTGCCACACGTCAGCCTGTTCAAGAACCTTGTCGCTCAGGCAAAGGTGACGCCAGGCTCGCATGGCACAGGTTCGTCGCTTCGAGTCACCGCGACCGCCGTCACAGGAGCGGGTGGTGATCTGTGGCTGCTCGGGACGTACTCATGCTCGAGGGGGACTTGTCCCGTGGTGATGCGAAGCACCAACGGCGGGAAGTCCTTTGTCCGGGTCGGTACGCCTCCCCACTCGGTCGACTCACTCGTCTTTGCCAACCGGGAGGACGGCTACGCCATCTTCCCGGGGTCAAGCCTCGAGAGGCCCGTTCTCTACTGGACGCGAGACGGAGGCATGACGTGGCGACTTGCCCAACCCGGGGGGGCCCACGTTTGGCAAGGCTCTTCCCTGGCAGGTCCGCCCGCATCTTCAGTCGTCACGACCAACGGCCGTACGTATGTCCTTTTCGATCCGGACTGTCCAACGTCGTATTGCAAGTTCGTGGACCTTGCCTCGTCTGCGGTCACGCGCGACGACTGGAGGACGACGCGGGTTCCGGTAGATACGGCCAACTACCAGGTTTACATGGCGGCTTTCGGGGCGAAGATCTGGTTGATCATGACCTCGGATCCAGGAGGCTCTGCTCGGGTACTGGTTTCGAGCGACGGAGGCAGGAGTTTTGCGAATCTGCCCAGCACCGGGATGGAAGGCCTCGCCTGTAGTGACACCGCCACGTCGGCAAAGACCCTTTGGGGCTTCTGCGCTACCGGGAGTTTGGGCTATCCGGTCCGTTCAACCGACGGAGGGGGGCACTTCGCCCCCATCGCCGGATGGTCCGAAGGACACAAGGGCGAAGCCGCTAATGCTGGCAGCCTGCTTCCTCTGTCGGACAACGCCGCTGTGTTCCAGCCCAGTCAGGGTGCCTTTTGGCTTACCACAGACGGTGGTCGAAACTTCAACCCTGTAAGGTTCAGCTCCTTGTGGCAGTCGCCGAACTACGACTACCACATCGCATTTGCCAGTAGGACCACTTGGCTGGTGCTGGGGGTCGAGGAGCCCAGTGAGAAGAACCTCATGTGGCGCACTACGAGCGGCGGGAGGTCCTGGCAGCCAGTGAAGGTTCCTACCGTAAAGCAGGCAACCGCTGTGCCTTGCAAGGCATCCCAGCTGGCCGTGGCCTTCTTCGGAAGCGGCGTGGGCAACCCAGGTCAGGCAGTAACGGCCATCGGGGTGACGGACGTCTCCTCGACAGCTTGCTCGCTGGTGGGGTACCCGAGTCTGACGTTCCTCGGCAATGCCGGTGGCGTCGTACGGGTCACAGTTGGCCACGCCTCGGACTTCTTTGGAGTACTTGCGACGGTCACCCTCTCGCCGAAAAAGACCGATTCAGCAGGCTTCCTCGTAAGCGGATCCGACTCTCCAGCAGCAGGCAACTCGTGTCCGACGGCAGCCTCGATAAGAGTTGGGCTTCCGGACGTAGGACCCTCCTTCACGGTTGTGACCAACATGAGGCTGTGCAGGCTGCACGAATTCGTCTCGCCGATAGTGCGGGGAGCGAAGCTTGCGCCTTTGCTCTAGGTCGCACGAGGCGAAGGTCGGCATGATGGTGTCCCGTTCCGCCGCGCGTGAATCGGCTACGCACGAGATGGAATCGACGGCCTTGGCATCGATCCGCGCCGTTGGCGACGGTCTTGCCGCGCGAACCGATAGTCGAGCTTGCGGCGGCGGTCGGGCCCGTCGAGTGAGGCACCGCGTCCGGTCGCGCCGGCTGCGCCGACGTTGTCAGCCCTCGATGCTGCTGGGATCCGGAGGGATGTCTACGGCGTGCTCTTGAAGCACCTCCAGTGGCACGATCTCGAGGGCACGCTCGTGGGTTGACGCGAGCACTACATATGCGGCTGCGCCGTCGTCGTGGGCCCGCAACCAGTTCGAAGCGGTAACACACCATCGATCTCCCGGCACGAGGCCAGGAAAGCGGTACTGAGGCATCGGCGTGCTCAGGTCGTTGCCGATGCGACGTTGATGCTCGAGGAACTCGGTGGTCACCACTGCGCAGATGGTGTGGCTGCCCAGATCATCGAACCCAGTGCGGCAACACCCGTCTCGATAGAAGCCAGTGAGGGGGTCTGTGCCACAAGGTTCGAGCTCGCCACCCAACACGTTTCGATCAGCCATACGGGCATATTCGCTCAAGATCTTCCCACCTCCTTCAGGTGCTGCCTGTCCAATGCTGCCACCGCGATGTCGGAGCGTAGCGACCCGACGTGGTCTGTCGGTTGAGCCTCCCCGTGTCTTTCGTTCTACGCCGGCCTTGATCGAACGGCCTCGGATCGGATTGGACATCGACACCGGCGCGCCACCACGCTTGCGCGATGGCCGGGTTTGCAGAGGCACCTTTCGCGTCCGGATTCAGTGATCGGATATTCGACGCCGTCGTGTTCGACTTCGATGGCGTGATCGTCGACACTGAGCGCATCATCTATCAAGTATGGACTGACACGTTCGCCCACTACGGATGCTCGCTCACACTCGAAGAGTGGTCGAGCTGCGTCGGCACCGACCGAGGGTTTGACCCCTTCAAGACGCTCCGCGAGCGGAGCTCATTCCCGGTTCCGTCGCCGGCCGAGCTGCAGCGGCGGATAGACCGCGCCGAGGAGCTCCTTTTCGAGGATCTGAGCCCGCTCCCCGGTATCAGGGATTGGATAGAGGGCGCCGAGCTACTCGATATGCGCGTCGCCATCGCATCAAGCTCGCCGTCGTCCTGGGTGGAGAGCCGTCTGGCGGACGCCGGACTTGAACGTCGCTTTGTCGTGGTCAGCTGCCGGGACGCGCGGCTCGCGGCCAAGCCCGCACCGGACCTCTACCTCGATGCTTGTGCACGGCTCCACGTCGAACCACCTCGAGCCATCGCCGTCGAGGATTCGCCGAACGGCCTCATAGCGGCTCGAGCCGCCGGGCTCGCGCGCGTGGCAGTGCCGAATACCGTCACAAAAGGACTGGACTTGAGCGACGCGGATCTGGTACTGGATTCTCTTGCGGCAATGTCGCTCGAGGAGGCTGCCCGCCGTTTGTCACAGGACCGGGACCGTTCAAGGCACGACCAGAATCGGGAAGCGGCCTCGGGCGAGTAACTGTCTAGGGACGCCGCCGAGGTGAAGGGTTGGGTGCGCAGAGCGTCCCACTACCACGAGGTCCGCTTTGCAGTCCTCGGCCGTCAGCTCGAGCTCCGCGGCAACCTCGCCGCTTCGGCAGGTGAAGTCACCGCGGATGTGTGCTTGGCCCAATTCCTCGGCCACGAAACGGGCGAGGCGATCGTCGCTCTCCGAGTCTCCCATTAGCGGGACGGGAGCAAAGAACCCGCCCAGAGCGGCGGCCCCGGGAACGTGGGATACGAAACAGGCGTGGACAGAACCTTGTTCACGCGACGCCAAGCCGACAGCCATGGCGAAGGCACGATAACTCGGCTCTGAACCGTCGGTCCCGACGACAATGCTTCTGATGCCCATCGCACTCTGCTCTCTCCGATGCTGGCGCCAGCATCGGCCCCGGTCGGCCGGTGAACCGTTTGGGCAAAGGCCCTGGGTGATTAGCGCCTAGGCGATCGTTCGACGAGCCTCTCCTTCCTAGTGTCGTGTGGCAGGCATCGTGGGCCTGGCCTGCGCCGATCCTACGAGGTCATCGGCCGCTAGCGGAGCCTCGACATCAGTTTCGGTGCCGGCCTTCTCTTCCGAGCCGCTGCTCGTCGCCTTGACCGAGTCCCTTCCGTCATGACCGATCGTGTGACCACGGTGAAGGCGGGCCTTCTGAGCGATCGACTCTTCGTCGACGTGAATGAATTTCTCGCCGCGAAGCGCTGAGGCAATCGCCGCTATCACGCTCATGACGACTGCAAAGGAGAGGATGAGGATCAGCGCACTTTTGAACGAGGGTCCGATGAGGTGGGGGAAGAATGACCGGCCCGTGATGGCGGTGACTTGGGCGGGGGCAAGGTGGCTGAGCACGGTCGGGCCGAGCAGGCTCCTGAGGGGGTTCAAGCCCAAGAAGGCGGCGAAAATATAGCCAAGCGGCGGCAGGTGGGAGAGCTGGGTGGCGTTGGCCGCGGGAATGCCATTGGCGACTAGTCCGTGGTACATCGCGGAGGGAACCTTGTCGTTCAGCCCGAAGACGAGCAGGGTGAAGAAGAGGCCCATTGAGAGCGGCAAGCCGGTCTGAGCAAATGTCACCCGCATCCCCGAAGCCGCGCCGCGGTGGCGCGCGGGAACCGAGTTCATGATCGAGGCCGTGTTCGGCGAGGCGAACAGGCCACCGCCGATCCCCGAGACGAACATCACCGTGGCGAACGGCAGGTATGAGAAGTTAGCCGGGAAGGTCATCATGACCCCGAACATCGCCCCAGAAAGGAGCATCCCTCCAGTTGCGAAGGGCCGCGCTCCGTAGCGGTCCGAAAGCTTGCCGGACAACGGGCCGGAGACCACGAAACCGAGCATGAACGGGAGCATGTAGATTCCGGCCCATAGCGGAGTGCGGGCAAAGCTGTACCCGTGTTGGGGCAGCCAGATGCCCTGGAACCAGATCATCAGCATGAACTGCATCCCGCCACGTCCGACCCCGCCGAGGAAGTTGGCCGCATTGCCCGCGCTGAACGCCCGGATCCGGAACAAAGAGAGACGGAACATGGGATCCGCCACCTTCGTCTCGACGAAGGCGAACACGACCAGGAGCGCTAGCCCACCAAAGATCATCTGCAGAACGAAGGGATCCCCCCAACCTGTGAGCGAGTGGCCGTAGGGCTTGATGCCGTAGGTGACGCCGGTGAGGACCATGGCGAGGCCGGCAGCGAACGAGAGATTCCCGAGCCAGTCGATCTTGGCCTTTATCCGGATTCCGATCTCCTTCAGCTTCATGTATGCCCAGATCGTCCCAAAGACCCCGATCGGCACATTCGCGAGGAACACCCAGCGCCAACCGATCTCCGAGAGCAGGCCGCCCGCGAGGATGCCCAGGAAGGAACCGAGGATCCCAGCGACCATGTTCATCCCAAGCGCGAAGCCGAGCTGTTCGGAGGGGAAGGCGTCAGTGATGATGGCTGCAGAGTTGGCCATGAGGAGCGCCCCACCGATGGCCTGGAACATCCTGAGGATGACGAGCTCAAGGGCACCGCTAGAGCCTGTGCTCCAGACCATCGACAAGAGGATCGCCCCGACCGTGAACCAGGCAAAACCCAGGTTGTACATCTTCACGCGGCCGAACATGTCGCCGATGCGTCCGACGGTCACCACTACGGCGGCCGACACCAGCATGTAGCCCATCATGATCCAGAGCAGGTAAGGGAAATTGGACGCCTTCAATGGGTCAAGGTGGATACCGCGGAAGATGACAGGCAAGGCGATGATGAGGCTTGTCGCGTTGAGCGTTGCCAGCAGTACGCCGATTGTGGTGTTGGAGAGGACGACCCACTTGTAGTGCGGTCCCACGACCGTCGACCGGCTTGGCGTCAACACGCTCATGCTCGCTTCTCCTTTAATTCATGGCGGTCCCCAGCCACCCCTGCTATTTCACTTGGGCGCTCGGTCGCGAATGACTCGAGCACGGTCACGACGCGTTCCACCGCCAGGCGGTCGGCCTGGCTGAGAGCGCTGAGATGTTGGGCGAGCCACGCGTTGCCGAGCTGCGCACGCCGATCGAGCAGAGCGATTCCCTCCGTTGTCGCCACGAGCTGGACTCCCCTCCGATCGGACGGGTTTGCCTGCCGCGCCACGAGGCCTGCCTCCTCCAGCTTGTCGGCGAAGCGTGTCGCGGCTGGCGAGGGCAGGCCCTCTATCTCAGCGAGCCGACCGATGCCGAGGGGGCCGGAGCGCACCACGGTGGCGAGAGCAGAGAACTGAGCGATGGTGAGCTCGGAAGGGTCCATCCGGCGGAGCTGACGGGAGAGACGGACCATCGACAGCCTGAGCCTGCCTGCGAGTAAGTGGGGGGCACACATATTGTCCGCCTCGCTTGTCGCCTCGCTCATCGCACCGACATCTCTTTCCCAACCCACCCATCGACTGACCGTCTTGGCGGCCAATCTGGTGGCCGTTCAGCCTGTTCCCAATTAAGGTGCCTATATTACTATATGCCGACAGCATCGAATTACACTCTTGGTGTGAGTCAGCTAGAAGCCGCCGATCCCGTTGCTCGGCGCAGAGGGGTTGGACCGAACGTGATCGAACCCTTCGTCGTCATGGCCAAGCCAGTCGGGCCGATCTGCAATCTCGACTGTGGTTACTGCTACTACCTGGGAAAGACGGAGCTGTTTCCACGCGGAGAGCACTTCAGGATGCGCCCAGAGGTGCTCGAGTCCTATATCTCCTCCTTCATAGCGGCAAGCCCTGGGCCGATGGTCCACTTCGGCTGGCACGGCGGGGAGCCGACCCTGGCAGGGATCGACTTCTACCGTCGGGTCGTGGAGCTCCAGAGGCAGTACTTACCCACGGGCTGGCGCTGCTTGAACAACCTGCAGACCAACGGGACACTTCTCGACGAGGAGTGGTGCGCCTTCCTGGCCGAGCACCGCTTCGCCGTTGGCCTCAGCATCGACGGTCCCGCCAGCTTGCACGATGCCTTTCGCATGGACCGTAAGGGCCGGCCTACACATGATCGGACCATGCATGGTCTTCACGCGTTGCGCGATGCGGGCATCGAACCTGACGTGCTCTGCACGCTGAATGCTCTTACTGCGGCTCACCCAAGGGAGGTCTACCGGTTCTTCCTCGACCAAAAGGTGCAATGGTTGCAGTTTCTCCCAGTGGTCGAAAAGGAGTTGGGCGGCGTGTCGCAACGCTCGGTCACCCCCGAGGCGATGGGGGAATTCCTTTGCACAGTCTTTGACGAGTGGGTCCGGCACGACATCGAGCACATCGGCGTGCAGAATTTCCTCGAGTGCTTTGTCGTCGTCACTGGCAAGCCCGCCAACCTCTGTGTGATGTCGAGGACCTGCGGAAGGGTGCTCGCGATGGAGCACGACGGGAGCGTCTATGCGTGCGACCACTTCGTCGATCCCGCCCATCGCCTTGGAGATGTGACGCGCGACGGATTCGCAGCCCTTGTCGAGACTCCCGAACAGCTCGCGTTCGGCAGTGCCAAACATGATGCCTTGCCCACTTGTTGCCAGGAGTGCAAGGTGCGTCTGTTCTGCCATGGGGGCTGCCCTAAGGATCGCTTTGCCACGACGAGCCAGGGCGAAGAGGGTCTCAACTACCTCTGCGCGGGCTACCTACGTTTCTTCGGCCACATCAGGCCCTATCTCGAGCGCATGGCAGCCCTGGCGCGTCAAGGACGGCCGATCTACGCCATCGCCGGAGAGCTCGAAATCTCCGAGCGTGAAGAGCGTGCTCAGTGGCGTGCGACCGGTCGCAACGACTTGTGCCCTTGCGGGAGCGGTCGCAAGTACAAGCAGTGCTGTCTGGTGACGCGACGACCTTGAATTGAGGCGTAGCAGCCCGCCTTGCGCGGTCGCACGGTCAAGCGCTCTTTCATCACATCAGAGCGATCGAGGGCGTGTCGAGACGCCGGGCTCTTGGTAGGGCAGGTGACGTCTACCGAAACTGGAGCGCTTCCCCCGGTGGGGCGTGTCATTGGCTCGTTCGCCACCTGATGTGATGAAGGAGCGCTTGACCGCTCCCGCGTGACCGGATCGGTGAGTAGTGCGACCGGCATGCCAAACAGCAGGAGGGCACATGGTGCCTCCGCAGCTCGCGTCGAAAGCAACAAGGTCCACCCTCGTCATGGAGAGCCGAGTGAAAAACTCGGGGTTGCCAAACCAATCA
>Ga0182027_10011890_pt1 | contig 12261 bp, 7 predicted proteins | sample 712E1DmetaG_FD_121300 | JGI IMG/M metagenome (GOLD analysis project Ga0182027, IMG submission 121300) | Permafrost microbial communities from Stordalen Mire, Sweden - 712E1D metaG (Illumina Assembly) | ecosystem: Environmental > Terrestrial > Soil > Wetlands > Permafrost | place: Sweden...
AAGCATAATGGCGTCGGCAATGAAGTAGCCAGCCGTATCTGCATGATATATGGAATCGTATTGCGGAAATTGTGGGTAAGGTGGAGGTTCATTACTGATCCAGATCCATGCAGTGTCGCCAGCGATGAAGTTGTTTGTAACCAGGTACCCCCAGCGCCAATTCGTATCGACACCGCTGGTGTCAGTCAGACTGTCGAGACCGAAGTCTATGGCTGTTTGTTGCCCATCGGCGAAGTCTTGATAAGCAGGCCAGGAATATGCCATACCCGCTACCATGCGAGAATTTGCCGGATTGGGCTTGAAGTATTGCCACACAGAATAGTTGCCAGTCGCCATAATCGGAGCTTTAAAAATTGCGTGCTGATCTCTTTCATAGTTCGGCAAATTCATAGGATTGAGGCGATAATCGAGGCTATCCAAGAAATAGCCGCTGGCCCAACCTTGGCCAGTTCTGAGCCAGTTTGCTGCCGAATATTGGATCCCGTTGGTTTGAGATCTGAAGGTGCCGTTTGCAGCATGTGACCAACCGCTTGGGTCCATATTGAATCCATGCAAAGAAAAAAGTGAATGTTCATAGATTCCTGCCCATTCATACCCCAGTGTGTCCTGATGCGCAATTGATATGCTTCTTGCGGTCAACCTGTCAAAAAGCGACGTATTGGTTATTGTGATGTTGTTCTTTGGCCAGCCATAGCTGGAAAGGTCCTGGTATCGCGTTCCATTGAAAGCTCCAAGCGATGTACCGCCATAGGGGCCTTTTGTTAATTGAAGAAGCCAATTGCCCGGCGTACTAAATGTTGTGTCGAAATCGTAAACGGTTCTAAGATGAAGATTTGTCATCCCAAGCTTATCTACGGCATCATGACTGGCACCCCACTCAGTGATGCCGCCCATTGCAAAGCCTCTTGGAGGAACCTTTGCAGGCATGGTCATGCGCTCATGGAGCCGATCAAAATAGTTGTTGATAATAGTGTATTCGTCCATCACGGTTAAGCCATTTCTGAGGCCTCTGATTTGATTTGCCATGATTCGAGACACCCAAACATCCATTTGTCCATCGCCTTTATAAGTGGTATAAAGGTCCAAGGTTGTATCGAAGTTCCAAGCGACATTTGCGCTTGAATAGCAGGTACCCGTCGCATTGTTGAAGATGTCCATGAAATAGCGGTCGTCCGAAGTTATCTCGGGGGAATATTTGCTCGGGTTCACCTTGTACCATGTGGAATCCACTCTCCATGCGGCTGGGACATTGCCAATCATTACGACCCCCTCAAGGGAATCACTTGGAGAGCAGTTTTGAAATTCGCTTCGAATAGTGTCCCACAACGGTTCGCATCTGTCCTGCACGTCGTCTTCATCGTTGAACCAGAAAATCCGCATATCGACATTTTTGAAATCCACCTTTCGCACATCGTCAATGTAACGATTAACATATGTGCTATCGGTGCCGCAATAAAAGTAACCAGTATCGACTACAACAAGAACCTTTGCGTTCGCGACCGAGGCGAATACAAGTGCAGCTGTCACGATTCTTGAGAACTGCTTCTTCATCGAGCGCCTCCTCTCGCCAAAATCATTTGCCTTGTTCTTTCGACAGCAGCAACGACCACCCCCATGCTTTTTGCACTTCCTGTGTCCGCTCCGACTCTGGAGGTTGTCAGAGAATCTCGCGTGAACTGTACCCTGGAAGACAGAGTGGAGAGCGTGGTGGCGGTCGTGCTGTCTCCCACTTGGCTCAGAGCCTTGAGGGCTGGAATGATATCGCAAGCAATCTTGGGAGGCAGAGGGGTAGCCGCGATATTCGCCAGTGCATGCCTTGAGCTCGGGTTATTGAACTTCATCAGGCAGCCCGCAATCGACGTGTGTATGAGTTGCATTACACCACCATGTCTGCGCCTCGATGCTTGATACACCTTCACAAGCGTGTCTGACAAAGAATAAATCTTGAGTTCTTGGGCTGCCACAATAGCTTCATAGACGAGATACGGATCGTGAGACATAGTGGCCTTCGCAATTTGTTGCACCAGCCAATCAGGCGCTGGAGCAGTTATTCCGTTTTTTTCAACAAATGGCCCCAAGGCTTGGATCAAGTATTTACGACCATAGGTAGTAGTATCTTTGGCAAAGGCTGGAGCGAGCTGATCCAGGGTCGTGTACCCCTGGAAAGCTTTTTCGCCCGGCCATGTAATTTGGCAGTCCGCCGAAACTGCGGCAAGAAGCCAAGAAAGTATTATAACCGGGGCGACTCTTATTGTTCCCATAATTTCATCCTTTCGATATTTGGTTGCCCACCGGTTACTTTGCCCTTATCCTCTTCTCCAGCTCACTCATCCTCGCCCTAAGCTCGTCATTCTCTTTCTTCATCGCAATCGTATACAACGTCAGCTCCTCCACTTTCCGCAACAGTTTCGCCTGCATGTCGCCCACTGCCACGCCATTTTTCTTCACATCTGCTTGCGTAGGTATGCCTTCCAAATGCTTATTCTTCTTGACATATTCAGCGACCTTTTCAAGGGGCTTGAGGTTGTAGTCGTCCTTGAACACGTAGTCTGACCAGCCGGTTTGAGTGACGACAACTTCCTTGGCACCGATCTTTCCCTTGACAGCGAGCATGTAGGTTCCGGGGCTGGTCGTGCCTATGGCGACGGCGCCCGAACTGGTAATCCGCATCCTTTCATTGGTTGCAGCATATCCTCCGGTAGCAAATTTGATGGCACCGCTGCTGTTGGTTGCCAATATCAGATTACTTGAACTCAGGCCTTGTCCCGTCAAGAGTGCAAGGTCGCTTGGCCCCCAAACATTGTTATTGATATTGTAGGCTGTGCCCAAGGCTGAGAGGTTTCCTATGACACCTGCGCTGTTTTTCAACAAAATGTTTGCATAATAATTCCCCGCAGCGGTGTTATTCTGCGAGATAATGAGATCAGGTTGGTTGACCGTACTATTGTCAATTTCCAAAGGTGAACCAGGATTCGTCGTGCCGATGCCGACGTTGCCATTATAGGTGTAGAGACCTTGTTGACCAGGATACTGCGTTCCTGTAGGTAGAGAAGCAACACCCGCAGTACCGGAAGCTGCTGGGACAATATATCCAGAAGCACCAATAAATGTATAGTAAACTTCCTCATAAGCGATTACATTCTTGACATACAGTGTTCCCGCGGTAGAAGATGAACTGTTTGTTGTCAAGACAAAAATTATGTTCGCTGGATTGAATCCTAAGGAAGAGGATACCTGGACTGAGATTATGGGGGCAGAGCCCATTGCTGCCTGCTGTTTTACTTGCAATTGAATTACAGCATTATAGTCACTTTTTTGAGCTGCTGCACCGGCATTTGAAATTGTAATTTCCGCAGACCCATACTGATATTGAGAAGGAATATGCACATTGGCTATTGGGAAATAGTAGTTGTACATATTGCTACTTGAGTTTAGGGTATACCCAGTCCAGAAATTGTCAGACCTGGTACCCGCTATATAAGTACCTCCCCCACTATAAACGTCAAGCCTATCCGCAGGACTTGTAGTACCGATGCCGACGCTGTGTGACCTGATTACCATATCTGGGGCTGCTGCCGTATATCCGTTGCCACTAAACGACAAACTTTGATCTCCATACAATTGGGTATCCCAACCCCAGCTACCGCCAGCTCTTATTCCCCCGGAGTTTGGCCCCCATACCGCGGACCAGTGAATCCAATCTGCCGCTGCTGGATTGTTGCTAACTGTGGTTCTCGATAAATTAAAGGTATTTCCCGAGGCCGCCTCAATGAAAAGTCTTGCTCCAGGAGTCGAGGTGCCAATTCCCACATTATCCGCAGCAGGATTCGAGTAAATGTACGGAGGGGTCACGCTCCACCCCTGTCCAAGTGAAGTCCCCACAACAAGAACAATTGTCAGGCCAATGATCCTGAATCTGGCATCTGCAACCTTTTTCATAGTTCCACCCAGACATTCACGCTTCCCTCTCACGATGCCCTCCTTTAAAGACGAATACTTGTGTATTGAAAAGACCGATATACTATTCAACGGAAACTACTCGTCGATGGGAGATCGAAACTGTCACTCTTATCGCTCCTGGGGCGTCCGCGTGCATCGGTCAAAGAAGTGTGCGTGTAATTTCGTCCATGTGTCTTGATAGGTGCTTTGTGTGTATTCAAAATAGAAATGCAAAGCATAAGTGTCAAGGCTTTTCTTCATAATTATCGTTTTCTAACAAACGCTTTTGCATGAATTGCAGTAGACAATATAATAGAAGATTGTCGCTTTGTCAATAGATTATGGATGTTCTCAGCGCATGTTAAGGTTCCAACTTGTGTATTCAACAAGGATCGCTGTAACGCTCCATATGTCGTTTTGATGTCGCGAACGCCGAAGGAACGTGAGCCATCATTTCCAAGCAGGTGCTTCGGTCTCGCTTCGGGCCCCGCAACGCCACACCCGCGCAGCCCCCAAAAGCATCTCACCTTTTTCTCGTGCCCGATCCAGATAACACGCACTTGGCCGCTCACCGAAACTGTAACATAGCCGACGAATCTTCTTCTCCGGCAATCCCCATGGAGAGTCGCTTGCATGAACGTGCAACCCCGTTTCCAGGCTTGTAGGCAAGTAATTACGTCGAAGCAAGGCTCAAAACACGTTTGCCAGAAACGATTTCGTTGTATGTTCGCAACTTTAGGCTCCGGCGGATGCGACTACGATCACCCCTTAAAATTAAACATCGTGGGAAACCGCTTCGCGAATGCCGGGCTTGCGTTGAGAGGAAAAAACACCTAGTTTCTTGTTGGACGGAAATCCGCAGCCCGTTGTAGCGCCGCGGTATGGCCTTCTCCAATTTGAAAGGTGAAGTTCGGATGACGTAAAAGCCTCCGCCACTGTTATGACTTCTCTTTTCAGTATTCCTTTTTTTCAACCTTTCAACTTTTCAACTCTTAAACTTTTCGACTTCTTATATGCCTTTACTCGAAATAGCACATCTCCATCGCAGCTTCGGCGGCTTGCATGCCGTCAACGATGTGAGCTTTACCATCGAAAAGGGCTGCATCAAGGGTCTGATTGGCCCGAACGGCGCGGGCAAGACCACGCTGTTCAACCTGATCTCCGGCGCCCTGCGCTCGGACGCCGGGGCAGTACATTTCAAGGGCACGCCCATTCACGGCCGTCCGCCCCATGCGATCGCGTCGCTCGGCATCCTGCGCACATTCCAGAATATCAAGCTTTTCGCAAAAATGAATGTGCTGGAAAACGTGATGGTGGGGAGGCACTCCAGGAGCGGCGCGGGATTCGCCTCCGCCATGCTGCGCCTCCCCCGTTCGCGAAAAGAGGACAAACGGATTTGCGAACAGTCGCTGGCGGTGCTCGAAATGCTCGGCATAGCGCACCTGGCAGGCGCCGACGCCCAGAGCCTTGCCTTTGGCCAGCAGCGCCACGTTGAGCTTGCGCGCGCCCTTGCGGGCGAGCCCGAGCTGCTCCTGCTCGACGAGCCGGCAGCCGGCCTTAACATGCACGAAACCGAAAAACTCGGAGAAACGATTCTTTCGATCCGCGACCGCGGCGTTACCATTTTGCTCGTGGAGCACGACATGTCGCTGGTGATGAATGTTTCCGACGACTTGTGCGTCCTGTCGTTTGGAGAACTTATAGCCGAGGGAAAACCTCGCGAAATCCAGAAGAACCCCGAAGTCGTGCGGGTGTATTTGGGAGACGACAATGCTTAAGGTCCGAAGCCTGGAATCCGGCTACGCCAAGCTCCGCGTTCTCAAGAGCGTTTCCCTGCACGTAAATCCGGGCGAAATCGTGGGCATTATCGGCGCGAACGGCGCAGGAAAATCCACGCTGCTCAAGACTATTGCGGGAATTATCCGCCCTTGGGCCGGCGAGGTCGCTTTTTCCGGCGGATCGTTGTCGGGAATCCCCGCGCATCGCGTTGTTTCGCGCGGGTGCGTGCTCGTGCCCGAGGGCAGGCAGCTTTTTGCGACCATGACGGTGGAAGAAAACCTGGTGCTCGGCGCCTACACCAGATATCGCAGACACGAAGGCGCATCGGTCAAGACGGAACTGAATCGTGTGTTCGATCTTTTTCCGCTTCTCAAGCAGCGCTGCAGCCAGATCGCCGGCACGCTGTCGGGCGGCGAGCAGCAGATGCTCGCCATAGGACGCGCGCTTATGGCAAAGCCGTCGTTTGTGATGCTCGACGAACCGTCGATGGGCCTGGCCCCGCTCGTGGTGAAAGGAATTTTCGCCGCCGTGCACGCTCTGCGCGGCGCGGGATGCACCATTCTCATCGTGGAACAGAACTCACGGGCAGTGCTGGGCATTGCCGACCGCGGCTATGTGATGGAGACCGGATCGATCGTCCTCGAGGGCACAGCCCGGGAACTGCTTGACAATACGGAAGTTCAGCGCGCCTATCTGGGCAAAGATTATCGGAAAATAAATGACTAGGAGGCCCGGCCATGCGCCGTGGCCTGTGGGAGGTGTTCAATGACGACCGACGATCGCACGTACGAGACGATGTCCCGCGACGATCTTTCGCAATTGCAAATTGAAAAACTGCAGACAACCCTCAACAGGGTGTACCGCAACGTCGCTTTTTACAAACATGCGCTCGACGCGAACAACATCATTATCGAAGACATCCGTTCTCTTCGCGACATCCGGAAGCTTCCCTTTACAACAAAGCAGGACCTGCGCACGAGCTATCCCTACGACATGTTTGCGCTCCCCCTGCGGGACATCGTGCGCATCCATGCAAGTTCGGGTACCACGGGCAAGCCCATCGTGGTGGGCTATTCCAAAAACGACATCCAGCACTGGTCGGCCCTGGTTGCACGGCAACTTACGTGGGCCGGTATCACCGAGCACGATGTGGTGCAGGTCGGGTTCACCTATTCCCTGTTTACCGGAGGGCTCGGCTATCATTTCGGCGCGGAGCATATAGGCGCCTCGGTAATCCCGGCCTCCACGCACGGCAACCTGCGCGACCAGGTGACCATCATGAAGGACTTCAAGACGTCCGCGCTTATTTGCGCTCCGTCAACCGCGCTTGCCCTTGCCAGGACCATGACCTCCATGGGCATCCATCCCGAGCAGCTGCATTTGAAGCGCGGGATCTTCGGGTCGGAGCCGTGGAGCGAGGCGGTCCGCAAGGAACTTGAAAACACGCTGCGCATAACCGCCTACGACTCCTACGGCATGAGTGAAATTATGGGACCGGGCGTGTCGGGCGAATGCGAAAAGAGAAACGGCCTTCACGTGAATGAAGACCATTTTATCGTCGAAATCATCAATCCCTCCACGCTCGAACCCGTTCCTGAGGGCGACGAAGGCGAATTGGTGTTTACCACCATCACCAAAGAGGCGTTCCCGCTCATCCGCTACCGTACCGGCGACCGGGCCTGCCTTCTTCCGGGCGAATGCGGCTGCGGAAGAACCTTTGTGCGGATGAGCAGGGTTGCCGGCCGCACCGACGACATGATCGTGCTGCAGGGCGCAAAAGTACTCCCCGCCCAGATCTTCGAAACCGTCCTGGGCGTTGCCGGGATTGCGCCGCTGTGCAGGATCGTTCTTGGCAGACAAAATGATGCAGACACGCTGGAGGTGGACGTTGCCGTATCGTCGGACAGCGACTTTATCGATGATATCAAGGCCCTCGAAAATCTGCGCCGCACCGTTGTGGAACGGCTCCAAAGCACGCTCGGCATCGGCGTTGCGGTAACGTTCCTGGAAGAAGGAAGACTTCAGAACGAGGCGCACGGGAAAAAGCAGCCGCTGGTTATAGACAAGAGAAAGTTGTAGTCAATGAACCGAAACGAATGAATTAATAGGCGGCGGGAAAATCTATTTTAAGTTCCAGAAGGATGCAGCGCACATAGAAGACCGCGTCTTGCGGCGGTAAAAACGATGAAAGGCAATTAATGGATAAGAAATCCATTGCAAAAGAAAACTTATCTATCCTTCTTGATGAATTTGGGAAACTTCATAAAAAAGGAAGCCTTAAGGGACAGTCCGAGGCTACTGCACGAACATGGGTAGAAAGATTCTTAAAGGTTTTTGATTGGAACTCGTCGGATCCGCATCAAGTACGACAGGAATATAGAATCCAGGGACGTGCAGCCAGGAGACTTAAATCTGAAGGGACATCTCACCGTCGTCCAGATTATTGCCTACTTTCACACAATCAACGACTCCTTTATATTGATGCAAAAAAATTCGATGCCAACATAAAAGACGACTCTGGTATATCGTATCAGGTACGATGTTATGGTTGGTCTGAGGGCTTCAAAGTAAGCTACGCATTTGACTTTGAGGAATTGGCTATTTATGATTGCCGGGTCCGGCCTAAAGACTCGGACGACGCGGATATCGCACGCGTGCTTTACTTACAGCACTCCGAGTATCTTGATAATTTTGATACGGTATGGGAATATTTTTCAAAAAAGGCGATTGAAACCGGTTCGTTATCACGCCTCTTACCCGACGATGAACGTCCCAAGGGCAGCAAGACGCTCGATCAGGATTTTGAGGAAAATCTTTCGACGTGGAGAAAAGAGCTCGCAAAGTCCATTCTTCGTTATGGAAAAATCCGCGATGCGGGGCTTATTTCAGCCGCGGCCCAGAGAATCCTTGACAGAATAATATTCTTGCGTATTTGTGAAGAATTCGGCTTTGAAGAACTCGGCACATTGCTTGACATGGGATATAACGAAGACGGCTTCTGGCCTCTTTTCATGGAAGAACACGATAAGCGTTACTGTAAGGTTTACGACGGTATTCTTTTTCCCGCATTGGGCGAAGACGATCCAACCGGTGTTGATACTCATCTGCGTTCCTGGTGGCTTAAGGGCCGGGTCTTTCGGGATATTGTTCAAACGCTCTATTCCCCTCATCCGTATCGATTTGATGTTATTCCAATAGAGTTGCTTGGCGGTGTTTACGAACGTTATCTTGGCAAACGGTTGCGTGTTATCGGAAATGACGTAGAAGACGAGTACAAACCCGAATACCAGCGTACAAAAGGCGCAGTCTATACGCCTCCATGGATAGTCAAACGGATTGTCGACAAGACGCTTTCGCCTCTTGCCGCGGAAAAAGATCCCGAAGAACTTTTACAATTACGGATTCTTGACCCTGCATGCGGCAGCGCAAGCTTCTTGCTCGGTGTTTATGATTTTCTCGAAAACCGGATACTGGCATGGTTTACCGATAACAATTCGGACAAAAGAAGGTCGGCCTATATTGTTGAAACCGAAGACGGCTTGAAAATTGCCCCCCATGTAGCTCACGAAATAATCAATCGTTGCATCTATGGCGTCGATATTGATCCCGAAGCCGTTGAAGTTGCCAGAATGTCCCTTGCTCTGCGCTATTTGGAACAAACATCCATGCTCAGCGGCGAGCCGCACCTTCTTCTCAAAGGAATCGGGCTTAACATCCGCCAGGGAAATTCACTTGTCGGCCCGGATATTATCGGAAATGGAATCGATGCCAAAAAGGTAATTCAAGAATCCATGCCGTTTGACTGGCACAGTAAAACAACGGGTTTTGGTCATGTGATGGAGAGCGGCGGATTTGACGCCGTTGTCGGCAATCCCCCGTATATAGAAGTCAAACGGTATAAAGAATGGATGCCTTCACAATACAAATATTTTAAGGAAAGCGGCGTATTCGAAACGACCGCGGAGGGTAAAACCGATATTGCCATGCCCTTTATGGAGCAAGGGTTAAAATTGCTCAATAGGAATGGACGGCTTGGATTCATTATCCAGAACAGATTTTTCAAGACCGACTATGGCGAGATCGTGCGTTCCTGGCTCAAGCGTCAAAAGGCCGTTTCGGAAATAGAAGACTTTAGGGACTTGCAGGTTTTCGCGGGCAGAACCACGTATACGGCAATTCTTATTCTTGAAAAAGACAGCCCGTCGGTTCATTACCGCACCTATGCCACGCAAGAAGATGCGGCCGCCAATCTCCCCAACGTTCAGTGCACGCTTAAATGGGATTCTATTGACAATAACGTTTGGTCTTTCGATCAACCCGATCTTCTTGAAGTCCATCGGGAACTGTCAAAACGTCATGGAACCATAGGCCATCATTCCGAATTGCAAATCTCAGTCGGCTTACAGACGCTCTATGGAAAACTGTATCAATTCGAGCCGGTTGAAGTAAAGCCGAGGATAGTGATAGGAAAAAACGGAGAAGGCAATATTGTGACCCTTGAAAAGGCGGCCCTGCGGCCGCTTTGCAGGAATCGGGGCTTTTATCCTTTCCGTAAAGACAATGCCGATGCGTGGGTGATTTTTCCCTACGACGTTTCGGATGGTGAGGCAACCGAAATCCTGTGGAAGGATTTTAAGGAAAGATTCCCCAAGGCCGGAGCTTATCTGGAGGAACGAAAGCGGAATTTGTTGAAGGCAGTTGACGCGGAAGAAGGCGCAAATCGATGGCATTTGTATAGATATCCGAAGAACCTGGCGAGCCAGGCAAATCCAAAGGTGCTATTTCCGATGACAATAGAGGACACTGTTGCCTCGGTAGATCTTTTAGGGGATGTTTATCAAGATAATGTCAACGTCAATTCAGTTTCATTCGCCGGCGCTACCGCGGAGCAGCTTAATGCCATTGCCGCCCTTTTCAACTCAACCTTATTCAATGCGCTGGCGCGGCTCAAAGCAGGCTTGAATGATTCCGGTTGGCGCAAGTTCAACCGCCAATACGCCGAATTGGTACCGTTCCCTTCCGCTATTATCAGAGATCCCGCGATTGTGACGAAGCTTTCCGGCCTTGCCGATAGAATCGGCGATCTTCAAACAAAATCAATTACGTCCGAAACCGAAGGCGCAAAGACCGGCTATCGCGCGACGATTGAGTCGTTGTGGCGACAGCTTGACGAGGCCGTGGAAACCGTTTACGGATTGACAAAAGCGCAAAAAGAGGTTTTAAGAAAATACCCTAGGCGTGTAAACCGGTTTGATTTGCTCACACGGCAGACTGTTGTTGACGAAAATGAGGAATGATAACGACAAATTATCTGATTGCTTGAGGCTGCCTAAATGGAAAATCTCACAGCATTTTTTACCTTTGATCCCCTTTTGATGCTGCAGGCAGGTGAGCTTGCCCTTGGCCTACGGCAAATTGCCAGCGTCTGAATCCAGCGCGTCATGTCGCTTCGCTCCGTCACGCTGTCTAACGCCGGCAACTTCACAAAGGCTGGAAAGTCATAGTCAACAGGTATCCCCCGATTCCACTCACATAAAGAAAAAGCGGGAGGATTTTGGCCCTCCCGCGTAACTCAAGTTGCGAATCGTACGTTTTTCTCAGAACGTTCCGATAAAGATGAGTTCAGGTCTCGTCTTGAGCTCGTTGTTGTACCCGGTCTTCGGCTCCGTAAAGAAAAGCCTGACCCTCGGCATGATGATGAAGTTTTTGTTAAGCGCCCAGCCGTACTTGAGGTCGAAGAAAGGATACCAGTTATTTACGTTGACATTGTACATGTCTTGCTCGCTGCTGAGGTTGAAATCGAAATCCAGTTTGCCTGGACCCATTTTCACCGTTGCACCGACGTTCAGGTTGGTTCCCCAACGGTCGAATTCCACACTGTCGACTATTTTGTTGACGGTGTCCGTTTTTGAGGTAATTGCAAAGGGATCGCCATAGGTATCATAAATGGTGTTGGGGGTTCCCGTGGTGAAATTCTTATACGAATTACGGTTCGAGTTGCGGGCATAGCCGAAGCCTGCCCGGAAGCAGACGCCGTCGTTCATTTTGTACCCGAGGTTGAGCCCTGCTCCGAATTCGATGTCGCTTCCGCCGGTAGCCATGTTGTAGCTGCGGTTGGGAATGATGAATGCCTGCGGCAATGCGTCGAGTCCCGCGACCTTGATCGGGACCTCCAGTTCAAATTCCGTGGCAACCGGGTTGAGCTGCATGGTATCGATGCCGGCGGCGATCTGCCGCATTTCCAGAACGGTGGACATCGCGTCTACGCCGACCGAAACGGGACCATCCTTGACAATGGGCGCTCCGATCCGCAATCCGGTCTGGCTGAAATTGGTGACCACTCCCCACGGAATATGGGCCGCATTCTTGTAGTCCCTGCCGAAAAAGATCGACACGCCGAGAAGGTCCATGAGCGGCGTCCCGGCAACCGGGATGATACCGGCCTGGATATGCATGTATCCCGGGTCCCACTGCGCATAGGCAAGGTCGAACCACGGGGTCATGGGATTCCTTTTTGTCCAGTAATTGCCCGGAAGCCCTTCA
>Ga0182027_10011891_pt1 | contig 12260 bp, 10 predicted proteins | sample 712E1DmetaG_FD_121300 | JGI IMG/M metagenome (GOLD analysis project Ga0182027, IMG submission 121300) | Permafrost microbial communities from Stordalen Mire, Sweden - 712E1D metaG (Illumina Assembly) | ecosystem: Environmental > Terrestrial > Soil > Wetlands > Permafrost | place: Sweden...
CATCGGCATCGCGAGCAAGCTCGCTTCCTACAATTCGCAGAAATACGGCTCAGGAGAAAACGAGCTATAGGTCTCGCGCATCAGCCTGACGGTAGGGACGGACCGCCGGGCCGTCCGTGCTGCTCGGCGCGCCCAGCGGTCGCGCCCTACCTACGGCGTCAGTCAGACCATCGGAACGCAAGACGGCATACAGAATCAGCGGTAAAGAAACGTTCGGGTGCGCAAAGCGCCTCGCTGTGGCGTCCGCTGCGCGGCCGCGTCGATCCATGAAACAAAACCGTTACGCGATCGAGAAAAATCGCAGCCTGAAAGCTTGCGTGCCCGCGACAGCTTTCGCAACTCAAGGACTCTAGCGAGGCGCCCTGTTCCGGCGCACCGTTCCCGGTCAGAAAAGATCCGGTGGCGTGCGGCTGAGGAACTCCTCAAGGTAGCCGGTGGTGGCCTTGCCGGCGATGAAAACCGGGTCGCTCAGAATTGCCTTGTGCAGCGGGATCGTCGTCTCAATTCCACGGATAAGGTACTCACTCAGGGCACGATACATCCGTTCGAGAGCCATTTTGCGATTATCGCCGTGCGCGATGAGCTTCCCGATCAACGAGTCGTAGTACGGCGGGATGGTGTAACCACTATAGACGTGGGAATCGACCCGGACGCCGTGGCCGCCGGGTGCGTAGTAGAGCCCGATGGTGCCTGGTGAGGGTGTGAAATTCCGGGCGGGGTCCTCTGCGTTGATTCGGCACTCGATGGCATGGCCTCGGAATTTCACGTCCTTTTGGTCAAAGTTGAGTTTTTCCCCTGAGGCGATCCGGATTTGTTCCTTGATCAGGTCAATCCCGGTAACTTCTTCCGTTACGGGATGTTCCACCTGAATCCGGGTGTTCATCTCGATGAAATAGAATTCTCCTTTCGGGTCGACGATGAACTCAATCGTCCCGGCATTTTCGTACTCAGCGGCAACGGCCGCACGGACGGCCATCTTGCCCATCTTTTTCCGAAGATCAGGTGTCAGGAACGGCGAAGGCGATTCTTCTATAAGCTTCTGATGGCGACGTTGAACGGAACAATCTCGCTCGCCAAGGTGCACCACATTTCCATGTCCATCGGCCAGAATCTGAAACTCAATGTGCCGCGGATTCTGGATGTATTTCTCAATGTAAACGGAAGCATTGTTGAATGCCTTCTCCGCCTCGGCACGGGCGACATGGTACTCCTTTGCGAACGACACATCGTTATGCGCAATCCGCATGCCGCGCCCACCTCCACCTGCAACCGCCTTAATAATGATCGGATATCCGATCTTACGGGCGACTTTTGTGGCTTCGGATTCCGAGTCAATCGGCCCATCGGAGCCGGGAACCGTCGGCACTCCAACCTTTTTCACCGTCTGCTTGGCGACGGCCTTATCTCCCATTATCTGGATAGTGTGAGACTTAGGTCCTATGAATCGGATGTTGCACGATTCGCATTGCTCGGCGAACTTGCTGTTCTCGGAAAGAAAACCGTATCCCGGGTGGATGGCGTCGACGTCTGCTATTTCTGCGGCGCTAATAATACGATCCGCCCGCATGTAGCTGTCAGCGCTCTTGGGTCCGCCGATGCAAATAGCCTCGTCAGCGAGTTGAACATGGAGCGACTGCACGTCGGCCTCCGAATAAACTGCCAATGTCTTAATACCTAACTCACGACATGCACGTATGATACGTAGAGCAATTTCGCCGCGATTGGCGATGAGGATCTTTTGGATCATGAACAAAATACCGCCTTTACTCAGCTGTCATGCCGGAAGGAACATCAGCTTTCAGACAGGGGACCGCGCCGGCCGTCTGACGGTCAAGGCTGTTTGATCTTGAACAAGCGTTGCCCGTATTCGACCGGCTGTCCGTTCTCAACAAGAACTTCAACGACCGTTCCTTTAGCCTCGGCCTGGATCTCATTCATGATCTTCATGGCCTCAATGATGCAGATAACGGAGTTCTCTTCGACCTTGGTATTGATCTCCGCGAAAGGCGGGCTTTCTGGCGACGGCGACCGGTAGAACGTTCCGACCATCGGGGCTTTGATATAGGCGATGCCCGGTTCTTCTTTGTCGGCTCCTGGTGCAAATGGGGGGTTGGAAGCTGGGCTGCCGGCCAACTCAACCGTTGGTGCAACAGGTCCCCCATTGGAAGCCGCCACCGGATTGCCGTTCAATCCCCGGCGGATTTTCAGCTTAAAGCCCTCTTCCTCCACCGCAAATTCGGTGAGTTCCGAGCGCTTCATCAGGTCTATGATCTGCTTGATTTGCTTGAGGTCCAAATCGGTCCCTTGGTTTGATTAGGCTAACGTTGATTAGTCGGATTTGGCAGGGCTTGCGTTCAAAATTAATTCGGGTTAATTGGCAACCACGGTATTTGAAGGATATCTTCTTCGTGTCTTTAATTTATCTTACTTTGGCTAGAAACGGAAGAAAATCCCATGAAAACACGACAAAAAAGCCAAAAACGCCTGCGGATTGGCATGATTTCAGCCGTGATTTATTTGGTCGGCTTGAACGATTATCAATGACTTACGGAGGCAGAAATGTGGCTCGAGCCCGGAGCGATCACCCTGGGGAGTTCCTAGCCAGGATGTTTCGAATTCGTTCCGCAAATCCAGCCAGATTCACACCGCCGCGAGGGCCTGTTGCAGGTCATCTTGGATGTCGGCAAAGTCCTCGGCGCCTAAAGAAAGGCGCACATAATCAGCCGAGACGCCTGTCGATACCTGTTCCTCAGGCGAGAGCTGGCTGTGCGTCGTGCTTGCCGGATGAATGGCGAGCGACCTCGCATCGCCAATATTGGCGACGTGCGAAAACAGCTTGAGTGATTCGATAAACTTCTTGCCGGCATCAAAGCCGCCTTTGACTCCAAAGCCGAGGAGGCCGCCAAAGGCGCCGTCTAGGTACTTTTGGGCTGCAGCGTGATTCGGATTCGTCTTCAGGCCAGGGTAGTTGACCCATTTGACTCGCGGATGGGCGGCGAGGTATTCAGCCGTTTTGAGCGCGTTCTGGCAGATCCGCTCCATCCGCAGGTGCAAGGTTTCCAGACCTTGCAGCATCATGAAGGAATTAAATGGACTGATGCAGGCGCCGATATCGCGCAGGAGCTGCAACCGCATCTTCATGACGTAGGCAATATTGGCGCCCCCCGCAGGCGGGAAGCTTTTGAACGCCTCCCAATGCACGATCCCATGGTAACTGGGATCGGGACGCGTGAAGCCGGGAAACCTGCCTTGCCCCCAATCGAAATTGCCGCCGTCGACCACGATCCCTCCGATGGAGGTTCCGTGACCCCCGATGTATTTGGTTGAGCTGTGGACGACAACATTGACTCCCCACTCGAACGGACGATTGAGGATCGGCGTGAGACAGGTGTTGTCGACAATGACTGGCACACCGACCTCGCGGGCGATTTTCGAGACTTCCTCGAAGGGAAAGATGTTGAGTGCCGGATTGCCCAGCCCCTCGCCATAAAACGCCTTCGTGTTCGGTCGAACAGCACGGCGGAAGGAGTCGGGGTCCTGGGCATCGACGAACGACACCTCGATGCCGAGCCTGGGCAATGTGTAATGAAAAAGGTTGTAGGTGCCGCCGTAGAGCTGGGAGACGGATACAACGTGGTCGCCGGCCCCTGCGACGTTGAGGATGGCATCCGTGATGGCCGCCTGGCCGGACGAATGAGCGAGAGCGGCAGAGCCGCCCTCAAGCGCTGCCATGCGCTGCTCAAAAACATCGGTCGTCGGATTCATGATCCGCGTGTAGATGTTGCCGAGTTCCTTCAGCGCGAAAAGGTTCGCTGCGTGCTCGGCGTCGCGAAACACATAGCTGGTCGTTTGATAAAGCGGCACGGCGCTCGAACCGGTCGTCGGGTCCGGGGTCTGGCCGGCGTGGAGGGCTTTGGTTCCGAGTCCTTTGAAGTTCATGGGCATGATGATGCAGGAGCGTGGACGCGGATGGCAAAAAGACAACCTTGGCCTCCGCCTGAATCTCACTTCGCCGGTGCAGTCAGCACACTTGTCCGCCGGTTGTTTGCCGGGACTTGGTCGACGATGTCGTCGGGGTTGTTCAATTGAGTGCGAAACACCATGCTGCCGGCCGCCGCCAGCTGGTTGGGATCAATGGCCATCTTGACGACATAGGAGCCGCCAGGAGCTAACGGAGGTATGGAATACGTTGCCGAGGTGTTTCCAGCTTCGACATTCAAGATCATCCCGGCAACCGCCTGACCGCTGCGGTTCTGGACTACGAATTCCATCTGCCCGGTGGCCGCGTCGTAGTAATGGCTCGAAATCGCAGTGTCGATTCGCGTCGGGTCGTCCCGGTTCATTGCCCACCCAAGATTCAGAACGCCATTGCCGTAGTCGGGATCGAGTCCGGGAGCTCCACCGTCACTCGCGTATTGTTCAAGCACCTGCGCGGCCTGCATCGCCGTTATGGCGGGGCTCGTGGACATGAGGGCGGCGATGGCCCCGGCCACGATGGGAGCACTCGCCGAGGTGCCGTCGAAGTACACTCTCTGGCCATTGAGCCACGCGGTCTGAACTCCGTAACCCGGCGCGGTGAGTTGCAATTGGGGGCCGGAATTCGAAAATGGCGCCTGTTGGCCGAGGGCATCGACGGCACCCACGGAGACCACGCGGGGATCGGCGGCCGGCCAGGTAAGCTGGGCTGCCTGATCGTTTCCGGCGGATGCTACGATGACCACCCCATGCTCACTCGCATAACCAATAGCATTGTCCAGCAGGCTGTTGGTGTCGTAACCGCCCAGGCTGATATTGATGATCTGTGCCCCGGAATCCACCGCCGCAAGTATGGCTTGGGAGAGCGTGAAAACATCGCTCTGAGCGTTGGCATCGGTCACCCGGATGCTGAGGATATTGACGGCCGGAGCGACCCCCGGCGCGTCGGGCGCCACGCCCGCCGCAAGTGCGGCCACGGCGGTTCCGTGTCCATCCTCCGAACCCGTGCCGGGCGCAATGCCCAGACCGACGTCCAAAGCCCGGACGCGGCCCGTCCCAAACGTGCTGTCCGCCACGACGCCGCTATCGAGAACTGCGATGGTGATGCCACGCCCCCACTGGCTGGGGTCGCTGGTGACACCGAGGAAGGCGAGCAGGTTGTTGCCCAGCGGAACGAGATTGACCGCCGGGCGATCCTCCTTGGCCGGCGGGGTCGGAACATCAACGTAGAAATTCGCGCTGACATCGGCATAATCGTCAGGATTGGCGAGCATGTCAGCGCCAAGTCCGGCGAGCGAATCGTAGCGGACTCGAACCGCCAGGAGCCCATCCAACTGGCCGATCACCGCAAGTCCCAGTTGACGCGCCCGGGCGAGAAATCGTTGGTAGGCTTCCGCGTTTGAAAAGGTCAGCACTGCTTCATGTGACCGGGCTCGTCCTTGATCGATCACTTGTTGCAGGGAAGAAAACGTCGGCCGGGCCGACAGAGTTCGTTGCGTGGCGACGGTTGCGACCGCCGGATCCGGAGCGGGCTTCGGCGCGGTTGCAGCCGGCGCTCCGGCTGGACGATCGCTCTTTTCGTCGTTTCTCAGGACTAGCCAGAGCAGGAGCAGGAGCGCAGCAAGACATCCGCCCGCAAGAGGAACGACGTTGGGAAACTGCTTGCTCATCTTAGCGACCGAAGTCCGGGGGCCGTTAATAATTGCTGAAGCGCATACCGCTGCGACGGCTTACAGACGCTACTCTGAAGGCGAGGTTTCATCGGGGTTGCCACGTTTCTGCCCGAATGGTCCGTCACCAACATGACGGTGGCATTCAGTCCCCCTCGACCGGAATCAGGAGTTGGAAGCGGCAGCCGTGGTGGGAAGCCTGGCGCAAGGTCATTCCCTGGATCGATGCCTCATCTGGCAAGACGTTCCACGAGATCCAACGGCATGGATCCGCCTCAGAATACCTCGAAGGAATCGGCCCGGAGAGGAAAGACGGGTCGTCCCAACCGCTGCGAACTCAGCCGCTCGACTTCCAGCGCCACCTCATAATTCTGTGTCAGAAAGCGGAAAAAATAGGTCTTGTCGATGGTCAGGCACGTAAGGGGGCCATCGGCAACGACACTGGCCGTCGCGGCGCTGTTTTGCAGCAGACCGATTTCACCAATGAATCCTCCGATGCCCAGCCGCGACAAGCGCCGTTTGTTTCGTTCAACAAAGGCTTCTCCTTCGTAAATGAAGAACAACCCCTGGCTGTCGTGATCTTCAGAGAGCACGTAGCCGCCGCTGGGGAACGTTGCAACCCGGGTGATCGTCGCAAAGCGGTTGATTGCCTGGGGATGCCAGTGCCGGCACAGTTGATTTTGGCGCAGGAACGGCACGTGGTGTGTGAGCGCCAGGACGGTGGCGGCGCCGAGCCGGTCTATGATTTCCTTCTGAAAGATGTCGCGCGGCATGCGCAAGACGATCAGCGGACTGCGCGCCACCAGTTTCCATCCCAGCGGATGCGGCTCAACAACATCTTCGGCGCCGATGAAGTCGCCTTCGATCGCCTGCCATGCTTTTTGCGGACGCCCTTTCGGGGTGCGCCGGTAGACGTCGACCGCGCCGCTCACGATAAGATGGATGTCAGTGGCCGGCTGGCTGAAGTCGGACAAGATCGCACCCTGCCGGAAAGTCACCACCGTCAGCTTGTCCTCCAGCGCGCGGCGCCGGTCGATCTGCATGCGCTGACAAAGCGGCGACACCACGAGAATGCTCGAGATCGTCTTCATCGTCACCGGTTGGTCGACCGCTTGCTTGCGCTGCTCCTGGTTCCGCCAAAATCTCCGTGCCGCTTTGAGCGGCCGGCGCACGGTTTCCATCAACGAAGCGTAGCCAATCACACAGGCAGGGAGGACGATGGCTCCCGCGAGAACGAAGACAAAATGCGTCCAGAAACGCCAGTCGAGGAAAAGCTCGGACGGGGTCAGGCCCGCGCCGCGGAGCGCGAACATGGTGACGCCGGCGATCCATAGAATCGCCCAGATCAATCGCGCGGCAATCACCGGGGGATCGAAATGCGTCCGGGCCGAGTGTTGCAGACCGCCCCAGCTCTTGTTTGCGGGGAAGATGAGGTTGCGGCTGGTATCGAGGGCCGGTTTGCCGAGCCCCGCGTGGATCGCGCTGGTGATGGCACCGCCGAAACACGGGCGGATCAGGGCGATGAAAATGATCGCCGGCAGCAGGGCCGCCGGAGACTGAAACAGGCACAGGAAGGTCACGAGCAGGCCGATCGGCGCCAATCCTACAAGGTGAACCCCCAACTGCGCGGGGGCCTCAGCCAGGAGGGAGTCGCGCAAACTGATGCTGAAATGCGGGAACACCCATGGCAGGCCGATGCGGGGGTGAAACCCGTCTCCGCCCGCGGCATGCAACGCTGAGACGCCAAGAATACTGCCCAGGCTGAACGCGAGGGCGGCCGAGATATAGCCAACGAGGAGCGACCAAAAAAACTGGAAGGTGCTAATCCCGCTCAGCCCGGGCGGAAAAACGGCCAGCGCGAGAAGACCGAGAAGAATCGACCCCACTCCCAGCCATCGCGCGATTTTGGAAGGCAGACCAAACTTCCACATCAGGGGAACCAGCTGCGAGACCGGACTCGGCCCGGTTTGCAGCACGCCCGTGCGCTGGGCCTTCAGCACCAGCTCATAAAAATCGCGCAAAGCCGGACATTTTCGCTCGATGATCAGCGTCCGCAGCGCTTCTGGTACGGTGGTTGGTTTACTGAAAGCGAGCAGCGCGCCAAGTTGCAGCCGGTCAATCGTCAGGTAACCTCCCGTATCCAGAGTCTTGAGTGTGAACCGTCCATTCGAGTCAACTCCCTTGGAGATGTGCGGGTTCAGTTGAAGCCGCTCGGCGGTGAATAGAAGCTGCAGATCCATGGCCATGGCGCAGCCTCCTTATTGCTCCGGCGTCTGACGGGGAAAACGGGCGATCGTTTTCTCCACGGCTTCGACCAGTTCGGTTGTAGTGAAGGGCTTGGAGAGAAAAGGGAGATCCTGCTGGTCTTCACCCCAAAGCCCTTCGTCTGACAGACGTGCGCTGATGAGCAAAATGGCGATCGGTCCGGCCTTGGCCCTGAGAGTCCGAGCAAGCGCCAAGCCGTCCTTCCCCGGCATGATGATATCCGTGATCACGAGATCCACATTCCAATCGGCGTTCGTCAGCCACTTCAGCGCCTGCAGCGGCTCGGTGAAGGTCATAACTTCGTAATCGCGGGCCCGTAATGTGGTCGAGATGATGTCGAGCATCGGGGCCTCATCATCGATAACGACAATCTTCTGCGCAGCCTTCGGTGGTTGGGGAGTGGATGGGGAGGTCACGGGCAAGCGCGGCTGGGAGCAGTCAGGCAGAAAACCGGATTGTCTGCTCAAGCCAGCCAATCACAATGTCGGGGGTTTAATTTCAGCAATTCGGTTCTACTCTGCAGCTGGAGGCGGAGAGGGCGAGAAAAAAGCGTGGCCATCTTCGGACAGTCGGACCGGGGCAGAGGCGGCTTGGTTCGCACGGGTTCAGGCTAGGCGCTTCCTCAACCCGGGGGGCGCCAGGAACGCACATCCGTCGCGGCCTATTTGGCAGGGCGGCTCAAATTTCAGCCCGGCTCGCGAGGGCGGCCCGGTGCAGTTGCCAGGAATTCCAGAGATTGTGCCAGACCACATAGCACGTGGGGCCGAGGGCGACCAGCGGGCTGGCGTACGTCAGGGCGAGGTAGATGGTCATCGTGGTGTTTTTCTGCCCTAGCGACTGGCTCGCCTCGCGACAGAACTGGCGGCCGCCGATCACCCATCCGACCGCAAAATTCGCTGCGCACACCAGGGACGTCGTCGCCGCGATTTCGCCGAGCACTGCCGCCGGCAGTTCCGGGTGGGAGTGCAGGAAATGGGCGGCGTTGGCCGTGATGAGAAACAAGGCCAGCACCCACATGCCGAACGAGAGGTTGCGGAGATGCTGCGGCCAGGTTGCCGCGGGTGGGTGAATCGCCCGGATCCCCCACGCCGCGCCCAGGGGAACGAAGACGACCAGGCACACACTCCCGAGCACGCGGGCGAAGATGTCTGGCGTCGCCTGCCCCAGCACAAGCGGCAGCAGTGCGGGCAGCAGGGCCGCGATCAGCAGATTGGTGACCAGGAACGCCGCAATCACATAGTCCACCCGACCCCGAAGGAAACTGACCACCACCGGCGCAGCGGTGGCCGTGGGCGTGATCCCGGCGAAGAACGCGGCCAGCGCCACGTCCCGTCCCCCCACGAGCCAGCCGAGTCCCCACGCCGCAAAGCCCATCCCCACGTTGGCCCCGATCAGCACGCCGTGGCTGCGGCGCAACGATCCGCGCGACAGCCGGGTCTGCAGAAACACCAGGAACAGCATGCCGACGACCAGCCATCTGATAGCCCAAGCGCCCGCGTGTGCCTGGGGCGCGAGCGCGCCCAGAACCATGCTTGAGATGAGCGCGAAGGTGCGGAGCAGACCGGGTTTCATGGGCGAAAAAGCGCGAGAGAAACACTCCCTCCGCGGCAAGGCAACGGCGGAGTGCAGGCGGCGCGCCGTGCCTTCCCAGTCCCGGCGCGCCCGCTCCTTTCGTCAGTCCTGATCCTGATCGCGGCCCTTTTCCCTGCCTGGGGTCATTTGGGTGGGCGGAGCAGGCGGGTTTGATTTGGCGGACGGATCGAGGAGTCCGTTGAGCACGGTCCGCACCATGAAATCCGGCGTCTTCATGAACGCGGTCGGGCGGAAGTAGCGGGTGCTGGCCAGGAGGCGGTCCGTCGTGGCGTCGCGTGCGGTCATGCCGAGCGAAATGAGGTAGTTCTTCAAATCCCAATCCCATTGATCCTCATAGGTAAGGTAGACCTTGGCGTCTCGGGGCATGAGCGTCAGGGGCCCGCTCTCGGCCTGGAGACCCCGGGCCTGCAGTTCTCTGACGATCAGCGCGTCGAGCCCGTGATTGTCATTCAAGCTTTGCTGGACGTAGATGTGCTTGAACCGGGCGAGGTTGGCGCTGGGTTCGAAATGGGTGGCCAGCGTGGAACAGCCGGCGAGGATCAATCCGGTCAGGAGCAAAAGGCCGAACAATTTCATAGAAGATGCGACAGGGCGGACGCAAAAAAGTTTGCAGCGATGGACGCCAGACGGCGAGCACGAAAGCGGGCGTGGAAAATCGATACTTGCTTATCATAATGATCGGGGCGAACGTCGCGCGGTGCCGTACACGACCCAGCAGAAGCTTGCGTTGACCCGCGTCCTCCAGCGCGCCGAGCGTCCGTTGACTCCGGCGGAAATCTGCCGGGCCGGGAAAAAGGCGATTCCAAGGCTGGGGATTGCCACGGTTTACCGGGCGCTCAAGCAGCTGGTCGAGGAAGGGCGGGTGCGGCTCGTGGAAATATCGGGGACCTCCCCGCACTACGAGTCAACGGCGCGGCAACACCACCATTTCTTCTTCTGCCGGCACTGCCGGCGCCTGTACAATCTGGTGGGCTGCGTCCATGGCGTCGGCGGGCTGGCTCCCGAAGGGTTCGCAGTCGAAGGGCACGAGATCGTGCTGTACGGCCGGTGCGCGGATTGCGGCGGGAAAGCGCACTGCGCCATCGCGTGATGCGAGCGCAACTCCAGTTCATGTCGGCCGCTCTCCTGCTGGCGCTCCTAGCCCGCATATTTCAAAGTTTTGGCCATCCCTATGATCCTTTTCCTGCTAGCGGTTCCTATGATGGCGATAGTCAAGGGATATGCGGGCTGCCGGCAGCCCGGATGTGCCAGCCAGAGCGACAGGATCAGTCGATGGTTCACAATATCCAGGCATGCATGCGATTAGAGTATGAAACATCCGGGCTCGGGGCGGCCCCGCTCACTGCCGCCGCGGTCAGGTCTCTGAAGATTCTCACGTCGTTCTACCCGATGTATGTCATGACGCTAAATGTCGCGGGCGAGGCTCCGGGGGTGACCGTCGAGTGTCTGGCCAAGCCCTCCACCGGCTGTCTTCACGACTACCAGCTCACGCCCGGCGATCTGGTTGCGTTGACGCGGGCGGATGTGTTCGTCGCCAACGGCGCGGGGATGGAAACGTTCATCGAAAAAGCGGTCCGGCAGGCGCCGGGGCTTACGGTGATTGAGGCGGGCGCCGGGATTGAACCGGCCGACGGCGCCAACCCGCATCTTTGGGTGAGCATCAGCGGAGCGATCGCCGAGACGCGGGCCATTGCGCGCGGACTGGCCGCCGCCGATCCCGGGCGCGCGAGCCTCTACGGAAAAAACGCGGCGGATTATGTGGCGACGCTCGAGCGGTTGCGCGCCCGGATGCATGCCGCGCTCGACGGCCTGAAACATCGCGAGATCATCACTTTTCACGAGGCGTTTCCGTATTTTGCCCGCGAATTCGGGCTGACCATCGTCGGCGTCGTCGAACGGGAGCCCGGCTCCGAGCCCGGCGCGCGGGAGCTGGCGCGGACGATTGCCCTGGTGAAGAGGAGCGGAGTCCGGGCGATCTTTGCCGAACCACAATATCCTACGAAGAGCGCCGAGATCATCCGGCGGGAGACCGGCATTCCGGTGAGCCTGCTCGACCCGGCTGTGACGGGAGACCGGGATCCCGCGAGCGCCCGCCGTTCGTACTGCGAGGCGATGGAGCGGAATCTGGCGGCGCTCGTCCAGGCGCTCGCAGACTAAACCCTGGCCGGCGCAATTCGCATGGAAAACCACCCTCATCACCACGTCGGTCTGGCTCCCCACCCTTGCGGCGAGTGCTGCACGCGGATCGAAAACCTGGAGGTGACCCTGAACCGGCAGCGGGTTCTGGAGGACATCACGCTGCACCTGCATTGCGGTGAACTCACCACCCTCGTCGGCCCCAACGGCGCCGGGAAATCCATGCTCCTCAAGGCGATTCTGGGCGAGGTGCCCCATGGGGGGGACATTCATTTCCTGCCGGTGGGAGGCCATGGCCGCGAAGATGCGCCGGTGATCGGCTACCTGCCGCAGCAGCTCGATTTCGACCGCGACTCCCCGGTCAATGTCCACGATCTGTTCGCGACGGCCGTTTCCCGATGCCCGGTGGCCGTGTGGTATTCGCGCGGCACCCGCCGCGCGGCGCTCGAATCCCTGCGATACGTCGAGGCCGAGCACCTGATCGACCGCCGGCTCGGGCAGCTTTCGGGCGGCGAATTGCAGCGCGTGCTGCTCGCGCTGTCCCTGACGCCGGTGCCGAACCTCCTGCTGCTGGACGAACCGGTCTCCGGCGTCGACGTCGCGGGGAGGGAGCTGTTCTAC
>Ga0182027_10011892_pt1 | contig 12260 bp, 11 predicted proteins | sample 712E1DmetaG_FD_121300 | JGI IMG/M metagenome (GOLD analysis project Ga0182027, IMG submission 121300) | Permafrost microbial communities from Stordalen Mire, Sweden - 712E1D metaG (Illumina Assembly) | ecosystem: Environmental > Terrestrial > Soil > Wetlands > Permafrost | place: Sweden...
TGGGAGTAATTAGGGCCAAAGCCAGCATCCCGACAATTCCCCCGATAACCAAAATCAACAGCGGCTCAATTACGGAAGCCAGATTTTTTAAAGTATCGTCCACATCGGCTTCATAGTGGACCGCCAATTGCTCTAAAATTTCCTGCGTACTGCCGCTCTCTTCACCCACGGCAACCATTTGCTGCACTAAAAACGGGAAAAGCTTTTGGCTTTTGCCTAAAGATTCCGCCAAGGGCTTGCCGAGCCGGACGTCTTCCGCGGCCTTCGTAAGCAGCTCCTTATAAAGCACATTGTCCAAAGATTCCGAAACCACTTCCAGCCCCTGGACAATAGGAACGCCGCTTTTAAGCATTGAGCTTAAAACTCTTGCGAACCGCGCCAAATTTATTTTTTTTGTAATCTCCTTTATTACCAAAAAATTCAGGCTAAAAATACTAAACGCCCGCTTGCCCGCCGGCGTGCGGAAAAAAAGAACGGACACAACAACAACGGCTATCATTCCGCCGATTACCAACACGGAATGGCCGCTCATAAAATTGGATATTCCGATTACAATGCGGGTGCTAAGCGGCAGAGTAACGCCCTGCTGCGTAAAAATAGACATTAAGTTCGGCAAAACAAAAATAGACATAAGCACCCCGATAATAACCATGGCTCCCACAATAACCGAAGGATACATCATTGCTCCCCGAACCTTGCTCTTTAAGTCGGCTTCGCGCTCAAGCTGGATGCTTAAATACTCCAGGCTCTTGTCCAGGTTGCCGGAAAGTTCGCCGATTTTTATCATGCTGGTAACAATGTTGGGAAACACGCCGGGATATTTACCCAAAGCCTCGGCCAGGCTTTTCCCCTGCTGGACCTGGTTATAGACATCGATAAGAATGTCGTTAAATTTTTTGTTGCGCGTTTGTTTGACCAATATTTGCAGACAACGGCTTATGGGGATACCCGCTTTAAGCATAACTCCCAAGTTTTGTACAAAGCCGATTTTATCGGACAGTGAAATAAAGGAAATGTTTTTAAAAAAATCAAACGCCGTTTTCCCCCCCTGTTCGGAAATTTCCGTAAGCAAAAGGCCCTGCTCTTTAAGCAGGTGTCCGGCCGCGCCGGCATTGGGAGCCTCAATAGTGGAAGTTTCGTGGCGTCCGTCTTTGGTTATGGCTGTGTATGCAAACTCCATGTTAATAGAAGCTGTTATAAACGCTGTATGCAAACGCTGAATTAGACGCTGTCTCTTTTATTTCTGGCTAAATCGTAGATTCTTCTTTTGATTTCAAGTTTACTGGGTGAAAAATTTATTAAAAAGCCCAGCTTATACTCTGTCGCCTTAAGATAACGCCAAAATTGTTTTTCATCTTCTTTACTAACAAAAGGCTTACACTTTACTTCTATCATTATTTTCCCGTTGACTACTTTGTCCGGGACATAAACTCCGACCTTTACGCCGGAAAAATATATATCAATTCTTTTCTGTGATTCTATAACTAATCCCTGTTTTTCCAGGGCAACCGTTAGGGCATTATCCACAACCGATTCTTTAAACGATCCTCCGAATTCTTTATAGACCGCTTTGCACGCCTCTAAAATCTTTCCGCTCTCTTCCTGATAAAGCAAATCATTTCTAATGTTTGTCCCAGCGTTTATCATAGCGTTTGCATACAGCGTTTAATCAGCTTCTATTCCTTAGACACCCTCACCAGCTCCTCTATGGTCGTTATCCCCTTTGCCGCTTTAATAAACCCGTCTTCCCACATTAAGGTCATGCCTTCTTTTTCTCCCTGCTCCTGAATTTCTGGGGCCGATTTATGGGCCATAATCATCTCGGCCACGGTCGGACTGACTTCCAATATTTCGTGGATTCCCATACGGCCGCGGTAGCCGGTTTTGGAGCATTTATCACAGCCTTCGCCTTTATAAAACTTTACATCTTTCAAACTTTTGCATTTGGCCGGCGCCACTCCCGCGCGCGTTAAAACCGGCAAAAGCTTGTCCAAATGAAACTGTTTTGATAAAGCTTCAATTGCGGCATCGTCCAAAGTAAACGATTTTTGGCAATCTTTGCAAATAACCCTTACTAACCTTTGCGCCAGCACCGCGTTTATGGTGGAAGCTATCAAGTAAGGCTCCACGCCAATATCCAAAAGCCGAGGGAGAGCCGTAGCCGCGTCGTTGGTATGCAAAGTGGAAAACACAATATGCCCGGTCATAGCGGCGTGGACCGCTTCTTCGGCGGTTTCCTTGTCGCGGATTTCGCCGATCATAATAATGTTGGGATCCTGCCGCAGGAGTGCCCTAAGCCCGACGTCAAAAGTCAGGCCGATTTTCGGATTCACCTGCATTTGATTGGCACCGACAATCCTATATTCCACCGGGTCTTCAATGGTGGAAATGTTGACGTTTTTTGTGTTAAGCATGGACAGCACGGTATAAAGCGTGGTGGATTTGCCGCTTCCCGTGGGGCCGGTAACCAAAAGCATGCCGTGGGGTTTTTTTATGTTGCGGTCAATAACTTCGTATGAGTCTTTTTCAAAACCCAGCTCTTCCAAAGTCTGCGCCCTGGCCGACTCGTCCAAAAGGCGGATAACTACTTTTTCGCCGTCAAAAATCGGAATGGTGGAAACGCGCAAAGAAAATTTGTAGCCGTCTTTTTCTATTTTAAAGCGGCCGTCCTGGGGCAGGCGGTGCTCGTCAATTTTTAAATTAGAAAGGACTTTAATGCGCGCGACAATTGCCGCCTGAATAACTTTAGGCAAAGTCATAACGTCGTGCAGAACGCCGTCTATGCGGTAGCGCACGGTAACGGCGTTTTCCTGCGGTTCTATGTGGATGTCGCTGGCCTTTTCAAACACCGCGTATTCTAACAGCGTATCCACCACGCGGATAACCGGAATTTCCTCGGCCATCTTTTTTAAACTGTCATCCAGCGCGGCCTCGCCTTCGGCTTTTGCGCTTAAAGGTTTGGCGGACGGCGTAAACAAATGCTTGATTTCTTTTTCTAAAGATGAATGGTATTTGGACAGGCCGAAATCCAAACTGGTGCGGCCGATTAAAAAGGTCTTAATTTTCAAACCGGTCTTTTTTTGGATAAACTCCTTGGTCTGGATGTCCTCCGGGTCTTCCATGGCCAGGGACAGCTCGTCTTTGGTTTTGGCAAAACTGATTACCTGGTGGCGGTGGGCAATCGGCTCCGGCACCAAATTCAGCACATCCTGGGGAATTTGCAGGACGGTTAAGTCTGTTTTTGACACATCCAGAATCTTGCTTTTTAAATCTAATAATTCCTTTTCGGTTAAGGCTTTTTTATCAATCAAAAAATCCTCCCAGGTTATGGGAACTTTTACCGCGGTCAGCTCTTTTTCCAAAGTTTCCAGCTTTTCCTCGGTTAAAATTTTATTTTGTTTTAAAGCCGTATTCAGCTCTTGTTTGTCCATTTTTTTGTTTCTTTTATTCTAATTCGCCCAATTATTATAACATAAGCCGGCAAAAAAACAAAATAAAATTGCCCGATGTTCAAAGGCAACCCCAAAATTTAAATTACGTAATTAAATATATAATACTTGGGCTGTGGACAACCTTGACAAAACCAATCAAAAAGTATAGTATAATTATCTTGTAGCGAAAGCTACCCTGTCCCGCGGAGCGGGATCCGATATCCAAACCCCGCCGTAATAAGCGGGGTTTACTAATCCCCTAAATTTAGGGTTGACATGCGTTAAATATTCCCGTATAGTATATTTAGGTATAGAAATTGGGCGTCGACCGTTAGGACGATAGCCCTTTTTCATTTCCCTGAACATTGTGTTAAACGGCTTTGCACGCTCTAAAATGATCTGTTTTGTCCACAAATATATTAAAATTATGATTTTTAAAACCAGCCAAAAAAGAATTTGCTCCTAATTTGGACTTCAAATAATCAACTACTTCAAGCTTATATTTTGAACCATCAACAAGACCTTTCTTAAACTTTATATCGTACGCTACAGTTCCTATTAATAGATCAACGAGCTGAAGCAAATCATTTGATTTTGAGTCAAAACGACACACGCCTGCCAAAGCAAGGCGTTTTTTATTTTGATTAAGGCTTTTCTTTACCTCAACTTCAAAGCGAATATTTTTGGGAGTGGTAACATAATCAGCAATAAGAATAAGTATTTCTTGTTTGGAAAGGGCGGCGTCAAAAAGTTTAAGAGTGATCTGCTCATATGCCGTCCACGGATTTTCGTCAAATGTTTTTAAATAATAATCGCTCTTTGTGCTAATTGAATATGAATAAAACCAGACGCTTTTTGTTTCAAAAAGCGCGTCAATTAAAATTTTGGCAAAAGTTATATTATTCTTTGATAATTTGTTGAATTTTACTTCATCGTAAAACCTGGCGTTGCTTCTCTCAAAATACAATTTACTCTGAAGATAATAAGGCTGGCTCATTTTTAATATGCCGACGGTAAAATATTGATCCGTCTGTGAACTCAAACTGCCGGTCTCATCCAAAAAACAAAACTTTGTCCAAATTTGATTGTAATCCGACAATTTAAGATCCTGCGTTTTGGTTTCTTTGTTAAATTGGAAAAAGCTCATATTACTATAGTAAACGAAAGTTCACCTAAAGTCAACAAATTTATCCACAATAACATAAATGCCGCAAACGAATTAACACGAATCCGCAGCGAATTCGTGTTTTCGTGTATATTCGTTATAAATTTGTGCCAATTAGTGTTTTTAACGGCCTTGCCAAGTAAAGATATAATAGATAGTTTTAAGGATAATTTCCAAGTCAAACAGGAAACTGCGGTGTTTTATGTAGTAGAGATCGTATTGCAGTTTGAGTTTGCTTTCTTCCAGGGAACCGGCGTAGATGTTTAGCTGGGCCCAGCCGGTTATGCCGGGCTTGACTAGGTGGCGCTCGTCGTAAAATGGGATTTTTGTTTTTAATTCTTCCACAATGTGCGGCTGTTCCGGGCGCGGACCGACCAGGCTTATATGGCCGAGCAGCAGATTAATAAACTGCGGCCATTCGTCTATGCGGCTCTTGCGCAAAAACTTGCCGACTTTGGTAATTCGATTGTCATTAACATTGGTCCATGTTTTATAGTCGGCGCGATCCATGGTGCGATATTTATAAACTTTAAAAAGTTTGCCGGCTTTGCCCGCGCGTTCTTGATTAAACAGTACCGGCCCCGGGCTGGTTAGTTTAATTGCCAAAGCGCAAAAAGGATAACTGATTAAAAACACAGAAAACCCAACAAGGCCCAACAAAATATCAACTATCCTTTTTATCAAATTGTAAAATCTTTTTTCCTGATAGTTAATGTTTTCCAAAAACCAAATTTCGTTAATTTGCGAAAGATAAACGCGGCGCAACAAATTTTCGTAAAAATCTTTGTAATTATAAAAACGCACACCGGCGGTGCGCAGGCGATAGAGCTGTTCGGCAATTTGCGGATTAGCATGGAGATTGTCCGGCAAAATTACGCTGGAATTTTTATCTAAAGACGCCTGAGTCAGGCTCTGCTGGTTTAGGCGGCCCAAAACTTTAAAACCCAAATACGCGTGCTGTAAAATAGCCTCCTCCAGTTCGACCGGTTCGTTATTAAAAGAAAAAAGGTAAACCGATTCAGCCAGACGATTTTTAAACACATACTTAACCAGCAAATACCAAAACAGCAAAAAAATAAACGCTATGCCCACCAGCAAAAGCAGAATGCGCCTGGGGGTTAAAATTAAATTAGGCTGAAAATAAAAATAAATAATGGCCAAAAGCAAATTTATAGCCATGGCCGAAACCAAGTTGAAAAACAAACTGCTGTAACGGCGAAACGCCTGGATTTCAAACAAGCCGTGGATATAAAATACCACCAGCCACATGGCAAAAATCAGACTGAATACTTTGTAATGGGCGCCATCAGTGCCGTAAGCCAAACTGCCGTGGTAGCGTAAAATCAAGGCCATCTGAAGGCTAAAATAAAATAAGGCGATAGTCGGGATAAAAATCAGCCAAAAACGGAGGGAAAGTTTGGACATTATAGGAATTAGAAATTAGAAATTAGAAATTTGAGACGCACTCGGAGAATTAAAGCCGCGAGATAATAATGATGGTAGCCGGTTTTATGGCAAGCGATGAGTTTTAACTGTTTGGCTAAAAACTGCTTAAACCTGTCTTTATTATAACTCGGCAACCGATAAGACGTAAACACCAGCGGAAAATTATACATTTTGCCGATTTTGCCCATTCTGAGCCATAAATCGTAATCCTCAGCCAAATCTATATTATCTTTTATAAACCCTCCCGCTTTTAGTGCCGCTTCTTTTCTAAACATAACCGTGGAAGTAAAAAAGTTATTCCGCAATAACATCGTCCGCCTAATTTGTGTATCTATTTCCGGCCTTCTGATAATCTTTGAATCTTTCAATCCTTCAATTTTTAAATTAATAAGCCCGCCAACCAGCACAAATTCCGGATGCGTATCCAAAAACCCCACTTGCCTTTTTAACTTGTCCGGGTCTGTCCACTCATCATCGTCATCCAAAACCGCAACATACTCCCCCGCCGATTTTTCCAAAGCCTCCTGCCTGCTCGCGCTAATCCCGATTGACTGCGAATGATAAATAATCTTTAAATTTTCAATCTTTAAATCTTTCAATACTTCTCTTGTCCCATCCGTTGACCCGTCATCAACCACGACAACTTCAAAATCGTTAAACGTCTGCTCTGCTACCGAAGTCAAGGCCTTTTGCAAAAGCTCGGCGCGGTTTTTTGTTAAAATATTTATGGAAATTTTAGGCATGGGCGATGTCTATTTTATAAATTAACGCTTCGGCCATTTCCAAAGTTTTGCCGCGGTCGTCCAAAATAAACGCCTGATGATTGGCCAAAACCTTGGCTAAACTTAAATTGTGCCTTTGGCAGAATAATTCCACCTGCCAGGAAAAAATTGGGCTAATGTGATAGCTAAAATTTTTTGGCTCAAACCAATATAAAAACCCGCTTTTAAAAAATCGTTCTCTGCTGTGAAGGCTGAATGGGTTTGGAGAAGTTATTATAAGAGTATTTTTGCAAATCCTGGCTAACTCTTTTAAAATTTCCCAGGGCGACTCCACGTGTTCCAAAACTTCCGATGCCATAACAACGTCAAACTGCCTGTCGGCAAAAGGCAATTTGGGAGAGGCTGGATCAAGACGGGTAAAATTTTCTCCCTCAAATGGCAAAACATCGCAGGAGTGGACATTAAAACCCATCTGTTTTAAATACTTGCTTTGATGCCGGCCGCAACCGAAGTCTAAAACCGTCTGCCCGGCTTTCGCTCCGGCGCTTTCCAACAGCTGGATAACCATTTCTGCGGTGCCGGGGGCGGATTCCATGGCCAGCGAAAAAGCACGGAGCTTTTTATTCCCAAAATAAAAAGTCCGCTCGGACATAAACTTGTCCCCCAATTGCTTATAAATAGCTAATGTCGCATTGGTCGGAACGGCTTTAGCAAACAAAGTTTTTCTTAAAAAATTTTTTGCCAATTTGGGTATCTGCATAGTTTAGGCATTAATCGGACTAATTTTTTTGGCGGCGGCAAAATTATTTTCCAAATATAGAGCATTAATGTAAGTGTCGGCCAGTTTAGTATAGCCGCAGGCGCGCATAAAATCATCAAATTCGCGATGCTGTCTTACGCCATAATTACCGCAATGCTCCGCCACTTCCGCCAGCACGAGTTTGGGCCTAAAGCGCTGCCAGTTGTTGCCTTTAAGCACCTGCAAGTCCTGCCCTTCGGTGTCCACGGACAAAAGGTCAATCTCCCTGTCGGCGGCATAGTCCGTAAGAATTTGCGCCAAAATTTTTACGGCAACTTTGTCTTCCCGCAAAAAATGATAGCCGAGTTTTTTATAGCTTTCGGCTTCTTTAATAGAAAACGTAGAAAGGGTATCGGGATCAAAGACATAAAACGGCAAATTTCCTTCCTTTTCACCCGCGCCCATAACCAAAATCCGGTCGCCCGGGCGACGGAGCCGGAGAAGCCGCGCTTTTGCGGGAGACGGCTCCACGCAAATTCCACGCCAACCTTTTTTATAAAATAGATAGGTATTGTTTAAATAAACCGGGTCGTTGGCGCCGACGTCAACGTAAAAACCTTTTTTTGTTTGAGGCAGATAAAAAGCGGCAATTACATCTTCCCCGGTCTGGCTGTAGGAAATTTGCTTAGATTTTTTCCAGTGGTATAAAACTTTGGCAAAATTTTTAATATTCATCGGTTTTGATTATTTGTAAAAATTTTTGCGCGGAAATTTTATTCGTAAAATTTTTTAGGCTGAATTCCCTCGGCCTGAAGCTTTTATATCCGTCCAAAAATGCCCGTAATTTTTGTTCAAAATCATTTTCTCCCGAAAAAAACATTCCCGTTTCCGGACTCAAGTATGGGGCGGAGATTTTTTCATCCTCCCAGCGGTAATCCTTATATTCCATAAATCCCCTGTTCCAAACCAAAGTCGGCACATTTGCCATCCAGGCTTCGTGCAAAGCCAGCCCTTGGCTTTCCGACTGGCTTAAATATATCATATATTTGGATTTTTGGAGCAAATTGAAATATTCTTTACGGTCAAATTTGCCGTAGCTGATAACACGAAATTTTATGCCCTGCTTAAGTAAAATTTGCCCGATTTGTCCAAGCAATTCCTCCGGCGCGTTTTTTTGAAAAATCAAAGCGATGCCGTTTTCGTTTTTTAAATTTCCTTCGTCCCGGACTCCGGCCGGCCAGACGTCTAATTTTTTTGCCCATTCGGCGTTAAAAGTCGTCCACCAATTTACGGACCATTGCGCCGGCACCAAATATTTGTCAATTTCCGGAGACATAATCAGGCCATTGCTATCTAAAGGCGTTACCGCAACATTTGGCCCGGCAACAAGCTTTTTAATTTTCCCCAATTTTTTTTGCCTAATTGCCCACCGCAAAGTTTTTTCGCCATTTAAAACGCAGGAAGTTTCACAACTATCTTCAATTTTCCTGTTTACCTTAAAATCAACCCCCAGTTCCGCCAACCCCAAAACCAAACTCTCCTCCACCGCCTGCGGTCCGCGGGTTTTCTTCCCAAATAAAAATTTAACAAAATTTTTAATTTTTGAATAAAGAAATAAATTTTCAGTATAAATATACAACATTAATTTAACTGCCTTCTGTAATGTTTACTCATCAATAACCATGCCGTTTGAAGCCACAAAACCGGCAATCCCGATTTTTCCCGTTAAATAGTGAACTGACTTTTGGGGAATAAATAATCGCATAGTATATTCCAGGGAACGGTTAAAAAACATTAAAGGCAAACTCAATAACAAGGCCATTTGCCACAACAGCGTCATTTTAGCAGGAAAACCATACAGCCTGGTTGACATTAATTTTCCCGTTCCAAGGATGTTAAATTTTTGTAAATCCCATTTTTGACCGTCGTAGTTCTCGTTTAAAAAATAGCGCCCGCTTATTTTAAAATAAAAATCCGCCGGTATTTTCTTCAGGTATTTTAACGCGGCCAGCAAAGAAACAGCCTCGCCCAAACCTTTAAAAATACTGTCGCAGGCACGCCTGACCAAAAAATTATCGCCTGCGTAAAAATATTCGTCGGCAAGAGCGGAAACTCCTAACGGCAAAAGACTTTTCAAGCCTGCTTCCACCAGTAATATTTTGGAACCGGGAACCATTTTCCTTATGGATTCAATATACTTCTTCCCTCGCAAGGCGTAAAGCGCCACTAATAAAATATTGCCCGACTCATAGGCCACGGCTGCGGGTGTCGGCTCGTGCAAAGTAACAAAAATCCCTCCCGGTTTAAGCAGCCTCTGAAATTCCCTCACCGCTTTTGGCACGTCGTAAAAATGATGCATAAAAGAATTGCCGATAATCATATCAAAACTTTCGGGTGGTAAGGTAGAATTTAATATATCGCCCAAATAAAAATTCATTTTAGTTTTATCGGCAGTTCCCAATAATTTCTTTGCTTCCTCTATGGCAGTTGGGCTAATATCATTGAGCGTCAGTTCTGCCGCATGCGCCCTTTTGAGCAGATGGTAAGACAGGAAACCTCCGCCGCAAGCAACATCCAAAACTTTGCTGTTCTGCCAATCAAATTGCCGTAAGCCCAACGAATCCAATTTTTTCCAGATTTCCCCGGTAAAGACCTCTTGGAGGCGTACTTCGGGGACTGTCTTTAGACTAACATTTCGCCGGGTAACAAACTCTCCCAAACCTTTCGGTAAAATATAATCGTGGATTTGGCCGGAGTACTGTTCCAAAACTTTTTTTGGGAATGCCGTATTTAACAAACTTTCCATATTTTTTATAAAAAATTATCGCTGGGAGTTAATCCTGGTTTCCATCTTTTTCTATAAATAATCTTTCGGCAGTTTAACGTCTTTAATGTCGTCTACCGACATCGGCTCAACGTCCCTGGTTTCCCTCGCAAGATCGAAAATGGTTTTTCTTCCGGTTCCGATATAAATTGTTTTAGATTGCCTGTCCCACTTCTTGATTTCTTCGGCAATCATAGGTGCAATAATATTTACATAATCCCCACAAGTATATTGATCCACAAATGCCTTTGGATAAACCCAAGGCCGTGGTTTAAAAAGCGTGCGGATAATCAAATAGTTCGGGTGTGCCATCACCAGCTGTTCTGCCAAGCTTTTAGTCAGCGCGTAAAAATTAACAGGTTTATGCGCATACTCCGATGATATATATACAAAAGGCTTGTCCTTATAAATTTCTAAAAGATTCAGTGTTCCATAAACATTAACATTAAAACATTCCCGCCTCTCCGTTTCAGCCTTGGTTACATTAGTATATGCCGCGCAATGTACAACCATATCACAGTCAAAAGCCTTAACACTTTTAACTATATTAAGTAACTCATGAGATGGGGCATTAACCTCCATCAGCTTTTGAAGATTCCGTCCCAAGAGTCCGCTACCCCCGGTTAGAAGAACCATAAAACTCCTTTACTTTACTTATAACAAGGTTAATTTCGGAATCCGTAAGCGCGTTATGCACAGGAAGCGAAAGAAGTTTTTTCCACACTGAATCCGTAACCGGTAAATTCCGCTTAACCGCTTTTTTCCAATAAGTCATTTCGCTTAAGGGCTTAAAGTGGACAGAGGTGGTTATCCCAGATTCGGCTAAAAACTTTCCCAGTCCATTCCTGTCTTCAAACTCGGCGGTATAATACTGGACGGTATGGGAATATTCCGGAGTCTTGATTTGCGTCATGCCATTAAATGCCTCATTATATCTTTTTTGGATCTCCCGTCTGCGGGCGTTGGTCTGTTCCAATCTCCGTAGCTGTCCCAAACCTATTACGGCAGTCAAGTCAGTCATATACGCCTTAATGCCGCCGTGGAGAATATCATAATCCCATGTATATGTATGGCCCACTCTGTCAAAAGTGGATTTTTCCACTCCCAGCCAAATTAAAGTCTTAAGTTTGTTTGCTATTGCTTCGTCGTTGGTGGTTATCATCCCCCCATCGCCTGTCGGTAAACTCTTAACTGCCTGAAAGCTCCAGACCACAATATCGCCCTTGCCGACCCCGGGCGTATACATGGCATGAGCAGCGTCTTCTATAATAAGGCCTTTAAACTTTTTTCTTATACCGTCAATGTCCGCCAATCGGCCATGGGAATCCACTGTTATTATTGCCTTGGTATTCTTGGTTACCACAAGGGTTTTCGGATCTAAACAAAGAGTGCGGGCATCGATATCTGCAAATGTCACATCCATACCGTTCCACTCGCCGACAATGGCATCGGAAACAAAGGTCATTGGAGTCGTAATAAGTTCGCCGTTACTAATACCATAAACTTTCAAAGTCAAGTCTAAAGCAGTGGTGCAGGAATTTACGGCAACCGCATATTTTGCGCCCACGTATTCAGCGAATTTTTGTTCAAACTCCTTGACCTTCGGCCCATTACCCCACCAACCGCTGTCAAGGACTTTTATAAGCTCTTCTTTTGTTTGCTCGTCGATTGTTGGTTTTAAAACTTCAAGACTCATATATTTTATTAAATTATTAATTTCATTATCAAACAATTTGAATTTTCCCGGTCTGCTAAGACCGGCCACTTTTAGGAGCTATTCGTCATAAAAATCCCCAAAAGCTGATCCATATCCAAAAATACCTAAACGATCTAAATGGTGGATATCTTTTTCCTGAATAAATTTTGGCATTGTGTGCTCTATCGACCGGTTAAACAACAATAAGGGAATGCTTTTTGCCAGCGAATAAAACCA
>Ga0182027_10011893_pt1 | contig 12259 bp, 9 predicted proteins | sample 712E1DmetaG_FD_121300 | JGI IMG/M metagenome (GOLD analysis project Ga0182027, IMG submission 121300) | Permafrost microbial communities from Stordalen Mire, Sweden - 712E1D metaG (Illumina Assembly) | ecosystem: Environmental > Terrestrial > Soil > Wetlands > Permafrost | place: Sweden...
CTGAATGTATCATTCTGATTTAATGCAATGAATTCTGTCTCAACAATGCCGTCCAGAGAGATATTCTTAAAAATAGCGCTGTCTTTATCGCTGGTATTATATTCTCCCTTCTGAGCCAGTTTTTTTGTATAAATGGAATATGGCTCGAAATAACGACTGATAAAGAAAGACAATGCGGAAACTATCATCAATGGAACAAACAGAACATATCCCCCTGTAATCTCTGCAATAAGAAAGATTGCAGTCAATGGAGCATGAACCACCCCACTCATGATACCTGCCATTCCAACCGCAATAAAATTAGATACATGAAGTTGAGCAATTCCCAAAGAATTAACAAGAAAGGCGGTACCAAATCCTGTAAGTCCGCCTGTAAAAAGAGATGGAGCAAATATCCCCCCATTCCCGCCTGACCCAAGAGTAATTGAAGTCGCGACTATTTTCAACAGTACAACCAAACAGGTGAAAATAAAGATAGTCCAGGGGCTGAACGGGATAAATGAAAAGACGCTGTTTTTAAGAAGGCTCAAGGTATCCCCCTTGAACAAAGTTTCTATAGTATGATAACCTTCCCCAAAAAGCGGGGGGAAAAGATATATCATGAGTCCAAGTGCAAGTCCCCCGAAGATTGCTTTCAGGATAACGCTTTTACGGTTTTCAAAAAAACCTTCAATACTTAAAGTGACTCTGGTCATATAGACCGAGATTAAACCACATAATATTCCCAGCAGCACATAAAAGGGAATGGCATTATAATACCAGTCATTCGTAACAAGATAAAAAAGCTGACCTTTTAATAAAAATTTCGAGAGTATTGTCGCTGTCGCAGTTGAAATCAATAATGGAATAAAAACCGGGATAGTGACATCGGTAAGAAGTACCTCTACTGCAAATATAACCCCAGCGATAGGACTATTAAACACTGCAGCTATTCCGGAAGCGGCACCGCAAGCCAACAGCAGGGTTCTTTCCTTATTGCCAAATCCAAGAAAACCGGCAATATTTGAACCTATCGCAGACCCCGTGATCACAATCGGGGCTTCCAAACCAGCGGAACCACCGAAACCAATCGTAAGACCACTGGTAACCATATGAGAATACATCTTTGACTTCTCAATTTTCCCCGATTTTCGGGCTACAGAAAACAAAATACTGCTAAGACCCTTTTCTAATTTCCCTTTGAGAAAAAGTTTGACGAACAGAACTGTCAGCAATACACCGATGAGAGGAGAAATAATATAGATCAGAGTGGTATGGGACGAGGTTAAAAAGAAATCAGGGATAAGATGGACTAATCTTACAAAATGTTTTAGGACAACCGCTGCAAGAGCAGAAACTAATCCGACAAGGATACTGGCAAGGACCATGGCAGTATGATCACCAATATACCTCTGCTTAAAAACTTTAAGTCTGTCAATTATCCGACCAGGTAACAAATGGGAATGAGTTAATTTATCAAATATAGACATTTCTTTATTTAATTCTTGTGTTCATGCAAAGGACGCCAGCTTTTTAGTCAAAATATTCAGTAAAACATTGTAGACTCAACCATTAAGGGGAATGGTACCAGCAGCTTCGTCATAAATTTTTCAGAAGAAAAACAAAACCAGCGCTACGACCGGTGAGGGAGCTTCACTTCAATTCTTTATGATAAAAGGGAAAGAAACCGAGATTGTTGTCCCAATATTAAGCTCTGACTTTATTTCAATTTGGGCTTTATGAATCTCTGCAATCCTTTTTACAATTGACAAACCAATACCATGACCTTGCTTACCGCTTGCATTTGTTGCCCTGTACAGCGGCTCATAAACATGCTTAACATCCGCCTCGGGTATTCCCATGCCATGATCAATGAAATACAGGCTTACAAAAGGTTTGTCATAGGCTATTTTTATGATTAACCGGGGTGGATCGGAAAATTTACAGGAATTATCAATCAGGTTTATCAGGAGCATCCTTAAAAGCCGTTCATCTCCTGAAATAATAAGCTCCTTTTCATCATCTGGCGGGTTGTCAAACTCGATGCTGATTTGATATTGAGTATTATACTTTAATATCTCATCCTTCACAGAAAACAGGAGTTCATCAATTCTAAGCCTTTGGAAATCGTGTGGGATATTGTCTATACCGGATTCGGCAAGAATAAGAAACCCGTTTATAATGGTTTTCAAATTTTTAACATCATCAAGTAGGGAATGAGCAAGCTGTTTATAATCCTCTTCCGTTCTCTGTTTTAAAAGAGCCACCTCTATCTGGCCTATAATTGATGTTACCGGAGTACGCAACTCATGAGAAACATTTGAAACAAACATACGTTCACTTTCGAATGCCCTTTCAATTCTGTCAAGCATTTCGTTGAATGTTGCTGACAACTCTGCAATCTCATCTTTTGTATTAATAACAAGACGGGTACTCAAGTTTCCGGGGCTCATTTCATCAATCTGCCTGATTATTGATTTAATCGGTTTAACAGATTGACGTGCATTATAATACCCTGCAAGGATTATTAGAAAAATGCTGATAACAAATGCGATGACCGTTATTAGTAATAATTTTCGCAGCTCAGACTCACCGAACAAATCAATTGCTGAAGCCAGCACATAATATTTCTGATTATTGTAAGTCCTCTGAAAACTAATATACAATTTATTATCCTCAACCCGCTTGTTATCTTCTTGCCAGTTTAATTTAACGAATGCAGGCAACAATTCTGAAATTTCCCTTGAATCTCTATTCGTGTAAAGGACTTCCCTGTTATAATTTAATATTATTACTGTAACATCATTCATTTGAATGACTGTTTTATCGTCAATTATTCTCAGCATCTGTGTGTTAATTCCCTGAATGCTGAATAATAAGGTGGCAGTATTGATTGCTTTATTTTTTAACCGAATTGAAAAGTCTTCATTACGATATGAAAAATAAAACATCACGATGATCACAGAAAAGGTCAACAATATACCTGCAACCAGCAATACAAAATTGAGCATATAACGGGTTGTGATCTTCATGTACTTTCCGTTTCTGTTAAGATATAGCCATATCCAGTCTTTGTATGAATCAGTTTGATTGGAAATCCAGAATCCATTTTTTTTCTCAGAAAGTTAATATACACATCGACCACATTAGTACCGGTGTCAAAATTTATACCCCAGACTTTGTCGGTTAATTCAGCCCGGCTGATTACCCTGTCCTTATTAATCATTAAATATTCCAGAAGAGAAAATTCGGTGGCGCTGAGTTCTATGGTACGTCCTGCCCGAACAATATTTTTTTTATCCCGGTTCAACTGCAGGTCAGTCACAATAAGAACCCCTTCAGGCGGAATGATATATTTTACACGTTTCAATAATGCGTTAATACGAGCTATAAGTTCGGCAAACTCAAAAGGCTTCAGAAGATAATCATCGGCACCACATTCAAAACCTTTGACTTTCTCCTCAATACCTCCAAGTGCTGTCAGCATTAAAACAGGTACATTCTGATCATTCTCCCTTATCAGCTTACAGAGCTGAAAACCGTTGAGTAATGGCAGGTTTATATCCAGGATGATCACATCATATTTTTTTGATAAGGCCATTGATTTCCCAGTAATTCCATCATAGGCTATTTCGGCAAGAAAACCGCTTTCATCCAATCCCTTTTTAATAAAACCTGCAACTTTGGGCTCATCCTCAACAATCAATATTTTCATTAAATTTTCCCTCATACTGAACAATTTACCAGAATCTTGTCCAAAGTAATTAACAAAAGTCAAAGATTCATGGATTTACAAGTTCCTTTACCTTGCTGTATCCACTTTGTACAAAAATAGGTCTGAATGTTCTCATTAATATAAAAAATACATTAAAATGAGATTAAAATCCGCTTACTTATTAAAACGGCTGCCTCTGATATTCAGAGACAGTCATTTGACCAGACTTCAAAATTCTGCCCGAATGTTATTGATGCGAACTTGGTGAGAGATTAAGATTATTATTCTGGTTGATGAGATTATATAATTCCTCCAATTTGGGGATCAGTACAATATCAGTTCTCCGGTTCAACCTTCTCCCTTCGTCCGTTTTATTGCTATAAAACGGTTGGTATTTCCCTTTACCGGCAGCAACCACCCTGTTAGGATTAAGTTTACACTCTTTGGTTAACACCCTGACGACACTTGTCGCCCTCTCTACACTCAGGTCCCAGTTGTCCTTATATATTGAATTATGTATCGGGACTGAATCGGTATGACCTTCAACCATGATCTTCATATTATTATTACGAAGTACCTCCGATAACATTTTAAGGGCTTCTTTTCCTCGTTTATTTACGACGGCACTTCCTGAAGGGAATAACAATTTGTCATACATTGAAACGTACAATTCACCATCCTTCTCCTTAACCGTTATCTCATCCGGTGTAAAGCATTTCAATGCATTACAAATTTCCTGCCGGATGCCACTAACTTCAGTTGCCTCACTTTTTACTGCTTGCTGCAGATCTGTCATTGCCTTTTTATATTTCTGCATTTCCTGATCTGAAGCCTGAATTTTTGCATTAGTTGATTTGCTGATTATGGAAATCTGGTGTGTCAGACTGTCGTTTGAATGCTGAAGTTTTAATATTCTGCTTTCGAATGTCAACGACTGATCCTTGCATTTTTTAATATCGGTTTGTGCTTCCGTGTATTTGCGGGTTGCAACGCATGAGGATAGCAATAAGAGGCCCAACGGGATCAGAAAGAATTTTACATTCATTTTTTTTATGACTTTAAATTTTAATTAATATGACATCACAGTGCACTATTAAACTTTGATCAAACAGCGCAAATTTACCCCTGGTCATGAGGCTGAGCGTGAAAACTCAATTAAAATGAAATTAAAATCTGATTAAAAATGCAGCCTGAAAAAGCCTATATAAAGACTTCTATCATATTGTATAACAATTAAATAACACTGAAATATAAACGATTCCTTCTCTCATTTGAAGATTTGGGTGAATAGTAAAATGTGTATTATTGTCAACCAGAATGCAGTTTTATGCAAAACATACTGCTCATACTTGTATTTATTATTGGATATTCGGCAATTGTTACTGAGCATAAGATCCGTATCAACAAGGCTGCCAGTGCCCTGATGGCCGGTGCATTAACATGGACAATCTTTATCTTGTTCAACCCTGCAAAAGACACAGTGACCGACCGAGGCCATTAAAACCAATATGGCAGATATCGCAGGCATTCTTTTTTTCCTGATGGGAGCTATGACCATCGTTGAATTAATTGATTCGCATGATGGATTTAATATCATTACACAAAGGATCAGGACAAAGAGTAATCGTAAGCTGCTTTGGATAATCAGCCTGACTACCTTCTTTCTATCGGCAGTGCTGGATAATCTCACAACAACAATTTTAATGGTATCCCTTACGAGGAAACTTATAAGTAATGAGCGTGATCGCTGGTTATACACTGGGTCAATAATAATTGCTGCAAATGCCGGAGGTGCATGGTCCCCAATGGGTGACGTTACAACAACAATGCTCTGGATAGGACAACAGATAAGCCCTCTGAATATTATCCTGAAACTGTTCGTCCCGAGCCTGACCAACTTATTAGTCCCATTAATAATCATGACTTTTTTACTTAAGAGTGGAACCCTCGCATGGCAATCAAAAAATGTAAAAACACTCAATGATATTTATCCTTTTGAAAAAAACCTGATCTTCTGTTCCGGGATGTTTTCCCTGTTATTTGTACCTTTCTTCAAAGCGATAACAGGATTACCTCCCTTTGTCGGCATGTTGCTTGCATTAGGATTTATGTGGGGGCTAACCGAAATCTTCCACCGCAGAAAACATGACAAAGAGAAGGATCCGCTTTCGGTAGTTCATGCTCTGCGCCAGATTGACACATCCACCATTTTGTTTTTCTTAGGGATACTTCTCTGTATCTCGGCACTTAAATCTTCCGGAATATTACTTATCTGTGCGAATTACCTCACCTCCACTCTCCCAAACCAGAGCACAACAATACTCACTATCGGCTTGTTTTCAGCAATAATTGATAATGTTCCATTGGTGGCGGCAGTACAGGGCATGTATCCCATTTCAGCCTTCCCTACTGATCATTTTTTATGGGAATTTATTGCATATGCGACTGGGTCCGGAGGGAGTATATTGATTATTGGTTCAGCTGCCGGGATAGCTGCCATGGGGATGGAAAAAATTACTTTTTACTGGTATTTAAAACGAATCTCTTTTATTGCCCTATTAGGTTACCTGGCAGGTGGCTTTGTCTATATTATAATGTTCTGATTGATTGCTCATTTACTTACAAATGCATTGATTAATTATTATCTTTGGGATTAATAACAAAAGAGAAAGCCTCAATTAATTTATGAACCAGAATAAAAGATATCACAATTGTTTTCAGAATCAGGCAATATTACCCTGCTCTATGATCATTCTTTTATTCACCTGTGTTTTAGGATTATCAGAATTCAAGGATTATAACAACCAGGACAGAAATACTCAGCCGCAATCTTTAAAGACATCTTCTTCTCTGCCACTTTCAGCTCTAAACTTTTACAAGTCAAGACCAAAAGGGTTAATAGCGCAGGAACCAGTATATAAATATGCTGCATTAATCGGCTTGGTCCTCTTATACCCACCTGGACAATCCGCATTCGTTAATCGGATTCGAACACGGGTCAGTTTCTATAATTACGAAAATGCTGAAAAGATCCGACCTCCTCCAATTACTTAGGTTGATATGTGGCGAAAAGGAATCTGATTCCTTTAGGTCGATTTATTTTAGAATGAACGCTAAATAATTTCTATCCTTCATTCAACCTCTTAAAACTTTCTAATTGTTTTTTGCTTAAAGATAATTCAATGGCATTTATAAATCACTTGAAATTCATGCTTAATATTATCAACCTTTCATTATTGTAAGAAATCCATCAACCCATGACTGTAATAGCGAATAAGAAGGAGTTTTTAAAGCATACTATGAATAACTCGGGACAAACAGATAAAAATCGTACAAGCTTAATAAAGACTCACTCTGTTATCCAAAAAGCAAGCCATTCCTTTGATCTGTTGGAGAGGCTGAAGAAAAAATTTCCTTATCCTATTCTTTGTCATCACTTTGGCAGACCCACGATACGAGAGACTATTGATGGAATTCGTCAGATTTCACTTTCAGGAGTTCTGGATGTAATTTCTATTATTCCTGATCAGAATGCTCAGGAACATTTTTTCAGACCGATGGAGATGAACCCTAAGCAATATCCAAATGGTGGAGTTCCTCTGCGCAGCAGTGATGATATGGTGGCTCTTTATAAGGCATCCCAATGCGGAAATTTTCCCCTATTACAATGCTGTGCCGGAATACAAGATTTCATAAAATGGGCTGAGATGAGTGTGAAAACAATTCATAATTCATGGGCAACAATCCCACTATGCTGGTATAGTGAACTTGATAGAAAGTCAGCCCGAACTTTGGAAGATGCAATCATTGAAAATCAAGAAGTAATGAAATGGTATGCTAATCATTGTATTCCGGTCGAAGTCAATGAATCTTATCAGTGGAGCCTAAGGGAGGCACACGATTCATTGGCTGTAGCCATGGCCTTTCTTGCAGCATATAATGCAAAAAAAATGGGAGTAAAAAACTTCATCACGCAGTTTATGTTTAACACACCTCCGGGAACAAAGGCAATTATGGATGTTGCAAAAATGCTGGCCAAACTGGAGCTGATAAGTGAACTCGAAGATGAATCTTTCACTGTTTACCGCGAAGTGCAGGCAGGGATGGCCCACTTCTCAAACATACCCTCAATAGCAAAAGGCCAATTAGCTTCATCAACATTAATCAGTCTTATACTGAAGCCCCACATTCTGCATGTTGAAGGTTTTAGCGAAGGGGATCATAACACTTTGGCAGGCGAGATTATCGAAAGCTGCCAGATAGTGCATGGCGTATTACAAGACTGTATGGATGGTTTTCCAGATCTGCTATGTGATTTTAATATAATAAATCGCAAGGATATCCTTGTTTATGAAGCAAAAACTCTTTTGGAAAGTTTTAAATTTTTAGGAGCTGACAGTGATGATCCAATGGCCGATCCCTGTGTGATTGCAAGGGCCGTTCGGGAAGGTTTAATTGACACACCATTTTTTAAAGGCTTTCCTTCACTGAAGGGTGAAATAAAAACGAGACTGATTAATGGAGCCTGGCATTCAATCGATCCTTTGACAAACCATCCTATAGATGAAGAAACAAGAATGATGATTATTTTCAAACGTATTAAACAACAATAAACCAAATAAATGTGAAATGGCTGGAATAGCTGGAATTTTAAAGGAAGGGGAACAGGAACTTGTATCTCAAATGATTGAGACCATCTCTCACCGAGGGAATTATAAAAAAATGATTTTAGACGTAAATGGAGCAACCATTGGGATGGTTTGGTCACATCATGAAGATGTAAGAATTCAGAAAAATCTTAAACGAGGAATTTTTCTTGATGGCCCTGGATTTGGCCATAAACTCGAAATATCCAAATTAAATGGAGATTGGAAAATATACCGTGATGAACTTGGTGTTGCACCGATGTACTATACAATAAACAAGATTGGACATCTTTGTTTCGCCTCTGAGATGAAAGCCCTGTTATTGATATCCCAGGACATTTCGGAAATCCCCATCGGAAGTGTTGTAACAAACAATGAACCAAAAAAATATTTCAGGCTTGACTTAAGGTCTCCAATGACTAAAGATACAGCAACCTTGGCATCGGATCTGCTTAATATAATAGCCCAAACCGTTACCCGCAGAGTCAATACTAATGAAATGGGGTCATTGCTATCCGGAGGTCTGGATTCAAGCATTATCTCAGCATTTGCCAGAACCTGGGTAAGCACATTCCATACATTTTCCGGAGGACTGCGTGATGCACCTGACTTGGAATATGCACGGATTCTGGCGAAGCATATTGGTTCTGAACATCATGAAATCATTATTGAACTTGAAGACATGATTCGGGTCCTTCCAGAAGTAATATTCCACACTGAGTCATTCGATGCACTTTTGGTCCGTTCAGGTATTATAAATTACCTTGTTGCAAAAGAGGCATCAGGATATGTAAACGAGGTTTTTTCAGGCGATGGTGGAGATGAGCTTTTTGCAGGATATGATTATCTTAAAACTATTCCGGAAGGTGATCTTGACCGTGAACTCATCAATATTATGGGTCGGTTACATAATACGGCATTTCAAAGGGCAGACCGCTGTGCGGCTGCACATGGGTTGACAGTTCATTTGGTATTTGCAGATCCTATGCTTTTTGAGTTTGCGTTAAGGATTCCAGCTAAGTTAAAAATCAAGGATGGCATAGAAAAATGGATTCTTCGTAAGTCTATGGAGGATTTGCTCCCCGAATGTATCCTAAAAAGGCAAAAGGCAAAATTCTGGGAAGGTGCGGGAATTCAAAACCTTATTTCTGATTATGCCTCAAGAAAAATTTCCGACTCTGATTTCAGGAAAGAAAGAGAACTTAAAAACGGGTGGCTTCTGAATACCAAGGAGGAAATGTACTATTTCAGGATTTTCAGGGAATACTTCGGGGATCTGGAAAACCTTGAATGGATGGGCCGGATCAAGGGGCCCCTTAATCAATTTGAAGAGTGATAGTATTTCATTCTATTATGAAGAAAATCAGATTGATTTGCAAGTCAAGGACCTATGTTTCCGTATCAATATTGATATTTTACTTAGTCCTCAATGTATGTTTCTCCCTTGTTTCCTGTACTGAACAAAATTTTAGAAATAGCCTCGCAGAGCAAAACCTACATAGTAAGGTTAGATCTATGACCGAACCTACTTATTCAATGGATAAGGAGGGACACAGACAATGAAATCGATCACTTGGCGACTTTCAGGTATGATAAAAAAGGAAACAATATTGAAAAAGATTGTTTGAAACTGATGGCAGTCTGGTGAAAATGGAGATTTATATGTATGACAAAAATGGCAATAATACGATTTAAGAAATCATTTCACTTGAAGATAGCGTGAGTGAAAGAAGAACGTTCACTTTTGACAAACAGCATAAATTAATTGAAGAAATCCGGTATAACTCCGACGACAGTGTTCCGCACCGAGATTCTTATAAATACCTTGAATTTGATAAAACCGGCAATTGGATTAAACGGATTCAAACTGAAAATAGAATTCTATAAGGCTCACTGTTCGTATGATCGAATATTGAAAAACTCTCCCATTTATAATAAATGTGAAAAAATCTAAGATGATTACAGATTCATTTACTAGCGAAAGCAGCATTGTAGTTGTCATTTTTTCGGGTAGAATCACCATAAATGATATCCTTGAATGGTCCTATACTTTAACACCAGCAAGGTTTCCTGTAAATGATTTAAAAATTCTTTTAAATGCTTCAACTGCAGACTATGACTTTTTAGCTTCTGAGTTCCAGGAAATGGACCAAGGTATTATGGACTTATGCAACCGTTTCTCGACTGTTAGAATTGCCCGCCTGCATAGTAAAACAAAGGAGATTTCACTGTCTGTTATTGCACATGACAGGAAACTTCCGTCGAATTACTCCACACGGATTTTTATAAATTATAATAATGCACTTGAATGGCTAATGGAACTTTGAAACAAATTGTTTTATACAGATTCAACAAAAGAATCTTTATTTCAAAGGTTTAATCATTACATATGGCTTCGGCAGGTCGAAATTTAAGAGCACGTTTTGCAGGGTAAATTGAGGCCAAAATGCTTTTCGCAATCACCATTAATGTAAGTTGATAAAAAATCCAAGATCCAGAGATGGATCTGATTGGTAATTTAATTAGATATTTGATTGATTTATCGATTAATTATTGATTTGCACTCTTTCAAGGATTTCCTTAGCCTTGTTACACTCTTCGTTCGTTCCGTGGGCAATTACCTGAAACCCTTTCTCCTCAAAATGTTCGTGGTATTTTAAGATAGCGCGACTCTTGATTACAAGGGTTGCAACGAGTGAAAGGACACCCCCGCCAGCAATCCCAATGGAAAAACCGGCCAATGCGCCTAGTATGGGACCTATTCCGAAAAGAAATCCCAATCCTGGAATTGTAAATATTTTTATCCCTGTAAGCATTCCCAGAATGGGTCCAAGGATAGCACCAATAATTGCAGGAGTATTCTTGATCCATAAATTATGCCTGACATGCATCAGGTCATCAATGATCACAGCCTTACCGATGAGGGAAACCTGTTCAACAGGATACCCGGCACGTTTTAGTTCCTGAACTGCTTCGATTGCTTTTTCGTGGGAAGCATATACCCCTGCTATTGTATTCATGGTGTTTTATATTTAGATAAATACTAAATCGTTACTTAATCATTTTTTAAGAGCTTCGAAGCCTGAAACGACATCAAACAATTCTTCATCAATAGTACTCTGTCGCAAACTATGGAACTTATGGCTGAGATCATCAAGCAATTCTTCTATATTTTTTTCCGCCCGTTGCATCGCGGCCAAACGACTGGAGTTTTCACTGGCTAAAGATTCAGCGCATGCCCTGAACAAAGAGACGAAAAGATACCCACTGATGAGGGCTAAAAGGGTTGGTTTAATCCCCCCGGCAACCTGAGGTATCTTTTTTGTAGGCCATTTAAGTTCTGCCAAGTCATGTATCCATTTTTTGTCTAATGGCAACAATCGTTGATTCACAGGCACATACCCCACTCCTGCCTTGGGTTGATTATGAAAAATATAAACCTCTTGGATGGTACCTTTTTCATGATTTTCTTCACTTTTAACCAAAATTTGTCCGACAAGAGGAGTTATTGCATTAACTGAATTTGGAACGGAAAAAAGTTTTGTACTTATAAGGCCAACGTCTGATAATAGCAATTGAACACGTTCACCCACGGCCCAGACTTCTTTTTTCCCCGGAAAACCTTTGAGTGTTTGGAATACAAAATCAGTAAGTGAATCATTAAACTGTCCAACAAGGCCCTGGTCTGACCCAAAAACAATGGCACATATTAATTGTTCATCCATTCTTTTCGGTTCTTTCTTTTCACTTAATATATCAATATTTTCCTCCATGAAATACGCGATAATGCCCAAGGCAACCGTATGGTAGTAATCCCCAAGTGAACTAACAGCCATTTCGTACTGCCCGATATTTGATGCAGCCACAGCTTTCATTGTCCTGACAACAGATTTGATATCTTCTGCTCCTTCTAATTTTC
>Ga0182027_10011894_pt1 | contig 12257 bp, 13 predicted proteins | sample 712E1DmetaG_FD_121300 | JGI IMG/M metagenome (GOLD analysis project Ga0182027, IMG submission 121300) | Permafrost microbial communities from Stordalen Mire, Sweden - 712E1D metaG (Illumina Assembly) | ecosystem: Environmental > Terrestrial > Soil > Wetlands > Permafrost | place: Sweden...
CAAACGGATACGCGGGCTATGCTTGCGGCTTTGAGAAGAAGCTTTGTGCCGAATAAAGTCGTCATCTTCCGGCCCGCAAACAAAACAGTGCCGGATATTGAAACCATTGCGCCGTTTGTGCAATCGCATTTGCCTATTAACGGGCAGGCGACCGCTTATGTTTGCACAAATTTTACTTGCGCGTTGCCGACGAATGATCCGCAAAAAATGCTCGAACTTCTAAATATAAAAAAATAAGTCATTCTTTATTATCCACTATTTCTATCGCGTTTGATGCCATAATTATTATCCCACATAATGACATATATTCTTCACCATCCACCGTTTACCTTTTAAAGTATTTTCTTGATTCTTATTTATTCATTTAATGATAAAATATTTTCGCAAATACAGTTAATGAACATTTGGGGGGGGGATTTATGAAATTGCTTATTCGTGGTGGAAGTATTGCCGCAGGTTTTGGTGTAAACAAAAGTTATGTAGATATCCTCACCGAATCCCTTCTCCCCAAAGGGATCGAAGTTATTAACCGGTCAAGATACAGAGAAACTTCTTTTGACGGTATCGGCACATTCAACGAAGATATTGCCAACTTCAAGCCGGATATTCTTCTTATCCAATTCGGTGTTGATGATGCATTCGGGTGTGTCTACCGTTCCGAATTTCAGGAAAATCTCATACAAATGGTCAGGCTGACGCGCTTTGGCTTTAATCCGGTTGTTTTCCTCGCGACTTCCCACACGTTCGATAACCCTAATGATATGGATGCAGTTTATATTTTTTACAGATCTTTGAGAATTGTGGCTACGGATTTGGGCTGTACTTTGATTCCTGTGCACAGTTGCTGGGCTGGTTATCTGGAAGAATATAATCTATGCAGCATGGATTTGACTCTGGAAGATTCTAGATATCCCAATGAGCATGGCCATCAGGTCATTGCGGGTGCAATGACGAAGTGGTTGGATAACATCTAGTCCTTTCGCCCTTATCCCTGGATGTTTTTTCTTGCATTGCTTATTGGAAATAGTATTATCAACAAGTGAACTTTGAAAAGATAATCCTTTGAAAGATGTTTTTTGAGCAAAAGTAAAAGCGATTGATATTTTATATCGACAAATTTTCCCAAACAAGCGATTGCGAAAGGAAAGCTGTGGTGTGAAATTACTTCTCAAGTTAATCTGCATCGTATGGCTTGGTTTTTGGGCGGCAATAGCGACTGTTATCCTGTGCGTTTTCATAATACCAGCGGGACTTTTAAGCCGCACCGGCAATCTGGCGTTCTCTCTTTCAAAGCTCTGGGCTTACACAATGCTTGCCGTATCCTTTGTCCGCACGGAAATAAAAAGCAAAGATAAGATTCGTAAGGGAACATCGTATATCATCATTTCCAACCACCAGTCGCACTATGACATCATCGCGCTGGTTACCAGGTTGGGGATTCAATTCCGATGGATCATCAAAAAGGAACTTCTCAAAGTCCCTGTTTTCGGATACGGATTGTATGCCTCACGAAACATCTTCATCGACCGCTCTAATACCGCAAGTGCGATTGAGAGCATGAACAGGGGATTTGATCGTTTACCCAAAGGCGTGAGCGTGATGGTATTTGCCGAAGGAACAAGATCACCTGACGGGCAAATTCACGAATTTAAAAAGGGAGGATTCGTAACTGCCGTCCGGCGGAAGATTCCCATACTGCCGGTTACTGTCAATGGAAGCAGGCGCATTCTTCCCAAGAAAAGCCTTGTCATGAAGCCGGGAAAGATTCAGATTGTGGTCGGGGACCCTATCGATGTCACCGGCTATACCATCGATACAGTTCAAGAGCTTATCGACAAAACACGTCAGGTGATCATCGCCAATTTCGATCCGAAATATACGGGCAGGAACTAATGAAACAGGGAGTTGTCTTTAGCTTCGAGGTTCCGGAGACCTGCTTGTCATGTCAAAACGCATAGAGACATCTTTCCCTTTAATTTAAATAATCAAAAAATGACTGAACTCTAACTTAACATATGATATAAGTTTAATCATTCTTTGACGGAGACTTTAATTGAAAAATATCGATGAACATCTGCTGGAAATTCACAACTGCGAGGGCACAGGCTATCAGCCTCTGATCGACTATGATAAATGGCGGGTAGCGATCCTTCGTTATAGTGACGAACTGCTTCCCGAGCGCATCTTCACCATGCAGCGACACAACGAAACGGATGAGGTTTTTGTTCTTCTTGAAGGCCGATGTATCCTGTTTATAGGAGAGGTGAACAATACGATCACATCCATTACCGGCATTGATCTGGAGCCGCGGAAGATTTACAACGTCAAGCGCGGTGTATGGCACAGCCATACCTTAAACAATGAAGCCTCTGTGCTGATTGTGGAAAACCGCGATACGACGAACCAAAACTCACCGAAGAAAATCCTGAATGATGATCAGCGCCAGCGACTCACAGACATCACGCACGAATTATGGCAAGCGTGAAAAACCTTCACTGGTCTTTACTTTGAATTCGGCAGCGAGCGCATTCCCCATAGCTTGCTGTGGGGTAAGCGAGCGAATAAAGAATTATATTTTACATTAAGAATCGAAGATTCTCCGCGGCTTGCCGTGGAGAGCTTCAATATTTAACAGTCTTTTTACTTTAACGTTGGGCATTAATTTGTTATAGAAACCATCGGACGCGGGAATGACAGTGGCGATAAGATTGCCACGCCGATTGCGCATCGGCAATAACGAATACTGGATTCCGGCCGCAGTTCATCTTCTCAAGGGCGAGGAGATTTTTATGGAGGATTTTTATGATTGTTACTGTTGTAGATATTGTTGTGAAGCCGGAAAATATTGATCAGTTTATCGAAGCGACTATAGAGAATCATCAAAATTCGATCAAAGAGAAAGGAAATCTCCGTTTTGATGTATTGCAACGTCGGGATGACCCCTCGAAATTCACTTTGTATGAAGCCTATGCCTCCGACGAGGAAGCTGCCGTGCATAGAAAAACCGCTCATTATTTAAAATGGCGGGAGACTGTTGAACCCTGGATGGCCAGGCCGCGTGAAGGTTTCGCCCATAATGTTCTGGCGCCGAAGGATTTATCCGCATGGAATCGATAAACGCTTTGAATATTACAGGTCTGCCAAAAATATATTTTGGCGCGGGTAAATTTTCCGAACTTCCTGAAATCATTTCCTCACTTGGTCGCAATGCGCTGATTATCATCGGCGGTGAATCGTTTAAAAAGTCCGGCCGCTGGAATGCGCTTACCCCAAAGTTTAATCAGGCTCAAATAAAATACAGGGCCATATCCGTTTGGGACGAACCGACAACAGAAGTTATCGATGCCATAGCCTCTGGATTTCGGAGGACACCGGTTGACGTTGTTGTAGCCATCGGCGGCGGCAGTGTCATCGATTTTGGTAAAGCAGTTTCCGCGATGTTGGCCTCGGATGGTTCTGTCAAAGATTATCTGGAAGATGTCGGAACGAAAAAACCCTCCGGCGCAAAAGTACCGTTTATTGCCGTTCCGACAACCGCAGGCACGGGATGTGAAGCGACAAAAAATGCCGTGGTATGCGATAGGATTGAGGGCTATAAAAAATCTCTCCGGCATGATGCCTATATGCCTGATGCAGCCCTCATTGATCCTGAGCTGACACTGACTTTGCCCCCGCATATTACCACCGCCTGCGGTTTGGATGCCGTCTCGCAATTGATCGAATCTTATACTTCAGCAAAGGCGGATGTTTCTATCGATTCGCTGGCCATAAAGGCGCTCTCCGGGGTATCGGATAGTCTGATTCCTCTTGCTTTAGGGCAGAGCAATGATATTTCTCTGCGTGCGAAGATGTCTTATGCGGCGCTGGTTTCGGGGATTACGCTTAGCCGTTTTGGGCTTGGCGCGGTACACGGCATAGCCGGACCCATGGGCGGATTATGCCCGGTGCCTCACGGTGTGGCCTGCGGAAAGCTTCTGTTTCCGGTTATGACCTTTGTCATAAAAAAGATTATTGATGAAAAGAATATTGCGGCTCAAAAGCGCTTTGCCGATATCGGAAAAATATTATCCGGTGATGCGGGCGGTGATGATATCTTTTACTGCAAACAATTTTTAGGTGTTCTGGATAAATGGACACGGACGCTAAATATTCCACAGCTTTCCTGTTTCGGCATGACAGCCCTTCATATGGAAAAAATTATTGTTCTTGCGGACAGTAAAAACAGCCCTGCGATTCTTTCCAAAGAAGAGATAAAAGTTGTTCTGGAAGTTGTCCGTTGAAGAAATTGGGGCAAATGTTTACTATTGACAATTGCCGCGTTGCGGCTCTATTCTCAGCATAAATTACGACGTTAATCATCCACCCCCTACCCCCGCCAGCGGGGGACATAAAAAGGGTATAAACGCCTGCGGGGGACACGAAAAAGGTACAAAAAAAGAAACTAATACACACCTGACAAGATAGCATTTATGGCCTACCAATATAAAACATTCAACTCCTACAATGATCTGAAAGGCCATTTACTGACCCACGCGCCGGGTTTTTACCACTCATCAAAAACGTCGACGGTTATCCCTTATGATAAAATCGAATCTTTCTTAAACTGGAACAAAGCAGATAATTTCTATATTTGCGACTTGTCCGGACTTCCCCGTCATATGGAACTGACGTCAAATAGTAACCTTGTGGTACGCGGAGCGGTTTCCTGGGAGGATGCCAAAAAGTTTTTAAAGTCAAAAGGCAGAAATCTCAAAACCTCTCCAACTGAGCAGCTTGCCCTCATTACGGCCGGGGTGGCAACATCGTGCACAGGTGAGCGCTGCTTTGGCTTTGGCACGATGAGATCGCAGATAGCGCGCCTGAAGCACCTCGATTTTAACGGTGAGGAAAAAGAACTTTTCAGGAATAATCCATTCCAAAGCGATTCTTTTTACTTAAATTCCTACAAGGCCGATTTCAAACACTATGAAATCTTAAAAAATGCTCCTTACCCGCGTTTTGACAGTGCTGTCGACCTGATGGTAGGCACCGAAGGACAACTTGGCATCGTGACAGAGGCCGAGATTGAGACGACAGAAAATGAAGATGTCACTTACGTCTTTATGCTTCTGCCCCGCTGGGAGGAAAACTATGAGCCCCACATGGAGATTTTCAACGCGGTCCAATCTCATCGCCCATCGATTTTGTCCTGTGAAATTTTGGATTCCAATTGCATGAATTATTTCAAGCCGGAAGAAAGACTGGGAAACAATCAGGATGTGATCTTCCTCGAAGTGAAATCTTCAGCCTTCGAAGATATCGTAAGCCAAGTTTTGAGCCGGCTGTGTTTGACATCACACGACAATATCTTCAAAATTGCAGAAAATAAGTTTCATCACGTAAGGGCCGGCGCCCCTCAGGCTATATTTGAAGAAAATTCTAAAATGGGTGTGGTTAAAGTCGGCACCGACGTGCAGGTCACTGCTGATAAATTCATCGACCTGCTGAATTTCTATCGCGAGTTCTCAAAAATTGGTGTTCGCTACGGCCTCTTCGGTCATTTTGGAGATGCCCATTTGCACTTTAATTACATGCCTTCAAAAGAGCAATCCACCCAATGCGAAGATGAGTTCCGGAAGCTTTATAATAAGGTTTACACGTGGAGGGGCTCACCCTTTGCCGAGCATGGCATTGGTCTTATCAAGCAGGAATATATCAAGCGCTTTTATGGCTCGAACCAATTGGGGCTTTTTCATGATCTCAAAAAGGAACATGATCCATATAACCAATTCTTTCCTCAAGGATTTATGTCGCAAGGATAAAGAAGATATATGGATCCCTGCAAAGAAGTTCCTTCGGCGGCAGGTTTAGACATAAAAAGGAAAACATCCATCCTGATAGCAGGCGCCGGGAATTTTTTATGGTATCCAACGTCGTCAAAAGTAATCATTTGCCTTGACTTCATGTGCCTGGATGTATTATTTCATATCATTATGCGATATCAATATCCTTCGAAAGTGAAAGGTTATGAACGTAAATATTTGTTCATATCGGGAGAAATTTAATTTATAGGGAAATAACCATGCCAAAAACAAAAGATACCAAAAAGTCATTCGGCCACAGTATCAAGGCGTATCGTGAAGACAGGAATTTGAGCATCAAAGAACTGGCGCATGAAACCGGATATCCTGCCGACCTTTTGGAAAAGGTTGAAAAAGATGAAATCACTCCTCCTGTTGCGCTTGTTTTACAGTTGAGCCGCACGCTGAAGGTTGATGTTGAATCGCTTGGTGATAAAGAAAACAAGAAAGCTTCATCACGGGTTAAAAGCCAGAAAAAGCGCGCGGGATCGTATGCCTATACGCAACTCACCAAATCAGGTTCCGATAAGCATCTTGGCGCATACCGCGTAACCATAGAACCGAATACGGCTCATGAAGGTGTTGAATACCACCATGACGGTGAAGAGTTCATCTATGTATTGAAAGGAAGCCTTTCCATTTCGGTGGGCAAAAACTTAAATCTTTTGGAACGGGGTGATTGTATCCATTTTAATTCGGCTCTGCATCACAAATTAAGTAATCCTTCTAACGAAAAAGCAGAACTGCTCGTTGTTCTGTATATCCCCTGAGAGTGTAGCGATGGCATTTGAAATTTCAAGCGAACAGGAAATGATCAGACTCATGGCAAGAGACTTTGCCAAAAAAGAACTGGAACCGGTGGCGGCCGATTGGGACAAGAAGGGCTTGTTTCCAATGGATGCCATAAAAAAAATGGGCGGGCTCGGCCTGCTGGGCATGATGGTTCCGCCGGAATTGGGAGGCTCGGGCGCAGGCGCCGTGGCCTATTCCCTGGCGCTGCAGGAGATAGCTTACTCGTGCGCGTCCACCGCGGTTACGATGTCGGTTGCCAATCTCTCCACAGAGCCGCTTCTTAAATTCGGCAACAAAGAGCAGAAAGAAAAATGGCTGACCGGACTTGCCGAAGGTTCTCTTCTGGGCGCTTTCGCACTGACGGAACCGGGCGCGGGCTCCGATCCGGGCTCGATGACAACCACAGCAGAACTTAAAAAAGACAAATATATTATTAACGGGACGAAGGTCTTTATCACGCATGGCCAGTATGCCGACATCATCAATCTTATCGCCAGAACCGGCAATGACAAGGGTACAAAGGGGCTTTCCGCTTTTATCGTGGAAAAAGGCACACCCGGTTTTAAAATCGGGACAAAAGAAGAAAAGATGGGCTTAAGGGCTTCTAACACCGTTGAACTTGTTTTTGAAGATTGTGAAATTCCCGCGAAAAACCTGCTGGGAAACCACGGGGAAGGATTCAAGGTTGCCATGCGCGCGCTGGACAGCGGGAGAATCGGTATTGCATCTCAGGCCACAGGCATAGCAAGAGCGTGCCTGGATGAAGCCATTTCTTACACCAAACAAAGGCGGCAGTTCGGAAAATCCATCAGCTCGTTTGAAGCCATTCGGTTTATGATCGCGGATGCCGCGACAAAGATCGAAGCCGCCTCATGGCTGACCCTTGCCGCGGCTGACCGCAAGGACAGAGGGTTGAAGTTTACCAGGGAAGCTTCAATGGCAAAATTGTTTGCCTCGGAAACAGCCAATTCGAGCGCCTACATGGCGCTTCAGGTTCATGGCGGTTACGGATATATAAAGGACTACAAAGTCGAGCGCTTATACAGGGACGCGCGCGCCACAACCATCTATGAAGGCACATCGGAAATTCAGCGTATCGTCATTGCCAGAGAAGTCATCAACGAATAAAAAATCAGCCATCTCCCTTTCTTGATAAGGGATGGCTGATTTTGGATATGAACTTGCTTTTTACCCAATACCACTTCTAAATCAGCGATGATATCGCGGCGGCCAGGAGGAAGCGACGAGGCGTATTGTGATCTACGCCATAATGGCGCAGATCACCGGTAAGGGGAATATCTGTTTTTTATTGTGCCCCCTTCGGGTGGCACTCCCGTATTTACATACGTCGAGGAAGCTGACGACGAGGCCAACAAAGATAGCGCTTTGATTTAGAAGCGGTATAATTACCTTGCCTGTAGAGCCCTCCCGATCGTCATGATTTCGGCTTCCTTGGTTCCTTCGTAAAGCTCCAGAATTTTCGCGTCCCGATACCATTTCTGCACGGGATATTCCTCAATGTAACCATAGCCGCCGTGCAGTTCCACGGCGTAATTGGCGCAAAACACGGCGGTCTGTCCGCCATAGAATTTAGCCATAGCGGCCAGTGTATAATCAGGTTTCCCCTGATCGATCAACCATGCTGATTTGTAAACCAGACCGCGCAGCGCTTCAATACGAATAGCCATCTCGGTGAGCTTCATCTGGGTCATTTGATAAGAACCCAATGGTGCGCCGAACGCTGTTCTTTCTTTTACATATTTAATGCTGGTTTCCAGGCAAGCTTCCGATATCCCCAGCGCCTGGCCGGAAACCATCACGCGGGTGATATCAAAAAAGTGCATGAGCTGGCGAAAGCCATGCCCTTCTTTTCCTAAAAGATTGGATTGGGGCACCCGGACATCTTCCAGCGCGATCTCCGCGGTATCACTGGCGCGAATGCCCATTTTCCCGTGGATTTTATTGCGCGTCACGCCTTTGGCGTCCGCCGGAATAATAATCAGACTGAAGCTGTTATGCTTTTTTTCTTCGGGGTTGGTAATGCACTGAGTCACCATAAAATCGCAAACCGTGCCGTTAGTAATGAACATTTTATTGCCGTTAATCACATAGTCTTTGCCGTCTTTGACGGCCCGGGTTTTGTAGCCGGAAACATCCGTTCCGGCATTGGGCTCGGTATAGGCGCCGGCGCTGACTTTCAAGCCCTGGCATACGGGAGGCAGATATGTCTTTTTCTGTTCTTCCGTACCGTAGTTGAGAATGGATTCGCAGCCGAAACCTGACGCGACAATATTCAGGCTGATGCCCATATCCACTTTGGATATTTCTTCCGTTATAATGGCATTGCCTAATATGCCGGCTCCGGCGCCGCCATATTCCTCCGGTATCCACGCGCCTACCAAGCCGTTTTCCGCCGCTTTTTTTCTGATTTCCGGAGTGTATTTTTCATTTTCATCACATTCCTGAGAAACCGGTTTTACCTCTGATACAGCAAATTTATAAGCCATTTCCCTCAACATCTTCATCTCTTCTGTAAGTTCGAAATCCATAACCGTTCTCCTTTTCATCAATATTAATATTGCCTCTGACGGCTTTTTGAAAAATCTACATACCTATCAAAAGATATTATTTGATACTGTAATCGCAAGCGCCTTTGCCTGATTTGCGTTTAATTTTCCTGCGCAAACCTTCAGCCAAATACACTAATGTTTTATTGTCGGCAGGATTGTGGGAAAAAGTAACAGTATCCCAATGCAGAAGTCAAGGAAAAACAGGCACAAAGGCCATAAAAGAAATGACCGAAATAACGATCAGGATATCGTTTAAGTAAGAAGATGAAAGCAGAGATTGGAAATATCCAGAACCAATATAAAAAAGTAAACAGGTGATCCATAACGGCTAATGATGTTGATGCAAATCGATATGCGCGAATCCGCATTGAAGTGCCTGCAAGTGATACGCAGTTCGTTAAATTATCGTTCCCTCCCGCTTGGCAGTTATGGGTGCTACGATAGTTCAAACTGGTAATAAATATCGTTATTGCCCAGTGAAAAACCTCTGACCCGGTGTTCAACAGTTTTTTTGCCGAAAATAACAAGAGCCTGTCGCAAATAACCCATGACAAGGTACTCGAAATAAATGTGTTTGATCGGAAGTCCGGAGATTGTAACATGAGCGACGTTGTTTTCTAACCGAGAAGTAAATATACCCCCGTCAAAATAGGTCGACCATATCTTAGGCATGGCAGACTCTATCAACTGCTTTATATCCTTTGTTAGAAGATAAGAGTGGTACGGGCCTCCCTGCGACAGGGAGAATTCGGCGGATTTCTCTCCAAGCTTCCAGTAGTGCATTTTGTCGTTGTTGAAGAATTCCTTTAAAACATCGTCAAGAAATATAATGAATTTATCCAGCGGAATGAGTGTGATGTTCATAATCGTCTGGCTAAAATATTTATCCTTCGCTGCCAGTTTGGCGTGAAAGGTATTCCAGCGTTCCTCGCCAAAATTCTTGATGATTGTATCTTTTCGGGTAATGTAAGCGGTGCCTTTTACATTCATATCGGAACCTCCTAAGAATTCTTATATGGCGTGAATCACGTGTAAAATATATTCTTCGGTGCATAAATATGCAAGCATAAAGTTTGTTCTATTATAATCAGGCGACAAACGAATAAATTAAAATCAGTCATTTTATGCTTTGCACGTAAAAGGGATCAACCTGAACTCCCCGTGTCGGTAAACCCGGGGCAGTATCAGCAGTTTATGATTACACCTGATGACAATATTCCTTATTATTTTTGCGCGATACTAAGTTACCCTCTTTACTCTCAGCATATTAGTTGTTCCTGATACCCGGAAAGGATGGCCAACGGTAATAACTATCAGGTCTCCCACGGAAACATCGCCAGCATCGCGGGCACAGCTGGTTGCCTTTTCGAGCATATCGTCAGTATCTTGCGGATCATTGATAAAACGGGGCTGACATCCCCAGCAAAGCGCTAACCGTCTCAATGTCTTAACGTTTGGCGAAAGAGCCACAATCGGCTGTCTGGGCCGGAAGTGGGATATATAGCGCGCCGTCCTGCCGGTCAGTGTATGTGCGACAATTGCTTTGGCATCCAGATGATCAGCAAGAATACAGGAAGCATGGGCGACCGATTCGGAAACATCCTTCCGCGGAACCAATCGAAGAAAATGCTCAAAAGGGAAGCCTGTTTCCGCGGCTGTAGCCAGGCGATTCATATACAATACAGCCTCAACAGGGTAACTGCCGCATGCCGTTTCTTCAGAAAGCATTATGGCGTCGGTTCCATCAAGCACTGCGTTAGCGATATCGGTGGCCTCGGCGCGTGTCGGACGCGGAGAATTGACCATGGAACGCAGCATCTGGGTTGCTGTAATGACAGGTTTACCGTGTATATTGGCTTGATGAATGAGGCTCTTCTGAATCAGCGGTACATCTTCCAGGGGTATTTCCACACCCAAATCACCCCGCGCAACCATGATGCCGTCCGATATTTCCATGATAGACTCAATATTGTCAAGAGCTTCATGTTTTTCAATCTTGGCAATAACGGGCGTGTCTTTGCCCTGCCCGGCAATAATATCCTTAACCGTTCTGATATCTTCGGCTGCTTTGACAAAGGATAAAGCGATATAATCAACATCATTTTCCAATCCGAAAAGGAGGTCTACCTTGTCTTTTTCCGTCATGGACGGCGTATTGATTGTCCCTGTCGGCAAATTGATCCCTTTATGAGAGGTGAGCATGCCTCCGGTTACGACCTTGCAGATAATATCGGAATCGTTTGCCTCCACGACCAGCAATTCCATGAGTCCATCAGCCAAAAGCAATCTGTCATTGGCCTTAACTTCCCGGGGTAAATTCTTATAAGTCAGAGAAACAGCATCGACGCTTCCCTCAATCTCCCTGTTAGTCAGGATAAATTTGCGACCCGGTTCAAGCAGGATCCCCGGCTCGGGAATATCGCCGATTCTGATTTTCGGCCCGGCCAGATCAAGAAGAATCGCCACTGGTTTATTTAGTTTAGCTGATAACTCTCTTATCAAAATAATCTTTTCCAGATGGTCCCTGTGCGTGCCGTGAGAAAGATTAAGCCTTGCCACATTCATTCCGTTTTGAATCATTGCCTTCAGTATTTCCGGTTTTTCCGAGGCGGGCCCGATTGTACAGACAATCTTAGTTTTTTTCATAATTCCTCTTTTGTGTAATTTATGTTTTCAAGTCAAAGTTTCCTCTTTATTTAAAATTACATGATCTGAAATCTCACTGATATGTATCAGGGACAGATATCTCCAGTTTCCATTTTGGAACATAGCCTGATATTGCTTATCAAAAGCATGGTGTTGTGATAGAAGAGTATCATGTCAATCTGGAAAAAGAAAAGTAAAATACTTGTAACCTGTCCGAAGGGCGTTTCGCCTTATTTAAAGGAAGAGATAACAGCGCTGGGTTTTCCTGTTATGGTGGAATGGGACACGGCGATTCAAACCCAGGGAACTCTCCGGGACACAATGATTTTAAATCTGCACCTGCGCACTGCCCAGCGAGTCCTTTACGAACTGGAGACATTAATAGTTGATACACCGTAAATCCTTTATA
>Ga0182027_10011895_pt1 | contig 12257 bp, 10 predicted proteins | sample 712E1DmetaG_FD_121300 | JGI IMG/M metagenome (GOLD analysis project Ga0182027, IMG submission 121300) | Permafrost microbial communities from Stordalen Mire, Sweden - 712E1D metaG (Illumina Assembly) | ecosystem: Environmental > Terrestrial > Soil > Wetlands > Permafrost | place: Sweden...
AGCGGGAACGAGCTAATCAGGCCCTGCTCCACACCGTAGCTGCCATCCGAGCAGATGCAGACGCTGTGCCAATCGCCGGCAGGCGTGGGCTCGATAATGGAGCGCACACTGTCCACCACTGCGTTGGCGGCGCTGGCCGCGCTCGAGGCGCCGCGCGCTTTGATGATAGCCGCCCCGCGCTGCTGCACCGAGCTGATAAACTCGCCCTTCAACCAGGCCTCGTCGGTGATGACTTGCGCGGCGGGCCGGCCGTTGATCTTCGCATTGTAGAAATCGGGATACTGCGTTGAGGAGTGATTACCCCAAATGGTGACATTGCTCACGGCGGTGACATCAACGCCGGCCTTCCGGGCGAGCTGCGATTTGGCGCGATTCTCATCCAGGCGGGTCATGGCGAAGAACCGCTCGCGGGGAATCTCGCGGGCGTTACTCATGGCGATGAGGCAGTTGGTGTTGCACGGATTGCCGACCACAAGAATGCGCACGTCGCGCGCGGCATTGCGCTGGATCGCCTGGCCCTGGCCGATAAATATCTTCCCGTTGATCCCGAGCAGCTCTTTGCGTTCCATGCCCGCCTTGCGCGGCACGCTGCCCACCAGCAACGCCCAGTTTACACCCCGGAAGCCGTCGTCCAGGTTGGCGGTCGCCACCACGCCTTTGAGCAGCGGGAAGGCGCAATCGTCCAGCTCCATGACCACGCCGTTGAGCGCCGGGAGCGCCGGCTCGATTTCAATCAGGTGCAGAATCAGCGGCTGGCTTGGACCGAACACCGCGCCCGAGGCGATGCGGAACAGGAGCGAGTAACCAATTTGGCCGGCAGCGCCGGTGACAGCAATGCGAATAGGCGTGTTCATAATCTCTTGTGAATTCCAGGGCGAGAATATGGCGTCGCCGGCGGCGGGAAGCAAGCGCCTTCCTGAAAAGCTGGATTCCGCAGCCTTATTTCAAGAGCGCCTTGCCCAGCGTTACGTACTGCGGGGCGGGCTTAAGGTCGAGAAAGACACGGCCCGAATCCACCTTCGGCTCCAGGCGTTGCCCGCTCCCGCTTACCGCCGGGACCTCTTTTTCGCCCTCGAGCCGGAGTTCGAGGCTGACGGTATGGGGTTCGCCCAGCGTCCAGGCCGCAAGTTTCTGCCTGCCTCCCTGGCCGGTGCACAGCAACACGTAATCGTTATCGTTCGACAGGGCGACCCGGCGCGAGATGCGATAGCCGGACAACTCGCGGGTCAGGGTCTGAATTGCCCCATAGGCGGGTTTGGGCTGCAAATCGGACAGAACCGTGCCGAAGTTGTGCTCGTTTTCATTGAGGTCCGGGCCGTCATTCTTCCAGTCGTACCGGATGGAAAGCGGCACCCCGTTGAGCAGGTTGGCCAGTTGCTGCCGCGCCGCGAACGCGGCCTGCGTTTCCAGCGAAACCCCTCGTTTATGCGTCGAATACCCCCACTCGCCACTGAGAATCGGGATTCGGCCCTTCATGGACGGCGGGGCGCAGCGCTCGATCAGTGTCCGCAGTTTCTGATAATCGCTAGCAGCCGTTTCCGGCGGGGTCTGCGCACTGCGGTAAGGATGCACGCTCACCGCGTCGAGATATTCCAGCACGCCGGACTGGAGGAAGGTTTCCAGGAATTCCCAGGGGAACGCGGCTGAGGCGGGGCCGATGACGGTCGCCTGCGGGTCTGCCTCGCGGATCGCCTTGGCGGTAGCGAGCGCGAAGGCCGCATATTGTTGCGCGTCGGGTTTAGGCGACCAGAAGTTACCGTTGGGCTCGTTCCAGATTTCCCAGAGCACGTGCCGCCCGTGGAAGCGTTTGGCCGAGGCGGCGGCCCAGCGGGCGAACGCCGCCACGCTTTCCGGGTGCTGCGGCGACGCGGTGGTTCTGTGCGCCTGACCCGTCTGGGGGTGCGGGCTGGTAACTGTTTCCTCGTAGAGGTGGTGCGAGTAATCGAGAATGAGGATCGGCCGCAAGCCGCGCTTCTCCAGGTTGCCCACTAACTCCTCGTAGCCGGCCCAGTGGTATTCACCCTTCTGGGTTTCGATCGCCTCCCAATGGAAGTCCATCCGCACGAATTTGAATCCCGCCGCGGCAATCAGGTCCAGGTCCTTTTCCTGGCCGGTGACGAAGTGAATGTTCACCCCGACGCCGTCTGGAATCACCGGTTGAGGGATTTCAGCCGCGCCGCCCAGTAGCGGCAGCACAATCAGCAGAAGACTTGCATTCCGTTTCATGGCTGCCACTCTTGCTGGAAGCCCGTCAATAGTCACCCGCAAAACAGCCTGAGCAAATCGGCGGGGGAGTGAGCTGGGAGTCCTTGCTCCGAGGACCATAGTTGGCTGAGCGCCCGTTGGTGTTGGGGCTCACGTCACGGGGACACTGGCCTTCCTGGGACGTTACAGCCCGGAGACAACATCCAGCTCGACGAACTCGTCGCTGACGCCGGTGCAGGGGCAGAGTTCGAGCCGGTAGCGGATTTCTTCGCGGAGGGCGTCGAGGGCGTTGGCGGGACTTAGGCCGTGGCTGATGCACTGCGGGTCGTCGCAGCTTGCGACGTAACCGCCGTCGGCGCCCGCTTCGACTGTGGCTTCGAATCTCACGCCACAGGCACGTTAAACCTCAGCATCAATTCGGTCAATGATCCCCACGATGATCGAGCGGACTGGAGCGTTGGCGTCGGCAACGATCTGGCGGGCGGAGTTGCCTTCGTCAATCACCAGCACGCGCTCCCCGGGGCCGGCATCCACGCCGCCGTCCATGGCGATGAGGTAGCCGGCAGGCTTGCCGGACAAGTCTTCCTTTTCCACCACCAGCAATTTCTTGCCGGTGTAGAAGGGGTGGTTAATCGTTGAGACGATGCTCCCGCTGACGGTGCCGATAATCATGCCGGGATGTTCAGGTCATCCACGATGCCGATGATGGTATGGTCCACGGGGACAAGCCAGGGGTCCAGGGCCATGGCGGCTTCGCGCCCGCCTTCGTAATAGATCAACTCGCCCCGACCAGCCGCGCGGGTGAAGTCGCAGGCGACGAGCGGCTCGCCTTTGGGCCGGCCTTGCTTGTCGAGCGGCTGCACCCACAGCATCGGGACACCCTCCAGGCCTCGGTACACGACGCAAGGGGTCAGGGTGCCGATGACCTTGCCGAGCAACATCAGGAAACCTCCTCGCCCTCCAGCTCGCGCGGTTTGGCTGCGGCGAACCGTGTGCCGTCGGCGAGCAGCCGCGTCAATACTTCGTGCGGCTGGGCGATGATGCGGTGCTGAACGTATTCCTTTCGCCCGCGCAGGAAATCGCCCGCCAGTTCCATCGCGGCTTCGACTTCGTGCAGTTCGCCGTTGTAGAGGCTGACCGCCTTGCCGGACAGTTCGTATTCCGCGAGACGCAGTTCCACCAAGCGCACTTTGGTGCCCTTGAGGGCAGCCTCGGCGGCGCGGACGTTGGCGGCGACCGTGTCGGTTTCGAGGATGGCTACGGCGTTCTGCTCGACCGGCAATCGCTGCCCAAGGACGGCGTCATGCACCTGGGGATGGACGTCGGGCAGGAACGCATGGTCCAGGCGGCTGGCGTGGCCGACGGCCAGCGCTTCGTTGAGCGACTCCTCGACCGAGGCGGTGGAGCCGCCGATGATGATGAGATACCGCCCGCGGCTGACGGTGCCGGACTTGATCATGGCGATGGGCGCTTTTTTGAGCAGCGCATCAGTGCAGTAAATGCCGTCGGCGATGCTGGCAAACTCGAGGACCGCGATGGTGTGGTACTTCCTCATTATACAATCCGGAACGCGCCGACCAGCGTGCAGCGCCGCCAGCGCGAGAAACTCCGCGGGCTGGTCATGCCCTCACCGGTCGGGCTGGCAACGGTGAACGATGTAAAGCCTTCGCCCTTCCAGCCGAGCCCCGCCTGGGAGGGGCCGTTCTTGACGAAGATGCTGGCGTTGCACTCGCGGGCCATGCGGCTGAGGTTCGACAGGTTTTCGGAGTGCATAACGAAGGTGTGCCGGCGCGGATGCTCCATGGCAATCGCCAGGTCAATGCCCTCGTCGGCGTCGCGCACACGGGTGATGGGGAGAATGGGCATCATCTGCTCAGTCCAGAGCAGCGGGTGATCGTGCTCGACCTCGACGATGCCCAGCCGGACCGTGTCGTCGCAGGGGATGCCGGCCTTCTGGAGGATCACGCCGGCGTTCTTGCCAATGAGTGAGCGGTCAATCTCCGCTTCCTGGCGCGGCCCGTGGGTCTTCTTGAAAATGACTTTCTCCAGCGCCGGCAATTGCTCCGGCTTCACCCGCACGGCGCCGTAGTAGGTCATCGCTTTGATGAGAGCGTCGGCCACGCTAGAAACCACCAGGCATTCCTTTTCATCGGCGCAGATGATGTTGTTGTCGAACGAGGCGCCGAAGACGACATCCCGTGCGGCCTTGTCAATGTCGGCGGTCTCATCCACCACGACGGGCGGGTTGCCGGGCCCGGCGCAGATGGCGCGTTTGCCGCTCGACATGGCCGCCTGTACGACGCCCCCGCCGCCGGTCACCACGAGAAGGCGGACATCCGGATGCTTCATGAGCGCCTGCGCACTCTCGACGGTCGGATTGGCGATGCAGGTGATGAGGTTCTTTGGCCCGCCGGCGCCGGCGATGGCTTTGTTAAGCAGCGCGACGTTATGGCAGGAAACGCGCTTGGCGTTCGGGTGAACGTTGAACACGACGGCGTTGCCGGCGGCGACCATAGCGATGGTGTTGTTGATAATCGTCGAGGTCGGATTGGTCGTCGGGGTGATGGCGGCGATGACCCCGTAGGGCGCCGGCTCGGTGAGCGTGAGCCCGTCATCGCCCGTGACGGTCTGCGGCTGGAGGTCCTCGGTGCCGGGAGTGTTTTCCGTGACGAGCAGGTTCTTGATGATCTTGTCTTCGTAGCGGCCCAGGCCGGTTTCTTCGTGGGCTTCCCTGGCCAGCGCGTCGCGGTGTTCCCGCATCGCGTTGCGGATGGCGGCGATGATCGCGTTGCGTTTCCGCAGGCCCATCTGGTCAAACGCCCCGAACGCCACGCTGGCGGCGCGGACGGCCTCGCCGATGCTTTCGAACACGCCGAGTTCGCCCGCCGGCGACTGGGCCGCCGGACGCTCCTTGGTCGCCGGAGCGCGGTCAGTCAGGTCCGCGACGATGCGCTGGGCGATGACTTCGATTTCCTGATCAGTCAGGCCGGGCACAGTTCACCTAGTCCTTCTTGTATTTCTCCACCCCGCCAATTTCCCAACTGTCCACGATGGCCATGACGACCGCGTCGCAGGGACGGTTCTGCGTGGCGAGAGTCTGGCGCGCGGAACTGCCCGTGGCGATGAGGACGAGTTCACCGGGGCCAACGCCAACGGCGTCCGCCGCGACAACGTGGCCGCCGGTTTCCTTGCCCTCGAGATCAACGTGTTTGACGAGCATGAACTTGAGGCCGTCCATGCTGGCTTCCTTGCGCGTGGCGACGACGGTGCCGACAACCTTGCCGAGATTCATAGAGTTTCAATCGTTTCAGTCGTTTCAATCCGCGCCCCGCCCGCGCGGCCGGGGCGACGCGTCCTACCGGGACGGACCGCATGGCCCATCCCTGACAGCGAAGCGCGCGTTACTTCTTGGCCGCTTTGGGCCCGCGGCCCAGCGGCAGCACTTCGTCCACGCCCGGGTGCGGACGCGGGATGACGTGCACCGCGACCATTTCGCCCACGCGGGAGGCGGCGAGGCGGCCGGCGTCCGTCGCGGCCTTGACGGCGGCCACATCGCCGCGAATGACCGCGGTGACGTAACCACCGCCCGTTTCCTCGAAGCTGACCAGTTCGACCTTGGCGGCCTTAACCATTGCGTCGGCGCCTTCGACCATAGCGGCGAAGGACCGTGTCTCCAATAAGCCTAATGCATCTGCCATATATGTTCTTTCTTGCGTTGTTTGTGATGAGGGATGTTGAGGGGTTAAAAGCCGGTCAGACCGCGCCGCCGCCTTTCATCGCGCGGCCGGTGATGCTGTTGATGGCGGCCTCAGCGGCTTTCCAGGCCACATCCACGTCTTTTTCATCGCCGCCGATATAGACGCGGCCAAAGCTGCCAAACGCCCGGATTTCCAGGATATTGATCTCGGCGGTCTTCTCCGCCTCGTTGGCGGCGAACGCGGCGTAGGCCGCCGGGGCGACTTCCATCGTGAACAGGCTGTGCCCCGGCAGAATCATGTTTCCGTGCCGGGTGCGGTTGATCAGCATGGTGTGGTAGTCGTTGAGCAGGCGGATGACGCTGCTGCTGTAAATCACCGGCTTATAGCGGTCTTCCTCTTTCAGGCCGAGGGCGTCGAGGATGGCGGCGCCGGCGGAGCGGACGTCGGCCTGGGACTCGGAATGGATTTCGAGCAGGCCGTAAAGGCGCTCGATGATCTGCATACCGGGGGTGACCTTCGTGCACTTGAGCGCCACGTCGGTCACCCGGTTGATCTCCATGCCCGGGGAAATCTCCACGAACAGCGAGGCCTGTCCGGCAATGGGCAAAAACCCCTGCGAGACGGTCGCAAAGAACGACGCGATCTGGGGTTGGAGGCTGTCCAGAAAAATGTATGAGCGTAAGTCTGCCATAACGTTGCTTTTCGTGACTAATATTTTGTTCCGCCCCCGCTGACGGCCTGGCCGGCAGCCTCCTGCAGGATTTTGATGCCGCTGCTGGTGCCGATGCGGGTGGCGCCGGCCTGCACCATGCGGCGCAGATCGGCCAGCGAACGGATGCCGCCGGAGGCTTTCACTCCCAGCCCTTTGTCGCGGACGATGCGGGCCATCAACGCCACGTCCTCGACCGTCGCCCCGCCGGTGCTGAAGCCCGTCGAGGTTTTGACAAAGTCGGCCCGGGCTTTGAGGGCCATTTCGCAGGCGCGGGCCTTCTCCTGCTGGGTGAGCAGGGAGGTCTCCAGGATCACTTTGCACTTGGCGCTGCCGTCCCGGCAGGCCTCGACCACCGTGCGGATGTCGCGCAGCACCAGGGTATCGTCGTTGCTCTTGAGCGCGCCGACGTTGATCACCATGTCAATTTCCTTGGCGCCGTGCCGGATCGCGGCCCGAGCTTCCATCGCTTTGCTTTCGGGCGGCTGCGCGCCGAGCGGAAAGCCGACGACGCAGCAGACTTTCACGGCCGAGCCGTCGAGGAGTTGCCGGGCGAGCGAGACCCAGGTCGGGTTTACACAGACCGAGTAGAACTTGTGTTGGCGGGCCTCGCGGCAGAGTTGCTCGATGTCCGCCCGCGTGGTGTCCGGCCGCAAAATGGTGTGGTCAATAAGCTGCGGGATGTCCAAAGAGGGCGGAGCCGGCGGGCCGGCAATCGGGACGCGTTGGGCGGCCATGAGTTCGTGCACCCGGTGGGCGATCTTCTCGAGGTCCGGCGTGGCGATGTTCTCCAGAGCGGGGGGTGAAGGTGTCACGCGAGGTTCTCCGACCCCGGCCAGCAGCGTTGCCTGGTGCGGTCCGACTTCGATGGGCCCCTCCAGGACGGCATTGATGAGTTGCACCCGCTGGCGATGGCGTTCCTCGACGCATTCTTCGGTCAGGAACGCTTCCACGATCTGCTTGGCTTGCTCGAGGTTGGTCTGCCCGGCGCCCAGCGTCAGCACGTTGGCGTCGTTGTGCTGGCGGCTGTTCTTCGCCAGGGCGACATTGTAACAGGCCGCCGCGCGCACGCCGCGCACCTTGTTGGCGGTCATCGCCGAGCCGATGCCGGCGCCGTCAATCATGATGCCGCGGTCGCACTGCCCGCCGGCGACCAACCGCGCCACGGTGTACGCGATGCGCGGGTAATCCACGGCGTCCTTGCTATGCGTTCCGCAATCCTGGACTGAACACCCCTTGTCCCGCAGAAAGCCCAGGAGCTGATTCTTCAGCTCAAGACCTCCGTGATCGGCGCCAATGGCAATCTTCAGGTCTTTCACAGTAGCCCTGCCATTAGTCGGCCCAGCTTCACGGCCTCGAAGCGGCCGGCGCGGGCTGGTTTCTGCGGTTGCTTCACGCGGCTGACTCTATCAGCCAAAGCCCTCCCGTCAAGCTTAGCCTTTGGAGGCCGGCGTCCAATAGCGGTTCTTTGAACGACCTGCTCATCAAAACCCAACGCCGTGCGGCCGTCCATTAGTAGATCCGGTTTTCTCTTGTAAATAAGGAAAGCGGTTCGTACAACTCAAAACCCAAATGAAACCTTGGTTTTCAGTTATTGGTTGAACTCCTCAACACAAGGCCAGCATGAACTGTTTCTTAAAACCCCTGCCAAAGTTGGTGTTATTTTGCCGTCTCACGTTTCTGGCGGCACTGGGCATAGCAACCCCTCAAACTCAAGCAGCCTCCTGCACGCCGCCGCCGGCCGGCCTGGTCGGCTGGTGGAAAGGCGAGGGCAACACGCTCGACAGTTTCGGCGGGAACAATTCCCCGTTCACCGGTGATATTGATGAAATTGCGCTGTATAATCGTGCTCTTTCGGCGCAAGAGATACAAGGCATCTACCATGCCGGCGCCGCCGGCAAAAGTGCGCCGGCGACCGGTTGTGCGACCTACCCGGATTTCAATTCCACCAGCGGATTAAATCTCATCGGCAGTGCCGCGGTCACGAATGGCGTGCTGCGCCTGACCCCAGCGATAGATGGCCAGGCGGGCGGTGCGTGGTTGACGACCCAACAGCAGTGCGCCAGTGGGTTCGACACGACGTTCCATTTCGCCGTTTCTGAACTCGGCAACGTCTATGGCAACGAACCCGGCGGCGACGGTTTCACATTGAGCGTGCAGAATTTGGGGCCGACCAATAACGCCGGGGCCATGGGCGACACGAATCAGTTTGTGGCAGTATTCTTCAACACTTTTTGGAATTGGCCGGGCTGCACTTGCCCCGATGTGAGCGACAATTCCGTCGGTATCCTGGTCAATACGGCCTACATCGCTCAAACCGACCTCAATCCGCTAGGCATCAACATGAGCGATGGCGCGACGCATCTGGCGCACGTCAACTACAACGGCACCGGACTCACCGTCTGGGTGGACGGCGTGATGGTGTTGACCAATGTTTTGATTGCCGGTTTGCATCCCGGCACGGATACCGCAGGCCAAGGCTGGGTGGGATTCACCGCCGGTACCGGCGCGGCGTATGAGAACCACGACATTCTGGACTGGTCATTTTGTTTGGCCAGCAACGCGCCGCCGACCTCCGGCGTGCCAGCCATTTCCAACTTCACACCCGCGTCCGGCGCCATTGGAACAGCGGTGACAATTTCCGGAACCAACTTCAGTCCCGCGGCTGCGGCCAACATCGTCTATTTCGGCGCGGTGCGGGCAACTGTTTTGGCGGCCAGTCCGACGAATCTGGTGGTGACGGTTCCCACCGGCGCGACGTTTGGGCCGATCACGGTGACCGTGGGCGGACTGGTGGCCTATAGCGCTGCAGCGTTTGAACCCACTTTTGCCGGCAGCGGTGCGGCGATTGACGCCTGCACTTTTGCTCCCGGCGTGAACATAAGCGCACCCGGCCCGTATGCGGTGGCGATCGCCGATTTGGATGGGGACGGAAAACCGGACCTCCTGGTGGCCACGGTTTATACGAATGCGTTTTCCATCTATCAAAACATCGGGAGCAACGGCGTCCTCAACGCCGCTTCGTTTGCCGCACCCGTCGTCTTTCCGTTCGGCAGCCCGTTCGGCAGCGGCCCGAATGGTCCCCCGGCAGTGATCGCCGCGGACTTGGACGGTGATGGAAAACTGGATCTGATTGTGACGGACCCCAACAATAACCAGATTGCGGTTTACCGGAATATTTCCTCCGGCGGGATGCTGACCACCAATTCATTTGCGCCGCCGGTGGTCTTTGCCGTGGCGGCAGATCCCCGGCGAGTGGTGGTGCGCGATCTGGATGGGGATGGCCGCCCGGACATCGTCAGCGTGAACGGCCTCAGCGGCACGATTTCCATTCTGCGCAACACCGGGACGGCGGGTTCCATCACCACCAACTCGTTCGCACCGCGGGTGGACCTGCCCCTGGCGGGCAATTCGGAAAGCGTGGCTGTAGGCGATCTGGACGGCGATGGCCAACCCGATCTGGCCGTGGCGGACAGCAGCGGATTCATTTCCCTGTATCGGAACCGCTGCACCCCCGGAAACATCAGCACCGGCACGTTTGACACGCGCGTGGATTTGCCGGCCCAAAGCGGTTCCGAGAGCGTGGTGATTGGCGACCTCGATGGCGACGGCCGGCCGGAACTGATCACCACCGCCTACTACCCACAGACCATGTCGGTGTACCACAACCTTTCCATTCCGGGTTCGCTGATGACCATTTCTTTCGCCGCGCCGGTGGATTATGGGTTGGCGGGCCGTGGACACACCATCGCCCTGGCCGACATCAATGGTGACGGCAAGCCCGATGTCGCCGAGGTGACGGAATTGGCGAGCGTTTTATCGGTGTTTCAGAACATCGGCACGGGCAGTTTCACCAACACATCGCTGGCGGCACGCGTGGACTTTGCGGCCGGCTGGAATGCCTGGGGCGTGGCCGTAGGAGATTTGGATGGCGATGGCCGGCCGGATGTTGTCTTTGGCAACCAATATGACAACACCCTGACGATTTACAAAAACGTCATGCCATTCGGCACGCCGCCGGTCATCTCAGTGCAACCGACGAACCAAACCGTCGCGGTCGGCGGCACCGTCACGTTCACCGTCGTCGTCCAAGGCACATCGCCGCTGAATTATCAGTGGAGTTTCAACGGCGCCAATCTCAGCGGGGCGACAAATGCTTCGCTGACCTTGACCAATGTCCAACTGAGCCAGGCGGGAAATTACGCTGTGCTGGCGACCAACCTTTTCGGCACTGCGGTCAGTTCCAATGCGCTGCTAACCGTTTATGTGCCGGCCACACCACCGGCGATTCTTTCGCAGACTCCCAACCAGGTTGTTTTGCTGGGCCATACGGCAACCTTCAGCGTGACCGTCACCGGCAGCGATCCTTTGAGTTATTTCTGGCAGCGCAATGGCGCGCTAATTCCCGGCGCGACCACTTCCGGCTACGCGCTGAACAACGCGCAGTTGTCGGATTCCGGCAGCAGGTTCAGTTGCCTAGTCACCAATACTTACGGCTCGGCAGCCAGCACCAACGTGACGCTCAAGGTCATTGATACGATTGCGAATGATCTGTGCAGCGGCGCCATCCTCATCACCAATGCCAGTTGCACCAACACCCAATCCACGCTCAAGGCCAGCTCGTTTGGTGATCCGGTTCCCGATTGCGTGGATGGCTTCGGCCACGGCGTCTGGTATCAATTCACCGCGCCGGTCGGCGGCCGGCTGATCGTGGACACTTTCGGCAGCGACTTTGACACCGGCCTGGCCGTTTACACCGGCTCCTGCGATGCGCTGACGGAAGTGGTATGCAACGACGACACCGGCGGTGTGACTTCGCAAGTCATCCTGCCGACGACCGGGGGCACGACTTATTCCATTCTCGCCGGCGGTTACAGTTCCGATGCGGGCAATCTGGTTCTGCACCTGAACCACCTCACGCCGCCGGCGTTTTTGAATCAGCCTTCGAACCTTTCCGTTGTGGTGAGCAGCAACGCGAGCTTTACCGCCACGCTCGCCGGCACGTTGCCGATGAGCTTCCAATGGTATTTCAACGATACGCCACTGGCGGATGTCGGACGCATCAGCGGGGCAACGAACACCACGCTCAACATCGCCAACATCCTGACCAATGACGCGGGCAATTACCAATTGGTTGCATCAAACCTCATGGGCATGGCGACCAGTTCCGTGGCAGTTCTAACGCCCATCATTCTGCCGCCGGTTATCACGCAGCCGCCGGCAAATCAGTCCGTGCTCATCGGCTCGAATGTCACCTTCACAGCGGTCGTGGATGGCACGCCGCCTTACAGTTATCAATGGTCTTTCAACGGTTCACCGCTGGTGGATGATAGCCTGCACATCAGCGGGTCGGAGACGGCGAGCTTGAGCATTTCCAACCTCACCACGACGGACGCGGGCAGCTACACGCTGACCGTCACGAACGTCTCCGGTTCGGCCAACAGCACGGCGGTGTTGACGGTATTGGTTCCGCCGACAATCACCACGCCGCCGATCGGCCGCTCCGTGCCGCCCGGGTTGCCGACCACCTTCAACGCCGCCGCTTCCGGCATTCCGGCGCCGACCTATCAATGGCAATTGAATGGCACGAATATTTCCGGCGCCACCAGTTCGAGCTGCACGATCGCAACCGTTGGCACAAATGA
>Ga0182027_10011896_pt1 | contig 12254 bp, 14 predicted proteins | sample 712E1DmetaG_FD_121300 | JGI IMG/M metagenome (GOLD analysis project Ga0182027, IMG submission 121300) | Permafrost microbial communities from Stordalen Mire, Sweden - 712E1D metaG (Illumina Assembly) | ecosystem: Environmental > Terrestrial > Soil > Wetlands > Permafrost | place: Sweden...
AATGCGCTCAAATTTCGTTTAGTCAACCCAATTCAATCCCGCGATTTGGAATCCCCCGGCTTCAGCCGGGGAGGAATGCGGTGTAATCCGCGGGAGGTCGCGTTATCCTCTGCTTCACGGGATAATTCGACCTACAAGCTTCAGTCGCAGATGACCTCACGTGATCTTCAGGTTATCAGGTTATGCACTTTGTTTCTGAAACGTGGGTCTCATTATTATAGGGAGCCCCCTCCGGCTCCTGCCGGAGGGGGCTCCACTCCAATTCAATAATTTTTGATTTATTATTTATTTTCTTATTGCAACAGCATCGATCTCTATAAGTGCTCCTTTGGGTAATACGCTCGCTTCAATGGTTGACCGCGCCGGTGGTTCTTGAGGAAAAAAATCGGCGTATATTTCATTAACGGCAGGAAAATCGGCAATGTTTTTTAAAAAAATTGTTGTTTTGACGATATTAGACATATCCAAGCCAGTTTTTTCCAGTATCGTTTGTATATTAATGAGAACTTGTCGGGTGGCTGTTTTAATATCGTTGATGATTTCACCGGTTGCCGGATCAATTGGCAGCTGTCCGGAAATAAAAATAATGTCGTTGGCTTCCACGGCGGCGGAATATGGTCCAAAAACGGGAAATTTATTTGAGGAAATAATATTTTTCTTCATGAGTATTAATTATTTTTCAACGTTGCTTCTTAATTTCAATATTAGGAACAAAGTAAATTTAAACCATCTGCAGCATTCTTTCTATGGAGAGCCGCGCTTTTCCCATAATATCCGGCGGCACTGTAATTTCATAAGATAAATCTTCAAGCGACCAAAGAACTTTCTCCAGGGTGATTCGTTTCATATTGGGACAAACAGCCATCTCTGTTGCCGGATAAAAATTTTTATCCGGATTTTCTTTTCTCAGCCTGTGAATTATACCGGTTTCTGTGCCGATAATAAATTCCGTATCCGGAGCTTTTTGGATATATTTACTCATTCCTTCAGTAGAAGTAACAACATCGGCTAGTGCCGTAACTGTTGGTCTGCACTCCGGATGTACAATAACCTTGGCTTTCGGATGCAGTCTTTTGGCTTGCATAATATTTTCCGGTAAGATTTTAGCATGGGTTGGGCAATATCCTTCCCAAATAACGAAATTATGTTTCACTTGCGCAGAAACGTACTGGGCCAAATATTTATCGGGAATAAAAATAATTTCTTTATCCTTATGATTGAGCAAAATATTTTGGACAATTTTTAGAGCGTTAGCGGAAGTGCAGCAATAATCGCAATGGGCTTTTACTGAGGCGGAAGTGTTTACATAGCAGACGGTTACAGCATCAGGATGTTTTGCCTGAAGACACTTTAAGCCCTCGGCATCAATCATATCGGCCATCGGACAACCGGCATTTTTATCCGGAAGTAATACAATTTTTTGCGGAGATAATATCTTCGCGGTTTCCGCCATAAAATGAACGCCGCAAAAAACTATTATTGCGGCATCTGTCCGCGCCGCTTCAATGCTTAATCCTAATGAGTCACCTATAAAATCGGCGATATCTTGAACTTCAGGAAGTTGGTAATTGTGAGCCAGAATAACGGCATTTTTTTCTTTCTTTAGTTTTTTTATTCTATCAACAATATTCATCATTTATTTGTCGCCTTATTATACCACAAATCTTGTTCTTTGGTTCATACCGGTGGTTTAGTAGCAATTAAGTCAGAAAAAATAATTTGTCAAGAAATATGGCAAAGAGGGGCTGTTGACCGGGGGCGCTTGCCCCCAAGTGACCTTTAGGTTATTTAGGGTATTTGAACAGCCCCCAAACATTTGGTTTTTCAACAATCCTAGGGAAGACGCAAAGCAGGATCTTCTATTGTTTCATTTTTACCGGCATTATTCTCCGGCTTGAATTTTGTATTGGAAAAGATAAAGATCTGGTCTCCAGATGACACATCCTTGGCATTGGAGATACCGTTCCAGATCATTATTGCTTTAACCGACACATTAAAATGTTTAGCGATAGTGGATAGATTGTCTCCTTTTTTAACCGTGTAAACAGATTTTACTTTTTCATCAAGCCATTGCTTCAGAAGATTTTCATATCTTTCGGAAAATCCGGAGGCCGCACCTTTAGGCAGCAAAAGATCATATTTACCGGCAGGCAGATAATAATTCTTTATATGGGGATTAAGGTCCTTAATTACTTTAAAATAAGTATTTGCCGCCTGGGCAATGATATACAATGGCACCGGCTGATTCGCGGTTATTTCTACACGATCAAATTGCACCGGTTTATAAAGATCTTCCTCGGTCAAATAATATCCGTATTTTTCCGGATTAGACAGGATGATCTTTGCTGCTAAAATTCTAAAAATGTACCTTTGCGTTTCCTGATTTAAATAAAGCTGATAATAATTGTTCACTTTTTGCACCAACATTTCCGTTTTCAGACCTTCCTCACCCATGTTATAAGCGGCTACAGCCAGAGTCCAGGAACCGAAAAGCGCGTAAAGGTCTTTGAGGTAAGCTGTTGCTGCTTCCGTAGAAGTAAAAAAATTGCGCCGTTCATCAATATCATTATTGATTTTCATTCCGTATTTAATGCCTGTGTTTTCGATAAACTGCCAAAATCCAACAGCTCCTTTATTTGATGTTGCGAGCGGCTTCAGAGAGCTTTCGGCTATGACGATATATTTTAAATCGTCGGGCAGGGAATTATTTTTTAAAACTTTTTCAATATGAGGAAAATAACGATTGGCGCGTTTAAGCCATAAAATAACATCGTCGCTGTTATCCAGAGATACAAGCAATTCTCTTTCCAGCCGTTCTTTTACGTCCGGATCACTAAGCGGAACCGGCTCATTGCAGAAGTTCAGAGGTTCGCTGATTTTAAGCGCATTGATAAGGGATTGTCCAACTGACTGGTGCCACCCTGTCTGTGCCTCTACGTTAATTGTACCGGCAATTATTATTGTGACGATTAAAATTACTCTTGGTAATTGATATAAATAGTTCAAGGCGGTTACTCCTGTAATTGGGTTTCTTTATTTTACAAGGGAATAGGTGGGTTTGTCAATTTACTTCGAAAGATGATTAATTCATCACTAGGCGGTTTCAACGCGGTTTCGTCCACCATTTTTGGCCCGGTAAAGGGCTTCGTCTGCACGGGCAATAATATCATCAACACCTTCCCGCATTCTATATTCCGAAAGGCCGATGGAAACGGTAATCTTAAAATCGGAGCCAATGTTTGGAAACGGGATTTTTTCGATGTTGGTACGCACACGTTCGGCGCCGATAAGCGCCCCATTGATACCCGTTTGCGTCAGTACGATCAGGAATTCCTCGCCGCCATAGCGTGCGCAATATTCCGTGTTGCGCATGGTGGTTTTCATTGTGGTGGCGACGGCCTGCAATACCGCATCACCTACCAGATGTCCATAGATGTCGTTTACATTCTTGAAGTGGTCAATATCCAGCATGGCAAGACAGAAGATGCCTCCGCCGCGTAATGAACGATTTTTTTCGTAATCAAGGAATTCCAGGACATGGCGACGGTTGAACAGGCCGGTCAGTTCATCGCGGATCGCCATTTCCCTGATGATCGCGATGGATTTCGCCTGTTCCGATTTACTGATGCTCAGATTCTGGCGAAGAGAGCTGATATATCCGCCGATGACGGAAAAAGCCATCAGGACAAGGGCCAGGACGCCCAATTGGAGATATTCAATATGAAAATTGACGCCTTGAGGACGGTATATCTGGAGCAGAGCGATATCGCCTCCGTACGTCAGCAGGGTAAAAAGACTAATATATAAAAAACCGCGGGTATTGAGGCGGAAAATTCCGAACAGAAGGATAATGACGTAAATCAGCAGCAGAACGCCGCGAGCCTCATTTGCAAAATACATTCCATACATCACTAGGAGAATGGCAAAGGAGATCTGGATGGCAGTAAGACTGGGATCGGCCATTTTTAGATTCAGTCCCGTTCGTAAGAATATATAAAGGGTAATGTTGAAGATGGGAATGAAGATCAGGAATCCGGCAATGGCCTTCCATTCCATGAAGCCGGCCAGATAGGAGACATACGCAAGAGACGCGCAAAAGATGGAGGTGGCAAATGCCATGAAAAAACGGCGGATGCGCAACGCCTGTTTCCGATCATCCTTGGGGATGATGGAAAAATGGATAAACTTGAGAAGGACTTCCTTTTTCATATTGAAAGTATATGAAGAATAATCTTGTGTGTCAATGAAATACTGTCCACAAGGGAACATGCCGATATCATGTCATGAGTGGTTTGTTGAAGCTTCTGTCTAAGACGCCGTTCTTTTCCATCTGGGCGTTCCATAGAGCCTGATTGATAAAAGGAATAACCTGGGCCATATTCTCGGCTTTCAGGTGTTCTGGCCGGGCGAGTTTTTCAAGTATGATCCCGTCAAGTTTACCTGTCTTCCTGAATTCAACACCGAGCAGGTAAAAATACTGATAGTATTTGTCGGTGAGGAAGTTGGGTTGAATATCGAGCCCCTCGCAACCTCCTTTCAAAATGGAACCTAAATAGCGGCAGCCCATTCTGCGGGAGAATTTCTCGCAGTACTTTTCAACATGTCGGTTGTGTGAAGTCTCGGGAAAGCCGCACTGAATCACAAATCCAAGAACAGGATTGTTCGCTTTGCCCATGTATGGCGCAAGTGTTTCGAAGAATTCTTTTACACTTCCCGGCATGGCGTCAACATATAACGGAAAGCCAATGATCACGTTCTCTGCGGCGGCGAATTTTTCCGCGAGGGCCGTGAGACTGCGCCTGTACTTTGTCAGGTATTCTATTTCACAACTGTTGCCTTCGGTTTCCAGGAATCCCTTTATAAAATGATCCATGAGTCTTCCGGTGTTGCTTTTATTCCCCCGAGGGGAACCGTTAATAAATGTTAATCGCATGAAGGACCTCCTCCACTGGTGTTTCGATGAACTGGACGAAACCTAGAGATGATCTCACATTGATGGCTTCTCTCTGGAAAATGCCGGTCGCGATGGAGATATCCTCGGCATCGGTGAAGGATTCCTTCTCCAGCAGGAAGGAAATGATTGGATACTTGTCGTACCGCTTCTTATGATGCACTTCGCCATCCACTTCCTCAAGATGGGGGTGGACTAGGGGAATGTTTCTGTCCATGGTGTTTTTCAGTAGCGAGCTTAAAAATCCCATGATCAGGGGTGATGCAAGGATCACGTGGTCTGATTCTATGTATAGCCTGGCTACTTTATTAGCATCATCCTGGATCATGCAGTTGCCTGGATTCTTGACCCAGCAGTTGAAGCAACCCGTACATGGCTTTATTTTCAGATCCCTGAGGAGAAGCGCCTGAACCTCGTTTCCGGATGACTTTATTCCGGCGAGAAGTCTGTCGATATATTGGTCCATTTCCATTCTGTCGCGGTATGGATTTCCGTTGAGCAGCAAATATTTCAATGATATTTCCTTCCTATAATGTTCCGTTTTCAGTCTTCGTCTGTGTATACCCTCTCGTATTCCATTTCATATCATTTATTGATAGGACATTACTTCTGTATTTGTGAACTATAGGAATTTCGGTCTTATTGTCAAGAGAATCCTTAAAAACTGAAATCGCATAGGGTGAGCATCCCTGCTTCATCCATATTTTATATTGTCAGGAAGGATCATCCATGGGGGTAAATACCTGGATCTGATTTTTCCCCAATTTTTTTTGCATTGTAGAGAGCCTTGTCAGCCGTTTCGACCAGTAAGTTCTGGTTAAGCCCAGCTTGTGGTATCATGCTGACAACACCGATACTGATAGTGATGTGGAGAGTGACTCGTGAATACGTATGGGGAATATTTTCCAACTCAACACTCTTCCTGATTTTCTCAGCAACCTGTAAGGTGTTTTTCTGGGAAGTGTTAGGCAGCAGAACGATGAATTCTTCGCCCCCATAGCGCGCGCATAGGTCATGAGGACGACGGACGCATTCATTGATGATGGTGGCAATCTTCTGAAGGCAGATATCTCCGGCCTGGTGACCATAGTGGTCATTATAGGCCTTGAAATCATCAACGTCCAGAAAAAGTATGGACAGTTGCGTTCGATATCGAATACCCATCTGCCATTCCGTATCCAAGAAGGCGTCGCAATGACGCCTGTTGGCCAGCCCCGTCAGTACATCGCAGGAAGATAGATGCTCTAGTTCATCTTTTGCCTTTTCCAGTCGGATCGTTTCAATCTCCGTCAGAAGGTTGCGCAGATAATTACTGCATAGATCTCTTTCCATCTGATAATTGGCAATCAGACTGATGATAATGGCGGAAAACAGCATGACGCTGCTGTTGATCATCACCGGCGGTGGCATGGGTGTGATCCAGGACACTGTCAGGACGTAGAAGAGAAACGTCAACCACGAAACACAGAAGGCATGCCAGAACCGGAGGCGGACGACGATATTGCCGAACATGACGATTAGAATGACGCCAGTGTGGTAGTGCACGACATTGGGATGATGGCTCAGTTCCAGGACGAGTTGATGCTGGCGGAGGCCAGGATGAGCAGGAAGTCGGCGAAAAAATCGAGAAACCGGACAAATGCTCACCTGCGCATTATGAATAGACATATTACCATGGCAGGGGTGACAATACCCAATCGGATCTTCCAGGCCGTCAGATAAACATCAGGAAGCATCTCCCTATCCGTGATAAGGAAGAGATTGTAGATAAAGATAGTTATTACTCCCATGATGAAAAAACGATTTTTGCGGGCATTCAGGGTGTCGGCGAGAAAGTGTTGTTCGAGCCGGCTGGTGAAGAAAAGGCGTGGGAATCCAGATTCCATGGATTTTTGGATATCCGTTTCCAAACCGAGGATGTGATCACGACTTTTGTTTCCGGGCATAACATTGGCTATAATCAAACCTCTGTTGTCTCCACTTTGAAGATACAGGCATTCATTCTATTACGTCTCCGATTTCTGAAAGGTAGGACTAAATGATTCCTTCAAATACCCCGATCATATTTTATCACAATTTTGCGGACAAACATTAATCTTTGTTTGAAAATAATGTGATAAGAATTTCCTTTTTTAGAGGGAGTGCAGGGCAATAATTCTTGTATATCTATAAAATATTGATCACAGACGTAATCATTTATTGTTGAAACTCAAATTCTAATGAAACTCAGATATTACAAGCGCAGTGCGGTAATATCTGTAAGTTGTAATAAGATTCGCTGAAAACGAACGAAGTGAAGTTTGAAGCGTTAGTCAAATTATCCCATGTGCGAAGCTAAGTGGAACTATATTAATACCCCGCAGCTTGCTGCGGTATCTGTTTCCAAAGCTTGCTTTGGGGTTCCCGTGATTTTTCCGGCAAGACAATACAATTGCTTTGCGCTTATTGTTGAAACTCCAATTCCGAAAGCGAATAACCTAAAGGTCACTATGGGCGCAGCGGAATTGGTAAGTTGTAATGAGACTCAATGAAAACGAACGAAGTGAAGTTTGAAGCGTTAGTCGAATTATCCCGCGCAGCGGAGGGTTTAATACCCGTGATTTATTCTTGCCAATATAAAAACTTGATGTTAAATAAATATAGACTATATTCTACAGTGCAAAGACCAAAGCAAAAGAACCTTAGTAGTTGCAGTAAAACGTAACTAAAGATACGGAAAACATGAAAGAATTAAATTTATTCACTCAAAATGATCTCCGGCGAATAAAAAAATTAGGTTTGACTCCACTTGATGCGGAAAAGCAGATGGAATCATATCGTCATGGTTCCAATTATCTGAACTTGAATCGCCCCTGCGCAATTAATGATGGAATCCTATCAATCCAAAAAACCGAAATGGATGAATTGATTAAACTCTACGAAAGGGAAGCGGGAAAATTCAAATTGCTTAAATTTGTTCCGGCTTCCGGCGCCGCCAGCCGCATGTTTGCCGAATGGTTTTCGGCCCTGGAAAAAGACGGATTTGGCTCTCCGTCGCTCAATCAATCATTCTTACGTAATTTAAAAAAGTATCCTTTTTACTCCCTGATCAAGCAAAATAAACGCGCTTCTGAATTCATTGAGAAAAAAAATATCAAAGGTTTACTGGATTATATTTTGTCGGCCAAGGGATTGAATTTCGGCTGGCTGCCCAAGGCGTTGATTCCCTTTCATCTTTATTCCGCAGGAGAGGCGCGTACCGCTTTGGAAGAACATTTGTTTGAGGCTGTTCAATATGTTCGAGGCGCAGGCGATGTTTGCCATCTGCATTTCACGATTTCTCAGGAACATAAAAAAGATGTTGCTGAAAAAATTAAAGCTGTAAAGTCTGCGTACAAAAACCTGTGCCGGATAAAATATAAAATATCTTTATCTGTTCAGTCGTCAGCGACGAATATGCTGGCCGTTGATGAAAATAATCTGTTGTTGCGGGATGCCGCAGGCAATCTCATTTTCCGACCCGGTGGTCATGGTTCTTTGCTGACAAATTTACAGAATCTTGACGCCGATTTTATTTTTATAAAAAATATAGATAACATTGTGCCGGAAAAACTATTGAGAAAAATTCTTCCCTATAAAAAAATGTTGGGAGGATTGGCCCTGCAGACTCAACAGGAAATATTTGCTGTTTTACGCCAGATGGAAAATAATGAAATTGAATCCAAGCAAATTGATAAAATCAAAAATTATTGTTCTCGGAGGATCAATATCGTGTTCCCGCACAGTATGCCGCGACAATCCCTGAAGATTCAAAAGCAAATCATATTTTCTTCATTGAACCGGCCATTGCGTGTCTGCGCGATGGTGAGAAACGAAGGTGAACCGGGCGGAGCTCCATTCTGGGTTGACGAGCGCAATGGCAGTCAAACCTTGCAGATTGTTGAAAGCGGGCACGTGGACAAAAACAGCCCGAAACAAATGGCCGTATGGTCGGCCGCGCAATATTTCAATCCGGTGGATCTGGTCTGTTGCACGAAAAATTACCGGGGAGAAAAATTCAATCTGGATAATTATGTAAATCCTGATGCTTATTTAATTACTATGAAAAATGAAAAGGGACGCTCTCTGAAAGCACTGGAATTACCCGGTCTTTGGAACGGCGGCATGGCTTACTGGAATACCGTGTTTGTCGAACTGCCCATCATTGTTTTCAACCCGGTGAAGACTGTTAACGATCTTTTACGGCCGGAACATTTAACCAAATAAAGCAAGAATCATTTACTAATTAAATAATCCATCTTTCGCAATCTTCCTTTGCAGCCGCTTTGGTTTTAATTATCTCTGATAAATTTTTGTGTAGGCAAACCACTTCCGCTTCCAGATCATTGGGGGCATCGCTGTAACGAACGCAGAGTGCTGCCGCAAGTGGCAAAAGGGAAATATTTCCGTGCGGTATTACGACGTGAGGTCCGGGAAAATCAGCCATAAACAGAACAAGATCATCATCAGCCGAAAATTCACGTATTTTTTCATTATCGAAGTTATTGCGGCCGACAATAATTTTGCCTTGACCATCCGTGCGAAAATGGCGTCCGTATTTTAATAAGTCGAGATCATGAATATCATGGTCTTCCTGATGCGAAAATAAATCGCGTAGACGGCGTGTAAACAGGGGATCGGTAAGCAGGCAGCCTCCTGCCGGCGGCGCATAATCTTTGATGCCAAAGGCGGCAGCCAGTTTTATTTGATCTTTGCGGCCACGTCCCTGAATAGAAAGTAATTGCGAGCGATCAATTATTTTATCTCTTTCCGCCTCTATCGGATCAAGGAGCTTTGCGCTCAAAGGGCGTAGAATGTGGTCAGCATAGCCGGAATTTTTAGCGACAACATAAATGGATTGTTTGTTTTGTGACATGGGACGCTGGCCGAGAACTTCTCCGGTAATAATAAAATCAAAGCCGGTTTCTTTCATTTTTTTTCCGGCAATTTTCAGCATCAGGGTGTGGCAATCGATACAGGGATTCATGTTCCTGCCATAGCCATAGCGGGGAGATTTAAGCATCTTAAGATGTTCGACAGTGATATCTTCAATAGACAGAGGCAGATTTAAAAGCTTTGCCGCGGCTTGCGCTTTTTGTGAGTTAAAAAAAGGCGTTGTGAATGTTAGGCAGAGCACTTCAATGTTTTGCCTGCGAACGAGCTCTGCAGCCAACATACTGTCTAATCCACCAGAAAAAAGGGCAATAGCTTTAACCATAAATAAATCCATTCAAATAATTATAATTAATATATATTACGGAGAATAGGCGGCAGTGAAAAAAGATGAAACGCAACCTGACGGTAAATTTCGGGGAGACTATGCATATACGTGCCCCGCAGATAACCTGAAGGTTGAATGTGGCGCGAGATCTCAGGAGGTCACGCGTGCGGTATCATCAATATTTGGCGATATTAGCGGACCATACCTCCTGCAGTAAACCGCGTAATTCCTGATCAATATCAAAATCAATAACGTACAAATCTTTATCAGTCTTAATCTTAGTGCCAATAAAGTTTAAAGAATAAGGCGCCTGATTTTTCTCCGCTCCGGAAAACGTAAAATCGCCGGAAGTAAAAGAAATATTAAGACCGTGCAAAATCTTTTCCATGATATTTTTGGGATCATCGTTATCGTTAACAAAGATGAGTTCGTTACCGGCTTGTTTCAGCGAATTGGCGAATTGCGGGGACAGGTTCTGCGAATAGATAATATATTTTTTATTTTCATTTTTTATCAGAACATCGGCTTTAATCGACAAATTAAAGCCGTCTTGTACGGTGTCGAACATTTGAATATCAACGTCTTTTTCGGCGCTCAATCCTAAACTGGAAACCAGTGCATAAGAAAAATCTTTGGCTGATGTTGTAGGGAAAACCGGTATTGGCGGCAAAGAATAAACTTCTTCCGGCTTTTCCAACTATGCCTGTTTCCTCGGAAATTTCAGTAATAATTAAGCCGTTTTTTTGAGAATAGTTTTTGATTGACTTGGGTAGCAGCAAATTATTTTCATAAACCAGACGCAATCCTTGCTTTACTGGTTTTGCCTGTTTTGGAATAGTATTGACAATTACCCAGTCGACAATTACTTCAACCGGTGGGTAAGCGCCTATCATTATGGGCTTTTCACTTTTAGTCATGCTGTAACTTTTGGTGGTATTGATAACTTTTTTTAAGATGGCGATGACATCATCATTTTTGTTCACTTTAACTAAATAGTAATTTGCCCAATTATTACTGATCATCTTTTTTAGATTATTATGGGCACGATTTTCCAGATCAAGAAATACCATTGTATTATCGTCAAATTCAATTACTGGAATTTTAGAGCAATCAATTGTCACCTGCCCGGTTTTGGGGATGGGAAGGTAGTAATTGCCTGTGGTAGTAATTGATGATCCATTCATCTGGGTGATAACTTGTTTAAGCACAGCGAGGCGGGCTTCCGGCGGCATAAATTTCTTTTCTTTTATTTCAATGATCTTTTCCGGTTGAGTTGTTTTTTCTGAAAGTTTAACTACCTCTTGCGCAACGGCCTTAGTTTCCTCTGTAGTTTTGACAAAGATAGTTTTACCGGGTAATTTGATAATATTGCCGGCATAAATTTTATTAATATTCCTGATGCTTGGATTAATTGATTTGATAATTTTAAGCGTTTTTAAAATACTGGTTCTAACTTTTAGTTCGCGGTAAATTATTTTTATTAAAGTGTCTCCCTTTTTTATTTTATAATGTTTTCCCATGCTGGAAGAAATTTTGGAAGTATCTGTGGTTGTGTCTTTTCCTTCTGATTCTGTAAAGGGTTTTCCGGGGAGAACCAGAGATTGTCCAACCTCGAGATTATTGAGGTCAGGTACATGGGGATTAAGCTCTTTTATAAGCTGATAATTATTGGATATGTCTTCTTCGGTAATGCCGGGAATATTTCTGATGATAGTCGAGAGAATATCCCCCTTTTTTACGGTGTAAGTGTATAATTTTTTTTGGGAGACAGCTGTTTTTTTAAGTGTTATTTGGGCCGTGTCTTCCTTCGCCGCTACCGGTTGATAAACCAAGGCAGATGAAACAATAATCACAATCAGGACCAAAACGTACCGCTTAATCATTATTGACTTCCCCCTGTTTTAGAGAGTGAAAAATATTAATTGGTTTTTATTTGATTAATTCAATTGGCATGAAAAGTCAACTCTTTATATGGGGTGTGGCAAGAAAATTTAATAATAATAAGGTGAAGATATTGATCAAAATTAAATATTTTAGGAATCGGGATTTACCCACTACGCAGAA
>Ga0182027_10011897_pt1 | contig 12253 bp, 2 predicted proteins | sample 712E1DmetaG_FD_121300 | JGI IMG/M metagenome (GOLD analysis project Ga0182027, IMG submission 121300) | Permafrost microbial communities from Stordalen Mire, Sweden - 712E1D metaG (Illumina Assembly) | ecosystem: Environmental > Terrestrial > Soil > Wetlands > Permafrost | place: Sweden...
TACAATCCGTCGGCCGATACCTGGACGGCCGTGGCCGCGGCTGGTTCCCCGATATCGCGTGCGTGGCACACCGCGATTTGGACCGGGACCGAGATGATTGTCTGGGGCGGGTACGACTTTAGCAACTATTTGAACGATGGCGGACGATACAGCCCGACGGCTGACACCTGGACAGCGATTACTACGACCAATGCACCCGCGGCTCGAAAATGGCAGACGGCGGTGTGGACAGGGAGCGAGATGATCGTCTGGGGCGGGTACAACGGCGCCTACTTGAACGATGGCGGCCGGTACAACCCGGCGGCCAACATTTGGACGGCTGGCGCCGCAACAGGCACCCCGGCCGCACGCGGGAACCACACGGCTGTTTGGACCGGCACCGAAATGATCGTCTGGGGCGGGACTGGCAGCGGCGGCTGCTTGAACGATACATGGTCTTACACTCCAGGCAGAGTGATGATCCTTTACCAAAAGCCGTGAGCCGCGCGCCTTACGTCAGGCCATTCATGACCCTTCGCTCTTCTTTTCCTTCTGCACCAACTCGCTGACCCCAACCCAGTTCCGCCATGCGCCATCTGTCGATCGTTTCCGTGCTCATCGGGCTCGTGCTCGCAGCACCGTTGCCTGCCCAGGTGCCGCAGCTCATCAACTATCAGGGTCGCGTGGCCGTGGGCGGCGTGAACTTCACCGGTTCCGGGCAGTTCGCGTTTGCCCTCGTGGACACCACTGGCGCCACGACGTTTTGGAGCAACGACGGCACGAGCGCGGCGGGTTCGCAACCAACGACTGCCGTATCGCTCACCGTGACCAACGGACTTTACTCCGTCCTCCTCGGCGACACGACGCTGACGAACATGACGGCGATCCCTGCGTCCGTTTTCTCCAACACCGACGTGCGCCTGCGCGTGTGGTTCAACGATGGCACCCACGGTTTCCAGCTCCTCACGCCGGACCAACGCATCGCGGCTGTGGGCTACGCAATCATGGCGGGCAACGTGCCCGATGGCTCGATCACCTCGGCAAAGATCGCCGCCGGCGCAGTGACATCGAGCAACATCGCCAGCGGCGCAGTGGGCAGTTCTCAATTGGCCGCAGGTTCCGTCGGCTCGACGCAGCTCGCGGCCGGAGCGGCCGCGGCAAATCTCGCTGCCAGCGGTCAGGCAGGTGTACCCAGCGGCGGAACGATCCTCTCTGCAACGGAGAATGCTGCCCTGGTCTCGGCCGGTTACGTACGAATCGGGACGATCGCGACCTCCGACAACTGGCGGCAGCGGCTCAACGGCACACCACCAAGCACACGGGGATTGTTTACGGGCGTGTGGACCGGTGCCGAGATGATCATCTGGGGAGGATTCGGCACCAGCGGCTTGCTCAACGACGGCGGCCGGTACAACCCGGCGGCGGATACTTGGGTGTCAGTCACAACTACCGGTGCCCCGACTGCGCGTGAAAGCCATACGGCTGTGTGGACTGGCACCGAGATGATCGTCTGGGGCGGATCCGAGAATACTAGCCTCTTGAACGACGGCGGCCGATACAATCCCGCAACAGATAGTTGGATTGCCATTACCACGACAGGCGCTCCAACCCCGCGAGCACTACATACGGTCGTGTGGACAGGCACCGAAATGATCGTTTGGGGCGGGGCCAGCAGCAGCTCGCTCAACGACGGCAGCCGTTACAATCCTGGGGCTGGCGCCTGGACCGCGGTAGCGACCACCGGCGCGCCGACTGCGCGCTCTAGCCACACGGCCGTGTGGACCGGCACTGAAATGATCATCTGGGGCGGATACAGCGGCAGCAGCCCGCTCAACGACGGTGGCCGGTACAATCCGGCGGCTGGGACATGGACCGCGGTTACCACCACCGGCGCGCCGACTGCGCGCTTTAGCCACACGGCCGTGTGGACCGGCACCGAGATGATCATCTGGGGCGGATTCGGCGGCAGCAGCTCGCTCAACGACGGCTGCCGGTACAATCCAGGATCTGGCACGTGGATCGCTGTCACAACAGCCAGCGCACCTGCCGCGCGGTACAACCACACGGCCGTGTGGACCGGCACCGAGATGATCACGTGGGGCGGGGGCGGCAACAGTGGCGTGCTCAACGATGGTGACCGGTACAACCCGGCGGCGGATACTTGGGTGGCAGTCACAACTACCGGTGCCCCGACTGCGCGGGATGGCCATACGGCTGTCTGGACCGGCTCCGAAATGATCATCTGGGGCGGATTCAATGGAAGCAGGTATTTAAACGACACTTGGTCTTACACCCCCGGCAGGGTGATGGTCCTCTACGAGAAGTTGTAGGTGTGCCAAGCACCCGTGAAAATGCTTCTGACATCAAGTCTGCGGCCTGCGTGCGCGATGCTTGGCGTGCTCGTCCTTGCGACGCTGGGCCGGAATGACGATCTTGCTGCGGTTTGCGTCGATCGCGCGGCCATCGAGCGCGTGTACCACGACCACCGCACGGGCACGAAGCCGGCGTTCGAGCAGGCGATGCCGCGCGAGTTGCTTGAGAAACTCGTCCAGGCCGAGGCCCACAAGGAGGCGGTGTTGCAGCGCGTCTACGGTGTCACAATCATGCCGGAAATGGTCGCGACCGAGGTCCGGCGGATCGACACGACGACGCGCGCCCCCGAGATGCTCGCGGAGCTCAAGGCTGCGCTGGGAGGCGATCCGGCGCGGTTTGCTCGCACTGTTGCCCGGCCGATCGTGGTCGAGCGCATCTTGCGCACCCGATTCGAGAGCGACGATGCGCTCCACGCGCCGCAGCGAAAAGTGGCCGAGGAACTGCGCGCGCAGTTGCTGTCCGCCGCTGCGGGTGCCCGGGCAGAATTATTGAAAGCGTCTAAATCGGGGTCGATCAACGAGGTCACCTGGCAGCTCACGCCGCGGCCTGCGGACGATGCGCCGTCGAAAGCGCCGGCCATGGCGGCGACGCCGGTCAAAGGAAGCGCGACCAGCGCCGCCTACTCCGTCGAGGCGACCGTGCAGGTGGCGCAGGTGCTTGGCGCGCCGGGGTCCGCCGGCGGCAAACCGGGTGTTGAGCGTGAGCAGAAATTCTACTTTGAGGACCTTGAGCCGGAATTGCAGAACGTGCTGCGCGCCCAGCTTCGACAGCCCGGCGATGTCAGCGCCGTCATCGAAACACCTGGTGCGTTTCTGGTTTTCGTCGCGAAAGCGAAAACGCCGGTCGAACTCTCCGTCGCCTCCTTCAACCTTCCCAAGCGCAGCTACGAAGAATGGCTGGCGCAGCAAGCACAGGACAAGACATGAAAACCAAAAGAGCATCCTGCACAATCAATCTACGGCGCGAACTGCGCTGGCTGGCTAGTCTTGTGCTCTTTGGGGCGATCTGCTCATCCGCGCATGCCGGCCCGCGGACCAGCGCCAGTTACAATGTTATCGCAGACACCGTCGACAGCGGCGGTCTGCGCAGCACGGGCGCCACCTACTCCAATGATGCGAGCGTGGGCAACGTGGCTGGACAGTCTGCTTCGGGAGCCTCCGCAACAACGGTGGACAGCGGCTACGTCGCACAACTCTGCGACGGTCCCCAGATCACGACTCAGCCCTCGAGCCAGACGGCGACGGCAGGCGGCAGCATGAGCTTCACGGTGGCCGCCTCGGGCAATCCAGCACCGACTTACCAATGGCAGGTGTCGACGGACGGCGGGAGCACGTGGACAAATCTGACCGACACGGCGCCTTACAGTGGAACCGGGACCGGCACGCTGACCATTACCGGCGCGGCGACCTCGATGAACGGCTACGAGTATCAGTGCCTGCTCTCAAACTCGGTCCAGAGCAACGTTCCCAGCAACGCGGTGACGTTGACGGTGACCTGGGGTGTGTTTGGCGCCACCGGCAGCATGGGCACGGCGCGCTTCGTTCACACAGCCACGCTCCTTCCCAACGGGAAGGTATTGATTGCAGGTGGATATTTTATAGAAATGTCTTCCTCGGCTGGCGCTGAATTATTCGACTCTGCCACAGGGACGTTCAGTGGCACTGGCAGCATGACCGTACCGCGTGCTATTCACACGGCTACGCTCTTGCCCGACCGGACGGTACTAATCGCGGGGGGCTACAATGGGAATGCCTCGGCCAGCGCCGAACTGTATGACCCAGCTACAGGGATCTTCCGCGGGACCGGCAGCATGGGAGCGGGGCGCTACGCGTGTGCCGCCACGCTTCTGCCCAATGGAAAGGTGCTGATCGCGGGCGGGAACGCCGGCCCAGGCGGCAACTGGAATGCCATGGCCAGCGCCGAACTCTACGATCCCGCCACGGGGACATTCAGCGCAACGGGCAGCATGGGCACGGGGCGCGAGTATCCTACCGCCACGCTCCTTCCCAATGGGGAAGTGCTGATTGTGGGTGGATCCGGCGACACAAGCGCCGAATTGTACGATCCCGCCACGGGGACTTTCAGTCCTACGGGAAGCATGGGCGCGGCGCGCAGCTATCCCACAGCCACACTCTTGCCCAATGGGAAGGTGCTGATCGCGGGGGGAACCGAGAGCAGCTGGACTCCGATGGCCAGCGCCGAGCTGTACGACCCCGACATCGGCACTTTTGCCGCCGCTGGCAATATGGGCGAGGCGCGCTACGCCCACACCGCTACGCTCCTGCCCAACGGAAAGGTGCTGATCGCGGGAGGATCTGGCGATAGTTTTACGCCCATCGCGAGCGCCGAATTGTACGATCCCGCAACAGGGATCTTCAGCATCACTGCCAGCATGGAAACGCCCCGCTACCAACAGACCGCCACACTGCTGCCTAACGGGACGGTGCTGCTGGCGGGGGGAGGCAACCATGGAACCGCCACCTCTAGCGCGGAACTTTACGATCCGCAGGATCCCGGTGTTCCGGCGATACCGGTCATCACATCACCTGCGAACGTCTGGGGCAATCAGGCTGGCTGCACAGCGAACGTGCCGGATCAGGCGGGGGTGACCTTTGCATGGACCATCTCGGGCGGAAGCATCACCGCCGGAGCGGGCAGCAGCCAGATCGCATTTACCGCTGGAACAGGTGAGACCGTGTTCCTGACTTGCACCGCGACGGATCCCGTCAGTGATGCCTCCAGGGTCAGCATGGCCTGGGTCGATGTTGTTCAAGGGATCACGTATCAGCTGGGTGCATGGAATTCGACGGCGTCTTTCACAACTCCCCGAAGTGCACATACAAGTGTGGCCTACAACGGGTACGTCTATGTGCTTGGCGGAGAGGGGAGCGATGGGACCCGTTACAACGATGTGCAGTATGCGCCTATTCACGCAGATGGGAGCCTCGGGAGCTGGAAGAATGCGACGCCGTTCAACACGGGTCGGCGGAGTCATACCAGCGTTGCGTACAATGGATATCTTTACGTGATTGGAGGCACGCCTTCCGGCGGCGGAGTCTGCAACGACGTCCAATACGCAAGGATAAACCCGGATGGGAGTCTCGGGAACTGGCAGGGCACGACACCGTTCAACACCGGCCGGCTGTGCCACACGAGTGCGGTGGACAACGGATACCTCTATGTGATTCAGGGGTTCTATTACAGCGCGGCCTGGCCCATGACCGATGTGCAGTTTGCGAAGATCAATGCGGATGGAAGTCTCGGAGCCTGGCAAAACACGACGACTTTCAGCCCCGCTCGGTGGGGTCATGAGAGTGTCGCTTATGATGGGCGTATCTACAGTATGGGAGGCTCGAATTGGAATGGAAGTTACTATACGCTTAATGATGTGCGGTATTCATCAGCAAATCCAGACGGCACTCTAGGCGGCTGGGAAGACACGACACTTATGGATCTGTCGCTTTGCTCGTTTGGTCTCGTGGAGTACAACCGCAATTTTATCATTACGGGAGGAAACAATGGTTCGGTCGGAGACGTGGATAATGTGCAGTTTGTTAAGATCAACGCAGACGGAAGCCTGGGGTCTTGGCAAAGCATGTTATCGCTTGATTCAGCCCGCGCCGGGCATACTAGTGTCGTATATAATGGATATCTTTATGTAATTGGAGGATCAGATAGCAGTGGCAACGTATTCAATGATGTCCAGTATGCGAGAGTCGATCTGAGGTGCAGCAGCCCGATGACACCTGTCATCACAGTCCCTGCTGTTGTCGCGGAAGACCAGCCCGGCTACGTCGCCTGGGTGCCTCCTCAGGACGGTTCCAGCTATGCTTGGACGGTGACGGGGGCGTCGGTGACGGGGGGGGGCGGGACGAGTTGCATTACCTTCACACCCGGGGACGGTGGAACGGTGAACCTGTCCTGTGTCGTCACCAACAGGGCTGGGATGGCTTCTGCGCCGGGCACGGCGAGTGCCACCATCACCCCAGCGGTTACAACGCAACCCGTGAGCCAGACGGTAACTTCCGGCGCAGGGGCGAGCTTCACGGCGACTGCTTCGGGTGATCCGGCACCGGCTTACCAGTGGCAGGTGTCGACTGACGGCGGCGTTACCTGGACAAATCTGATCGACACAGCGCCATATAGCGGAACGGCCACCGGAACCTTGACCATCGCTGGTGCTGCGCTCTCGATGAACGGTTACCGGTACCGTTGCACCGCAACCAATGGATTTGGAGCCACTTCCGCCACCGACAACGCGACTCTAGGCATCACCCTGCGGCCGGTCGTGACTGTGGACCTGACCGACGTGTTCGTCATGAGCGCGAAAGGGGATGGTACGGCGAACGAGCTTCTGCGGGTGGACAAGAACGGGAATCAACTCTGGCAAACGACCGTGCCGGTGAACGCATTTGGCCCTGGTGGCGATACCGGCGATCGAAATCTGAAGGAAGACTCGCTCTATCTGGTCAACATCGATTTGAACGGGAACGCGGGAGGCTATGGGATCCTCAAGTTCGATCGCTACGGGAACTTGGAGTGGCAGCGGGAGGTTTCCGCCCAGTACACCCGGATCTCCGCCAACCCGGTGGATGGTGGCATCTATGTTGCGAATGGCGACGGGGTCACCAAAATCGATGCCAGCGGAACGACGGTCTGGGGTCCGATCAACTGGGGGTATACTGATTTTCGCTACATTTCGACGGATGTCAGAACCGGGGGGTTCTTTGTCAGCACCTCCAGTGACGGAGGCCAGGTCATCAAAACCGATGCGGCGGGTAATATCGTCTGGCAAAAGAGCCTGGCAGATCCACAGAACCTGAGGGCGAACCCGCTCGACGGCGGGGTGTATGTCTATTCCGCGTATTCCGAAAGAACGGTTTCTCGATTTGATACAGACGGAAACATTGTTTGGAGCGAGACGGGGTATCCGAGTTATTATAATTTTGGCATCTCTGTCAGCCCCGTGGACGGTTCACTCACGGTGGGCAGCGGCTGGCCATTCCTCATGGTGAATTTCGCGATGGACGGACACGTCGTCTATACGAACTCCAATTATGGCGAGTTTCAGATCGCTCCGGATATCGAGACGGGTGGTTTCTATGGCTCCTCCGAAAGCGGGGCGTGCTACACCGGCCTGAATGTCCGCCGCTTCGGTGCGGACGGGCAGGTGGTTTGGGAAAAGCCCCTCGGGCATGCCGAATGGAATCGATATATGGTGGTTCTCACCGGCGTGCGGTCGAAGTTCGGAATCACTTCATTTTCGGGCACACCGGCGACCGTGCAACTCGGTCAGAGCGCGACGCTTGATTTTGCCTTCCCTGGCGGTGCGGGAGTGATCACGCCCGGTGTGGGTGCCGTGACCAGCGGGAAGCCGGTGACGGTGAGCCCGACGACGACGACGACTTATACGCTCACAGTAACCAATGCAGCCGGAACCAGTGTCAGCGCCCAGACGACCGTGACCGTGGTGGCTCCGCCGGCTATCACAACGCAGCCGACAAGCCAGACGGTGACGGCTGGCGGCAACACGAGCTTCACCGTTACCTGCTCGGGCAATCCTGCGCCGACGCAGCAGTGGCAGGTGTCGACTGACGGCGGGAGCACGTGGACCAACCTGACCAACACAGCGCCGTACAGCGGAACAACGACGGGCACGTTGACGATCACCGGCGCGGCGTTGTCGATGGACGGCTACCAGTACCGCTGCAACGCGACCAATGGAGTGGGCACGGATGCCACCAGCAATGTTGTGACCCTGACTGTACATGCTGCTCCGTCCTTCGCGGCGACGGGAAGCTTGGGAACAGCGCGGACTGCCGCAACGGCAACGCTGCTACCCGACGGAGAGGTGCTGATCGCAGGGGGATCAAATTCTTCCGGAATGCTTTCCGGTGCGGAGCTGTATGACCCGGCAATGGGGACCTTTGCAGCAACGGGAAGCATGGGAACGGAGCGATATTTCCATACGGCAACGCTGCTGCCGAACGGGAAGATCCTGATTGCGGGGGGAGCCGATAATAGTGGACTTCCGGTCTCCAGCGCGGAGCTTTACGATCCGGCGACGGGGACCTTCACGGCGACGGGAAGCATGGGAACGACGCGGTTCGACCATACGGCGACATTGCTGACGGGCGGGAAGGTGCTGATCGCGGGGGGAGTTTGCGGTTCCTACGCTTCTACGGCCAGTGCAGAGCTGTACGATCCGGCGACCGGGACCTTCACTCCGACGGGCAGCATGGGAACGATCCGTGCCCAACAGACGGCGACGCTGCTGCCCAGCGGGAAAGTGCTGATCGCTGGAGGTGGAAATTGGAGTAATGGCATTCTCGCCAGCGCGGAGATCTATGATCCTGCAACTGGGACTTTCACCCCGACGGGGAACATGGGAACGGTGCGATACACCCATACGGCAACGCTGCTGCCGGATGGCAAGGTACTTGTTGCGGGGGGAGGCGGACAAGCGTCGAGTTATACCGCTCTCGCAAGCGCAGAGCTGTATGACCCCACGACTGGATCGTTTACGGCAACAGGAGGTATGGGCACCGGGCGAATCTTCATCACTCTCACCGCGGCGCTGCTGCCCAGCGGGAAAGTGCTGATCGCGGGCGGATGCTCCAACAGCGGTTCCCCTGCTTTCCTGGCAAGCGCTGAACTATACGACCCTGCCATGGGAACCTTCAGCGCCACCGCCAACATGGGTTCGGTGCGCTGCGACGAAACGACCACGCTCCTGCCCAATGGGAAAGTGCTGATCGCGGGTGGGGCAGGCGATGGCTGGACTGCCCTTGCCAGCGCAGAGCTTTACGATCCCCAGGATCCAAGCATTCCGGCGATACCGATCATCACGGCACCCGTGAATGTTTACACCAGTCAAACGGGCTGCACGGCCAGTGTGCCGGACCAGGCGGGAGTGGCCTTTGTCTGGACCGTCACTGGTGGAAACATCACCGCAGGGTCGGGCAGCAACCAGATTACATTCAACGCTGGAATAGGGGAGGCCGTGTTCCTGACCTGCACCGCTACAAGCACCAGCACTGGCGCGTCCAAGGTCAGTATGGTCTGGGCCAACGTTGTTGCTCCGCAGGCGCCGGCCATCACCACGCAGCCGGCATCGCAGACCGCGACGGTGGGGGACAGTGTCACGTTTACGGTGGGTGCCTCGGGGAATCCTGCCCCGACGTGCCAGTGGTTCCTGAATGGCGCTGCACTCACCAATGGAATTCAGTCCGATGGCAGTGTGGTGTCCGGCGCGACAAGTGCGACGTTGACGATCAATGGGGCGGCCGGCGCCGAAAGCGACGGGACGTACACGGTCACACTGACGAACGCGGTCCGCAGCGTGACAAGTTCAGCGGCGGTGTTGTCGCTCAGGCCCTCGGGCGTGGGCGCGAACACGTTCACGCCGGTGGGCGACCTGCCGGGCGGAATCTTCAGCAGTCAGGTGCGGGCGGCGACGGAGGATGGGCAAATTGCCGCGGGCAACGGCAGCATTCTGGGCAGCGAGGACCGACCGTTCCTATGGACCTCGACGGCGGGGATGAAGGAGCTGTCGGAGCCGGTGACGATCACGGCGGGCACGCTCATGTTGACGGTTTCGGACATCACGCCCGACGGAGCAGTGATCGCGGGCCGCGTCCGGATGAGTCCAACGGCCAACCTGCGGACGCCGGCGATTTGGACGAACGATGGCAAGACGCTCACGGTGATCCCGGAGATCGCGGGGTATAGCGGGGGGCGTAGCGGGGCGGTGGCCCTGTCGGCCGATGGCTCGATTGTTTATGGCTGGAGCACGGAGTCGGTGAGTGGCAGGTGGCAGGCGTTCCGGTGGACGGCGGCGACCGGCACGCTCGGGCTGGGCTTCCTCAACTCGACGGATACCCAAAGCATTCCGGCAGCCCGCGGTGTTTCGGCGGACGGATCGGTGATGGTGGGCACAGCAACGTCGAGCAGCGGAGGATCCACGGCGTTCATCTACACGGTGAGTAGTGGCATGCGTTCGCTCGGATACCTGCCAGGTGGCACGTGGTCGCAGGCCCTCGCAGTCACGCCTGACGGCAGCACGGTGTTCGGCAGCGGAGACAGCACTAATTGTCCAGGGGGCGAGTGGTTCACCTGGACCGAGAGCGGCGGGATGGTGCCGTTGGGCAAGGGAGATGTTGACGACATCAACCAGGTCATCGGCGGAATAACCGCCAATGGTCTGGTCACTGTCTGTTCAAGCTACATCCGCAACGGCAATGGCTTCATGGAGGTGACCAAGGTGCTCGCGGGCGCCGGTCTGAATATCGATGGCTGGTCGCAAATCAGCATTTTTGGCATATCGCGCAATGGCAACGTGCTGTTCGGCTCGGCGATTGATCCGTCCGGCAACTATGAGGGCTGGGTCGCGACGTTTGCCCCCGGATTCCTGCAGAATCTCGCGCTGCCGGCGACCATAGTGCGCGAGCCGCCGAGCAGGACTGCAATTGCCGGGTCCGAGACCACCTTCAGCGTCGGGGTGAGCGGGGGACCGGGTTTGTCGGTCCGATGGTATTTGAACGGCGTGGCTTTGGCCGACGGTGTCCAGACCGACGGCAGCACCGTTTCGGGTTCGGGGACCTTGGCACTGCGGCTCGGCAACCTCGCATTGGCGCAAAGTGGCAGCAGCTATACGGCGCTTGTTAGCAACAGCCAGGGCCAGTCAACCAGTTCGGCGGCGGTTTTGACTGTGACTCCGCCTGCCGTGGTGTCGGCGTTGGTTTCAGGGGATCCGGCGCTGACTGCCCCCCTCAGCCTCGCGAGCGACGGAACGTATTTGTACGTGGCCGGCACGAATGCGAACACCGCGGATACGAACCGCGATCCGACAACCGGTCGGGCGGTGTTCCGTGTACCAATACAAGGAGGAACGGCAACGTCGCTATATCGGGCCGCCAATCCGCAGCAGTTGGCGATTCTGAACGGCAATCTGGACTGGATAGATCCTAGCTCTGGGGCGGGAACGACGCAGATTCTGCAGGCGCCGGCGGCGGGCGGCGGAACAGAGGCGGCAATCTACAGTCAGGCCGCCAATCAGGTCATCGCCTCGGGCTGCGGTTTGGCGACGGATGGCACGTTGTTGTACGCGACGGACGCGAATGCGGGACTGGTGTTCCGGCTCAGCGCGGACGGCACAGGACTGACGCAGTTGGGCGGGGTGCGGTACAACACGGGCAGGCAACCGAACGCGATCGCGGTGTCCCAGGGGATGATTTATATTGTCGATTCGGGCGAGAGCACGGGGGTCCCGGACGTGGTGAGTATTCCGACCAGCGGTTCGAGCACGTTCACGACCCTCTATGGCGACGAGACCGGGCTGTTCATGGACCCGGCGGGCATCGCTGTGGGCAACGGCATGATCTATGTTTCCGATCCGTGGGCAAACAACACGATTTGGGAACTGCCGATCTCCGGCGGCAATCCGGTGGCGTTGGTTTCCGGCGCGCCGTTCAACCAGCTGGCTGGGCTCACCTTTGCAGACGGGGTTCTATACGCAGCCGACACAGGCAATAATACGGTCTACCAGATCCTGGTGAGCGGCCCGGCAGCCGCGCCGGTCACCATCACCCAGCCGACGAACCAGACGGTCACAGCCGGAGGCAACGCGAGCTTCACGGTCGGGTCCTCGGGGAATCCTGCGCCGACCTACCAGTGGCAGATCTCTTCCGACGGCGGTAGCACCTGGACCATCCTGACGAACACAACGCCGTACAGCGGAACGGCGACCGGAACCCTGACGATCACCGGCGCCACGGCTGCGATGAACGGCTACGAGTATCGTTGCGTTGCGAGCAACGGCGTGACTCCGAATGCCTCCAGCAGTGCCGTGACGCTTACGGTCAATCCTGTTCCGCTGGCTGCGCAGTCGGACTTCAACGGA
>Ga0182027_10011898_pt1 | contig 12252 bp, 9 predicted proteins | sample 712E1DmetaG_FD_121300 | JGI IMG/M metagenome (GOLD analysis project Ga0182027, IMG submission 121300) | Permafrost microbial communities from Stordalen Mire, Sweden - 712E1D metaG (Illumina Assembly) | ecosystem: Environmental > Terrestrial > Soil > Wetlands > Permafrost | place: Sweden...
GGGGCCGAGGGCCGCCAGCGTTTTGCGGATCAATCCAATCGCCAACTCCACTTGTGCATCATCCACACCCAGTAATAAAGTGACCACGCCGCTCCGCAGAAATCCGCCTGTGGATGCGATGCGCGTCACGCGGTATTCCGCATCGGTCATGGCGCGCGTCAGCGCGTCGGCTTCGTTATCCTTGACGAGAACAATGATCATTTTCATGGCAAGTCTCCAATTTTATAAGGAGTGATATTCAACCGGCAAAGTTTTGTGGATCTTAGTTTCCTGGTGTCTTTGCGGTTACGTATATAAGAGACATTATCGGAAATAATCCACAGATTTCGCCGATTACGCAGATTAGAGAATTTTCAAAAGAAAAATCTGCGAAAATCTGTGGATAAACAAAACTACAATCCTTATTACCGATAAAGTCTAAAGAGTGGCGAGTTGAGCAATCCAACCGGAAAACCTTTGTGAATCTTCGTGTCTTGGTGTCTTTGTGGTTACGTATATAAGGAGTGACGGATTGGGCAATTCCAACCGGGAAAACTCCGTGAAGCTTGGTGTCTTTGTGTCTTGGTGGTAAATTCAAGCCCGGCTATATTTCCTCGAATCTTTCCACCGGCAAGGCAAATACCGTCGCGCCGCCTACGGTCACCGGGATGGAGGTCGGCATGGGCAGAGGCGAACCTTCCAGCGGCATGGACAAGTATTCGACGCGCTGCCGGCAGGACTTGCGCAATTCCCTCAGCACATCTTCCTCCCGCCCCTCTGGAAGGCCGATCAAGATGGTTGCATTGCGCCTGCCCAAAAATCCACCCGCGCTTGCCAGATAAACAACCGGCGCGCCGAAGGCGCCCACCGCGCGCATGGCGATATCCAAATCCTGTTCCTGTACCACGGCCAGCATCAAGAGGCGAATCGGATCGGTCATAGTCTGCTCCTCATGGAAGATGAACGATTATCGGTTTGTCGCTGCGATGCGCTGGTGGTTGAGTAGCCATGCTTTTCGAGCGTACACTTGCACCTGCATGCAAATGCAGGTGTCGAAACCAAGCGCCATCCGCAGGGACATTCTTCCAATGAACTTTCATTTGATGAACTTAGCATATCACATTTACGGCATGGATACGATTAACGGGCTGTGATCGGTGATTGTGATCGTCTTGCCGTTTCGAAATGTGATCTCGGTTTGTTCCAGGCCGCGCGCCACCTTCAGGCCTTTATAGAGGATGGTTACCGGCCACACGAATGGGTTCCTGCCCTCCAGCCGCACGCGGCCCTCGGAGAGAATGGTGACGCCTAATGTCTGCAAAAATAGTCCCACCGGCGCCAGCCCGCTCGATGAACCGCGTTCGCCGAGTCCGCTTCCCGTCTCGGCGTGGTAGCGCTGATAAAAGGCATGGCTTTGCTTAAGGCTCTGAATCACTGCGTTCATCAGGTGTGCCGTAAGCTGTGCAGCCTTGTCCCTGAACCCATAAGCCAGCAATCCCTCGCCGATCCATAGGTTCCATGCCAGGTGAACGCTCATGGCAGCGCTTTCCTCTTCGGGTTCCTGGGCCAGCGCCAGGGCTGGAATCCCAAAGGGCCGCCCAAAATATTCCGCATCTTCAAGGGAGCGTGCGATCATCACCTGGGCGCGTTGTGGATCTGGAATGTGCGCCCACAGCGGCGTGAAGAGCGTAATGTTTTCGCTTTCCATGTTCAAAATGCGGATTGTGACCCGGTCCTGCGGGTCCAGGTTTTTGATGCTGATGCGCCCGATTTTCGTAAAGACCTTTTGTGTGGTCGCCGCGAAACCGCCGCTTCTCCATTGAAATTGGGTATCCTCGATCAGCTCGATATCGCCACGGCCTTTGCTGACCAGGTCGCTGATCTCGACGGTCGGCCTTTGGGCTACCGGGTTGTCCGTTTGTATCTCGATCAATAAACGAACCGGCTGTTCGAACTCCAACTTCGGCCGCATATTACCCGGCCCTTTGTGTTTTGCGATGACTTTGCCGGTCTGACAGGTTTTGGTGAGGCGGTCTCGATAACAGTAGGACGCAGTCCGCTCATCCCAAGCTGCCTCCACGGAGGCCTTCAACTTCTCCGCCTGCGCTTCGAGCAAAACGATCTCATTGTTTTTGTTTAAGCGTCTTGCCATCTGAAGAAGACTTTGCGCTTCGCGATACAGCATGGATTCCAACGCGGGGTCATGCAGGACGGCAATGTTTGCGCCTTGCGACCAGGAATGCCAGACATCAAAGAGCGGGTTATCTTCAAAGCCGGTTTGAAGCAGGTGATCCCAAGTGGGCAGGCCGTCGCGGTCGGGATCATGCTGGGGCGAGAGCCAATCCCAGAAAAACGCCAGGAGTTTCGGAAAGGCTTCGTTCAGAAAAGCTTCATCTTCAGTTTGTTGAAAATATTTCCACGTCAGGCTTGCCAGCATCGGCGCTGCGGCTAGTTTGCCGCGTTGGCCGGCCAGGCCGGGTTTATGGTCTATGGCGCCTTCTTTGGTTTGCGTGAAAAGAAAATTTTCGATCAGCCCGCCCAGCAGTGACTGTGCAGCGGGAAGCGCATTGGCCAGGGTATAGCTTTCAAGCGGTGTTTGCCCGCTCCAGCCTGGCGGATAATCGCGTCCGTTTCCCTGGTGTGAAAAACCGTGATCGGGCTGGCGGGACTGGACGAAGGATGGGTTGGGCAATTGCTTGTCGGGCGTGAAGAATAATCCCAACGCCATTCGCTGGCTGAAAGCCAGGGCCGCATCCCAATCCTGGTCGCCGGTGTGAATATCCAGCGTGTCACCCGCGTCCAGCAGCTCGATGTGAGCGCGTTCCGCTTCCCAGGCACGCCCCGCGCTGCGCCGCGCCAGATCGAACGAGGCTTCTTCGGAGTCGCTGGATGCCATTGCCCAACTGACATGGCGGCTTGAACCCGGATCGAAATCCAATGCCAGCGTCAAGGCTGGATAAGTTCCTGAACCAAATTGCGGGCCTCCGGTCATAAAGATCACCGGGAAGAGATCGCTCGTTTGCCCCGCCAGGACATTCACCATCTGTTGTTGTGAATCTTTAAAACTTTCTCCGTCGAGCGGGGTCAGCATTCCGCATAAGTCAACGGTGATTTTGCGCGCAAAGGTCGTGCGATTGTTGAGCGTAAGCCTGCCGGCCAGCGCATGAGATTCGGGAACCCAATACTCGGCAGTGACTTCCAACCCTTCGAACGGCGAGAATTCGAACCACAGGAAGTTTGGATAGAATCGCCGCAAGTACGGTGAGGATGAAAATTCGGCGGGATTGGAGATTGTTTTGCCGAGTTCCCCAAAGCGGTAAAAAAGGCGCATGGCGCGTGCGCGTAATCCAAACGTGGTGCGGACTGCCAGCGCGGCGGGTTCGCCTGCGCCGATTTCCAATTCCCAAATCTGATCGTTTACATAATCAGGCTTGGATAAACGAAAATCCGCAGCCAGGGTCAGAGACAGCGGATCGCCGGGGCGAAGGTTCCAGTCGCGCATAGTTCTATTGTACGGTTAGATGAGCAGAAGGTCAAAGGGTATAATTTGGCCGGTTCGTTGAATGGTCGCTTCGTCTGCTGGATATCGGACTATAAGACTACGCGACTACAGGACTATTTGACTACAAGACTACGCAACTACGAAACTAGGAGACTACCATGTCCGGCTTATATTTTGAGGAATTTTCTGTTGGGCAGAAGGTTATTACAGTGGGACGCACCCTGTCCGAGAGCAGCATTTTCGATTTTGCAGGTTTGACCGGTGACTACAACCAAATCCATACCGATGCCGAGTTTGCGCGTGCCACGCCCTTCGGTCAGCGCATCGCGCACGGGCTTTTGGGATTGTCCATCGGCATTGGATTGCTCATGCGGACGGGCGTGCTGGAGGGCACAGTGCTGGCTTTCCGCGAGATCAATGAGTGGAAATTTGTTAAACCCATCTTTATCGACGATACCCTTCACGCTCAACTCGAAGTGACCGATCTCAAGGCCCTGCCGCGCCTTGGCGCAGGATCGGTCACGGCTCTGGTGCAAGTTTTGAATCAAAGCGGCGAAGTCTGCCAAAAGGGGAGTTTGAATTTGCTGGTCATGAGCAAGCCCGCCTAAACCTTGGAATATAAAGTGTGATCCCGTATGAATCCCGAAGATCAGAATCGCCAACGAATTCGCAAATTAATCAATTCCGAGGAGGAAACGCGCTCGGGAACTCCTCCCCAGACGCCGCGCGCCGTGAACCCGGCCACACCGCGTCCCAATTTGGATAAAGACAATCTGCCCCTGCCGCGCCGTGTGAATCAAATGGATGTGGAAGGTACGCGCGTCACGCCCGCCGCCTTCGAGCCGGTCACCAGCCCCCGAAATCGTACCCCGCAAAATGTCCACCCAGAGAAGAGGAATTTATTTTTTCGGTTTGGATACCTCGGTTGTGCTATTCAAATTTTGATAGCGCTCGTTTTCATTCTGGTTGTTTTCGGTCTAGGCGTTCTTTCGCTGGGCGTCTACGAATATTATTCGATTGCCAGTTCGCTTCCCTCCATCAATGATTTACAGCAGCAGACTTCGCAATTCGAGACCACGCGTATCCTCGACCGTAACGGCGATTTGCTTTACGAGATTCTCGATCCCAACGCCGGGCGACGTACCTATGTGCCGCTCGATAAAATTTCTCCCATTCTTGTAGCTGCAACGATTGCCACCGAAGATAAGGATTATTACAACCACCCCGGTTATGACGTGTGGGCCATCATCCGCGCCATCTGGGAGAACTACACCCAGGGCGAAACCGTTACCGGCGCATCCACCATTACACAGCAGATTGCGCGCGACGTTTTGCTCTCGCCGCAGGAACGCCTCCAGCGTACCTACCTGCGCAAGGCGCGCGAGATCATTTTGGCTGCCGAGATCACGCGTCGGTATTCTAAGGATCAAATCCTCGAGCTTTATCTGAACGAGATCTATTATGGAAACTTTTCATACGGCATCGAAGCCGCCTCTGAAACCTACTTCGGAACGAGCGCCGATAAACTGACCCTGGCTCAGGCCTCTTTCCTGGCGGGGCTGCCGCAGTCTCCCGCCGTTTATGATGTTTTCACCAACCGTGACGCCACTCTTGCTCGCCAACAGCAGGTGTTGGACTTGATGACGCAGGTGAGCAATGCGCAGAACTGTATTCATGTCAGTAACAGCAGTCAGCCGGTTTGCGTGAGCGTGGCGGATGCTGCTGCGGCCGCGGCGGAGACACGGAATTACACCTTCCAGCCGCCGGCGGTGAATATGCGCTATCCGCATTGGGTCAATTATGTCCGCTCCCAGTTGGAAGCGAGTTTTGATGCCCAAACGATCTATCGTTCCGGCTTTACGATTTATACAACCCTCGATCCGACTCTTCAGGATTATGCCCAACAACTGGTCACGGCCCAGGTGGCTGCGCTTTCCGGCAACCATGCCACCGATGGCGCCTTGGTCGCGATCAAGCCGTCCACAGGCGAGATTCTGGCCATGGTCGGTTCGGCGGATTTCAACAACACTGCCATCTCCGGCCAGGTCAACATGGCGGTCAGCCAGACGCGCCAGCCCGGCTCCTCCATCAAGCCGGTCAATTATGTTGCGGCCTTTGAAAAAGGCTGGACTCCGGCAACGCTGCTTTGGGACGTGCCATCGGAGTTTCCGCCATCGGGCGATCCGAATGACACCCGTCCGCCTTATATTCCAAATGATTACGATAATAAATTTCACGGGCCTGTTACGGTTCGCACCGCGCTGGCGAATTCCTTTAACATTCCCGCCGTGAAGACGTTGCAATTTGTGGGTGTGTATGGCGACCACGGCATGATTGCCATGGCGAATCGCCTTGGCATTACTTCGCTGACCCGCAACGATTATGGCCTCTCGCTCACGCTCGGCGGCGGCGATGTCAGTGTGTTGGAAATGACGGGTATGTATTCGGTGTTCGCCAACAGCGGCGTTCGAGTTCCCCCCGTTTCCATCTTGAAGATCGTGGATTATCAGGGCAAGGTGATTTATCAATACACCCCGCCGCAGGGACAGCAGGTCATCAGCCCGGAACACGCCTACCTCATTACCTCCATTATTTCGGACAACCAGGCCCGTTCATGGATGTTTGGAAGCAATTCGGTCCTGAACCTGTCTTTTCCGGTTGCAGCCAAAACAGGCACCACCAATGATTTTCGTGATAATTGGACTCTTGGTTATACACCGGACCTTGTAACGGGGGTCTGGGTTGGCAATGCGGACTACACGCCGATGGTCAATACCACCGGCCTTTCAGGCGCCGCGCCGATCTGGTCCCAGTTTATGCAATACGCTGTCCCCCTTGTAGCGCAGGGTCATCCATCCTGGTTCACGCGTCCCGCCGGGATTGTTGATGAAACCATTTGTTCATTATCCGGCACCCTACCTTCCCAATGGTGCAAAGGCGGGACGCGTACCGAGATCTTTGCTTCCGATCAATTGCCATTGCCGGCCGGCCAGGATTTGCGCCGCTCCATCTCGCTCGATACCTGGACAGGACTTCAATCTTCTCCCGATTGCAATGACTTCACAACCCCGGATCAAATCGTGATCAACGTAACGGATCCGTGGGCGCAGAAATGGTTCAACGCCAAAGATGGAAAAAATTGGTTAAGCGCGAATGATTTTCCCAGTCCGCCGGTTTACGCACCCGAGCGCGCATGCACAAAAAATGATCCCCGTCCCGAACTCGCCATGAGCATCAATGAGGGCGACGTGATTTCACAGAACATATTAACCATTACCGGCACTGCGAACGCAACCGGCGGCTTTAGATCCTGGCGGCTCGATTTCAGCCTCGGCGATAACCCGCGCAATTGGACGACCCTGGCGCAAGGCAGCCAACCGGTCAGCAATGATCTTTTATTCAATTGGGATGTATCCAATCTATCCGGCGATACGATTGCCCTGCGTTTGCATATGGATGGCGCGAGCGGCTTTGCCGAAAAGATCGTTCATTTCACGGTTGCGCTTCCAGTTCCGCCTCCGCCGCCCACGTACACCCCGACCAGTATTCCCCTTCCTCCACCGACCAATACGCCGGTCCCGCCGCTTCCAACGGATATACCGACTGCGTTCCCAACGGACACATCCGTACCAACGGCTGTCCCAACGGACACACCCACGCCGTGACGAAATAGCCGATAAATTTTGCCTTCATAAACGGAGCTTGTATGCGCCTCGAAGATTTGAATTGGATGGATGTTGAAAAATACCTCCAGCACGAAGATCGGTTGATGTTGGTCTTTGGCGCCACCGAACAGCATGGCTATCTCAGCCTGTTGACGGATATCAAAGTCCCTTTGGCGCTGGCCGACTCGGCCTCGCAAGCGACCGGCGTTCTGGTTGCGCCCCCCTTGAACTTTGGCGTTTCACCGTACTTCCTGGCTTATCCCGGCACGTTGAGTTTGAGGGTCAGTACGTTGATCGCCGCGGCCGAAGATATCGTCCGCTCCGCCTATGGAGTTGGCTTTCGCCGCATTCTCATCCTCAACGGGCACGGGGGAAACTCGCCCACCCGGAATCATCTGCAGCAGGTCAATAATGAGTTGCCTGGTTTAAAACTGAACTGGTACGACTGGTGGCAATCGCATTCGGTGGAAGCTGTGGCGCAAAAGCATAATATCAAGCCGGCCCATGCCAATTGGCTGGAGGCCTTCGCGTTTACCATCGTGGGGGATATGCCCGAGGAAAACAAGATCCCGCCCAAAACCCCGAGTGCGATCATGGATGCCGGAACTGCACGTGAAGTTTATGGGGATGGTTCTTTTGGCGGTCCGTATCGCGTCGGCGGGGAGATCATGCACGAACTTTTTGCCGCCTGCCTTGAGGATATTTTGCAGTTGCTAAAGTTTGAGTAGATTTTCTTATAAAAATTTCATAATCGCGGGTTGGCATAATTCAAAAAACGGTTACAATCACAGGTTGTCAGTATTATATTGTCCCTATCGATAAAAAAGGAATGTGAGGAAAACATGTACATCGATCCCAATACCGGCGGAATGTTGTTCCAGATCCTGGCGGCATCCTTGGTGGTTATCTCAGGCGTTCTGCTTGTGTTTTCAGGTAAGATCCGCGCCTATTTTGCCCAGCTCCGCCGAAAAATGCGCAAAGATAAAACCGAAGACGAAGAATAGATGAAGACGGTCATCCTTGGTTTCGACTCATTCGACCCGGGAACCTTTGAACGACTTCAAAGCGCCGGGCGGATGCCCAATCTAACAAAGTTTGTGGATCAAGGCGGGTATTCCCGCCTTGAGGTTTCTTCGCCTCCTCAAACCGAAGTGTCATGGACTTCCATCGCCACCGGCGTAGACCCCGGTTCACATGGCATCTTCGATTTCGTTCATCGCGATCCGGAAACGTACATTCCCTATGTTTCCATCCTGCCTACCAAGGTGACGGCGCTCGGCGAACAGTATCAGCCGCCTTACACCACCAAGACCTTTTTCGAGGAAGCGACCTCGATGGGATACCCGGCGACTGCATTGTGGTGGCCGGCTTTATTTCCTGCGCGCCCCGATATTCCGGTCGCGACCATTCCCGGATTGGGCACACCCGATATTCGCGGCCAACTCGGCGTTGGCATCTATTTGACTACCCAGCCGGAGGAAAAGAAAAAAGTAAGAGTGGTCCGGCTTGAATCGGCGGAAGATAAAAAGTTTACTGCAGTGATCGAGGGGCCGCAAATCAAGTCAAAGGGAGGGATGCGCCCTGCGTCTCTTCCGGTAACGATTGAAGTGCTGGATGACAAAACTGCCAGCCTGGTTATTGATAGCCAAAAGATTTCGTTATCGCTCGGCAAATGGAGCCCGATCATCGAACTCAAATTCGCGGCCGGCTTCGCGTTTTCCATCCAGGCCATCACGCAGGTCATCCTGACCCAAGTAAAAGACACAGTAAGTTTGTACTTCCTGCCTTTGCAGATTCATCCGCTGCATTCGCTTTGGCTGTATGCGACGCCTTCATCGCTTGTCAAGGATTCGTGGAATAAAATCGGGCCGTTCCTGACCCTGGGCTGGCCCCAGGATACGAATGCGCTCGAAGACGGCTGCATCACCGATGAGCAATTCCTCAGCCTGTGCGATTCGATTTTTGAAACCCGTAAGAAAATCTATTTCCGCCTGCTGGACGATTTCAAGGAAGGCGTCCTGGCGGGAATTTTCGATGATCTGGATCGAGTCCAGCATATGTTCCTGCGCACCAGCCAGGAGATTGTGGATGGCTGGTATCTAAAGCTCGATCAATTTGTGGGCGAGGTTCAAGCCCGGATCAATAAGCTTGGCCTGGAAAAATATCGTTTCCTTGTGCTGTCCGATCACGGCTTCCGCACCTTTGAGCAAAAAGTCCATGTCAACCGCTGGCTGGTCGAAAACGGCTATATGACTTTATCGCATCAAACCGAAACGCCGGAACTCAGCGATGTGGACTGGGATAAAACCAGGGCCTATGCGCTGGGTCTCAATAGTCTCTATCTCAATATTGCCAGCCGCGAAGGAAAAGGCATCGTCAAACCGGAGGAAATCGAAAACCTCCTGGAAGAGATCAGGACCAAGTTGTTGAACTGGAAAACTTCGGACGGCAGGCAGATCATCAGCCGCATTTTGTTGAAGCACGAGGCTTTCAATGGGCCTTATACACGTCTCGGCCCGGATTTGGTGATCGGCTATGCGCCCGGATTCCGCGCTTCCTCTGAAACGGGCCTCGGAAAGTCCGCTCCTGTTTCCATGGAGGCCAATCAGGGCCACTGGGGTGCAGATCATTGCATCGATTCGCTGATGGTGCCGGGCGTTATTTTTGCCAATCGTGATATCCGAAATATGCCCGGGATTTCGTTCCGGGATGTTCCGTTCCTTGCACTGGGCAAACACCTCGACCAGTCGTATATCAAACCTCCCTCTCAGACCGGCTCACATGGACAGAAAGACCTGGAAGAAAGGTTAAAGGGTCTTGGCTATCTTTAACCGATTGCCCGGCCTAAAACAAATTGCGCCAGTATATGCAGTATGTGTGATCGTGATCTACAGTTGGACCACTTTGTGGTTCTTTTGGAAGCTTCCCAGCTGGTTTTTTTACATGAACGCCGGGGAGATTGCTCTTGTTTACGCCTATCTGTTGGTCACAAACTTTCTTGAAAGCCTGCTCGCTGTCTGTGTCCCGATTGTTCTAGGTTTTATGTTGCCGCCGAAATGGTTCCGTGATTCCTTCGTGTCTCGCGGAACCTCTTTGGTTTTGCTGGGGTTGGGCTATTTTATGTTCTTGGCTTATCAATTTCAAGCCAAGGACGATTATCCGAGTGTTTTGTTAAAATCATGGTCTGTAGCTTTGGCTCTGGGGATCATAACGGCCCTTGTTTTTATTATAGGAAAAGTCCCTTTTCTAAATAAAGCGCTTGGGTTCGTTGCAGAGCGGGCCACGATATTCCTGTATGTTTACATTCCTCTCAGCCTGGTTTCTTTATTGATAGTTTTGCCCAGGCTCCTTTTGGGATAAGGTATGAAGAAACTTAGTCGGCGTGATTTTCTAAAATGGACATCGATGTTGTCGGGAGCCTTTGCACTCTCAAGGCTGGCGCCAACCTTATCCTTGTCAAAACCCGTTCAGGGTTCGTCCCGGCCCAATATACTGATTTTTGTCTTCGATGCCATGTCGGCGAAAAATTTGTCGGTCTATGGCTATCAGAGAAACACATCCCCAAACCTGGCAAGGTTTGCTGAACGGGCCACTGTTTATAATGCTCATTACTCTGCCGGTTCCTTCACGGTTCCGGGCACGGCCTCCCTGCTGACCGGGTTGTATCCCTGGACTCATCGCGCCATCAACGAGTCGGGTTTGATTGCGCGCAGCCTTACGGATCGGAATATTTTTCGGCTGGTGGGCACTCAGTTTGAGCGGTTGGCTTTCTCGCAAAATTTGTGGCCGAATTATTTCTTTGCGCAGTTTCAAGGTGACATAGATAAACTGATACCCGCCGGATCGTTTAGTCAGGTTGATTATCTTGCGGGCGAAAAATTGAATCGGGATTTGCTGACCACCCAGCGCACCTTCGATGATTTTCTCTTCAAACGGGATACTCCTCCGAAATCCCTTATATTCAGCCTCTTTGAACGGATCTTTCTCCGCAGGGCAGTCGTTCAAACCAATCAAGGCGGCTATCCAAACGGTTTGCCGCAATTAAATGACTATCCCATCTATTTCCGATTGCCGGCCGTTTTCGATGGCTTGATTTCAACCATTGATGGATTAAAGCCGGCCTCCCTGGCTTACTTCCATCTCTTTCCTCCCCACGATCCGTATAATCCCACGAAACAGTTTTACCTTAAGTTTGACGATGGCTGGAGCCAGGTTGAAAAACCAATTCACCCGCTCGGAGATCATTGGTCGCCCAAGGCGTTATATCGTTTCAGGCGCGCTTATGATGAATACATTGCCAGCCTGGATAACGAGTTCGGCAGACTGTTGGATTTTCTTGAAAGCAAGGGCATTTTCGAGAACAGCTATGTGGTGGTTACCTCGGATCATGGTGAGTTGTTCGAGAGAGGCGAGCGCGGGCATGTTTCTCCTCTGCTCTATGAAGCCGGCATCCGGGTCCCGCTTATGATTTCGTCTCCGGGACAAAAGTCAAGGCAGGATGTGTATTCTCCGACCATTAGCGTGGATGTGGCGCCCACTCTTGCGCACCTGGCGGGGAATCCGATCCCTGACTGGCGCGAGGGCGAACTCCTCCCGCTGATGGGTGGAAAGGAATTGCCCGATAGAAGTATTTTCACCCTGTATGCCTTGAAGAATCCCGCCATTTCAAAGCTTTCCAGGCTAAGTATTGCCATGCGCAAAGGCAATTACAAGCTGATCTTTTACAGGGGCTATTCCCATGCGGACCAGTTTGAACTTTATGATTTGCAGAACGACCCCGAGGAATTGAAAAACTTATATTCCGATACCCTGCCGGTCGCCAAAGCCATGCGGGATGAACTCCTCGCCAAACTCGACGCGGTAAACGCGCCTTATAAATCATAGCGTTGATATCGTCTCAAGGAAGGTATTAAGATCCCTGTGTTAAAAAACATATTTCGTACCAAGCCTGCCCAACCCAATAAAGGCGGGGCGGTTATCGTAGTTTCCGGCCTGCCCCGTTCCGGGACTTCGATGATGATGAAGATGCTGGCAGAAGGCGGCATCCCGATCTTGACCGATGCAATCCGCTCTGCGGATGATGATAATCCCAACGGGTATTATGAA
>Ga0182027_10011899_pt1 | contig 12252 bp, 7 predicted proteins | sample 712E1DmetaG_FD_121300 | JGI IMG/M metagenome (GOLD analysis project Ga0182027, IMG submission 121300) | Permafrost microbial communities from Stordalen Mire, Sweden - 712E1D metaG (Illumina Assembly) | ecosystem: Environmental > Terrestrial > Soil > Wetlands > Permafrost | place: Sweden...
CCGGGGCGCGCGGATCCACAGCCGCGCCGCTCCCGGCACAAACGTGATGAGAAGGCCGGCGATGAGCGCCCGCGGGAGCCAGTCGCGGCGGATGAGCAGCGCAACCCCTACAACCAGGATGCCCGCCGAAACAACCAGAACGGCGTACTGCACGTCTTGAAAACCGCCGCGCAGCGTGCTGAAGTATCGAATGTAGTGTTCCGCGTCGCGTTGCAGGCCGAGGCGCTTCGGACTGTGGTCGTACAGCCATCGGAACAGGGACGCGAACTGGCCGAAGAGCCGCCCCGGATGCGCCAGCCAGTATGCTGCCAGGCCTGCTCCTGCGACTCCGGCGCCAACCGTCCCCACTGCGGCCGCCCGGCTCCACAAAGCCATCTTCTTCGCCAGTCCCGAGATCCATTCCGGCAGCAGGATCGCCGAGAGCAGCAAAAAGGCCGGCGCCTCCACAATGTTGTATCGGCCTCGGAAACGCCCCCTCGACATGAGGAACACGAGGCCCACCAGCGCAAAAATCCAGATCGCCCGGATGCCCGGCTTGTGCCGGTAAGAGTAGACCGCGAAGGCCGAAAAGATAATTAGGATAGCAATTGCCGGGTCGGTGGTGTACTCCAGGAAGCAGACGGCCAGATAGTTGACCGACATCGAGATGGGGCGCCCAAAGAACGGATGGCTGCTGGCATCCAGGAGCGCTCTGATCTTGTCCGGGTGTGCGAACCAAAGCCCCAGAATCGCGCCGGTGGTCGCAAACAGGTGCAGCGCCGCCGAACGCAGCACGCGCACCGGATGGAAACCCGCGCGCACTGCCTCGGAAAGCCCCACGCTCAACCCCAGCAGGATACCGTGGTCGTACTTGGTGAGGACCGCCGCGGCCAACGCCGCCCCGGCCACCATCGCCCTGCCCCGCGAGTCGGGCGCCTCCAGAAACCGGATGTACGCCAGCAGGGCCAGGTAGGTCATGAAGAAGATCGACGATTCGATCAACCCGTCGGCGGAAAACGAGACGATGTTGGGAGCCGCCAGTAGCAGCAAGACCGCGGCTAAACCGCTCAGCGAGCGGTGCAGGGGCGCAAGCCGCCACGCAATCGCATAGAAAAGCAGACAGGAGCCGAACAGGCAAATCACGGACGGCAATCGGGCCGAAAAATCCGACGGGCCAAGAACCAGAAATGAAGCCGCCTGCATCCACGAATGAACGAACGGATACCAGCGGAGATGATTGTTCACCGGCGGCTGCCATCGTTCCGGGAAATACGTATGTTCGACGAAATCCGCCAGATGCCCGTGGTGCAGGTCGTCGTACAGGCGCAAGCCGTCGATGGAGTGTACCGCCTCGTCGGCCGCCATCACCCAACGGGATGAATAGATGTGGATTCCCAGGTAGACGCACGCAACCAGAGCCAGCCCGGCCGCAATGGCAAAAGCCCGCGTCTTCATAGTTGGCCGCAAACCTCCGCGGCCAGGGTTTCGCCCGCGATCCGATGGCCGTCTTCGTTGAGGTGTCCGAACCCCGGGACGGCGTTTGAGAAGCCGTGTAGCAGTGTGTGATGCGATTCCGCGTAGTCGCGGAGCGGCGCTTCGAGCGGAATCGCGAAAATGCCCTCGCTGCGGGCGAACGCAGCCAGACGGTCGTGCGCGTAGGAAAGGTTTTCCACTCCCCGCCCGTGTGCATATGCGCTTCGCACCGCGGCATCCGGATAGTCCTGAATCCCGCTGGGGATCAATGCCATCGCAAAGGCCGCTCCGTGCGCCCTGACATCGTCTCGCATCCTCAGCAGGAGGCCCTCCGTTACGCGCCAGGCCTCGCTCCATTCCGTTGTTCTCGGCGGCGCGAACGTGGCGTCGTCTACGCCCTGTTCGCCGTAGATCCTGGGATCCACATCCCGCCGCGTCATCTGGTCTGCTCCCCGGGTCCGGAACGCCCGGCGCAGGTCGTAAATCAGTTGCAGCACCCGGCTATGATCGGTGAGCGTGTCCCGCAAACGGCGCAAGGGGTCCGTCTTGGGCGCGGGCGGTGGTTGAAGAGTCAACTTGCCGTCTTGATAATAGTAATAGGGACAGAACGGCTCATGGTTCAGGCTGGCCCGATTGTTCCGGATGTCGTTTCCAGGAAACACAGCCAGCAAAACCATGTCGGGATGGTATTTCCACACCCGCGTCTGAAGGATGACTAACTCCTGTGCGGTGCCGTATCCGGAGACGCCGAAGTTCAGCGTCTCTGGCGTTTTCCCCGCCAGTTGCCGGCATCCCCGAAGACGATTCTCCAGCACGGAACAGAAGTTCCTCTCTTGCGGAACCTGCATCGCCTCCGTCATGGAATCGCCCAACACCGCGATTCGAAACGTCCCCGGCCGCTTTTCGATGGCGTGATCCCGGTCGCGCATACCATCGGAGTTCACCGCAACCCAGGACTGCCCCTCGCTGCGAAACCACGCCTGCGCTCCTGGCCGGAGGGCCGATCCCAATTGCGCATCCATCCGGTACAGCACCGGATACCCTATCCCCATCGCGCGCAAGATCGCCTCGATCAGCAGCAGAGCCACAGCAATGCCGCCCGCAACCAGGAGGGCCGATGAGAAGAAACGCCGCATTTAATCCAACTCGAACGCCGATTCGTAATTCCGCTTCAACCGTGGATCCTGGTCTTCTTTTCGAAGGTAGCAGTTGCCCACCGCCAGGGCCTCGATCTCCGTGCCCATGAAACAGTGAAATGCGTCTTCGGGAGTGCAGACAATCGGCTCGCCCCGGACGTTGAAGCTGGTGTTCACGATTACCGCGCAGCCGGTGCGTTCCCGGAAGGCGGAGATCAGGGCGTGGTAGCGCGGGTTCGTTTCCCGGTGGACGGTCTGAATGCGGGCGGAGTAGTCCACGTGCGTCACGGCCGGTATTTCCGATCGCGGCACATTCAGCTTCTCGATGCCGAACAGTGCCTGCTCCTCCGGCGTCATCTGCCGCCGCCGCGCCTCTACCACGTCCGCCACAAGCAGCATGTAAGGGCTGTCTTTTTCCAGTTCGAACCAGTCCGCCACGTCTTCCCGCAGCACGGAGGGCGCGAACGGGCGAAACGACTCCCGGTATTTGACCTTCAGATTGAGCGTCGATTGCATCGTCCTGGACCGGGCATCGCCCAGGATGGAGCGGTTGCCGAGCGCGCGCGGACCGAATTCCATGCGGCCTTGGAACCACCCCAGGGCTTTCCCTTCCGTCAGTGCCGCAGCCGACGCCCGGATCAGGCTGGCGTCGTCGAGCACCTCGTACTTCGCCCCGGCCGCTCCGAGGCGCCGTTCGATTTCCCGCTGCTCGAATGCCGGGCCCAGGTATGCCCCCTGCATGGAATCTCCGGGGACTGAGCGCCGCTCCTGCCCCTGGTACATGTAGTAGCCGCAATACGCGGCGCCCAGCGCTCCACCAGCGTCGCCGGCCGCGGGCTGAATCCAGATGTTCTCGAATCGCCCCGCCCGCAACACGTGGCCATTGGAAACGCAGTTCAGCGCTACGCCGCCCGCCAGGCACAAGTTCTTCTGCCCGGTCTCCCGCGCCAGAGAGCTCGTCAGCCGCAGCACGATCTCGTCCAGAACGCTTTGGATGGAGGCGGCGACATCCATGTGGCGTTGCGTCAGCTTCTCGCTGGGTTTCCGCGGCCTGCCGCCGAACAGCGCGTCGAAGCGGCCGTTCGTCATGGTGAGACCGGTGCAGTAGTTAAAATACTCCTGGTTCAGGCGGAACGAGCCGTCCGGCTTCACGTCGATGAGGTGGTCCCGGATGGTCTGCGCGTATTTGGGTTCGCCGTAGGGGGCCAGCCCCATCAGCTTGTATTCCCCCGAGTTCACTCTGAAGCCGGTGTAGTACGTGAACGCCGAGTACAGCAGCCCGAGCGAATGCGGGAAGTCGATCTCGCGCAGCAGTTGCAGTTGATTCCCGCGGCCCAGCGCCACCGACGTGGTGGCCCATTCGCCCACGCCATCCATGGTCAGGATTATGGCTTCGTCGAAAGGCGAGGGGTAGAATGCGCTGGCCGCATGGCTGAGATGGTGCTCGGTGAACAGCAGCCTCGTCTCCCAGTCGAAATCCGTGGCCCACTCTTTCAGTTCCTTTTGAAGAAGGCTCTTCTGGAAGAGCTTTTCCCGCACCCAGAGGGGAATCGCCATGGAAAACGACCGCAACCCCCGGGGCGCCATCGCCAGGTAGGTCTCCAGAAGCCGCTCGAATTTCAGAAAAGGCTTGTCGTAAAAAACGACGTAATCCACGTCGTCAAGCTTGATCCCTTCCGCCTCCAGGCAGTACTGCACCGCATGCCGCGGAAACCTGGAGTCGTGCTTCTTCCGTGTGAACCGCTCTTCCTGCGCCGCAGCGGCGATCTTGCCGTCCCGCACCAGAGCGGCCGCACTATCGTGGTAGAACGCCGAAATTCCGAGCACTCGCATAAGGCCGCTAGAACAGCGTGTAGATGAACGGCGCCACTGCGGTCGACTGCGCCAGAATCAGGAGCACTCCGAACAATACCAGCGTCAGCAGAATGGGCACGAGCCAGAACTTCTTTCGCGCGCCCATGTACCGCCAGATCTCTCTTAAGAACGCCATCTCAAAACCTCAGAACTGGTTTGACATCGTCCGGGGGTCGGGACCGGGAGGCTGTCTGACAAGCCAGTAGCTCTCGGCTTTCTCGTCGGCGCGGAGCCGCAGCGGGTCCTTTCCGCTCAACCGGCGAATTGCGCCGATCGGCGTTACGGTAACGAAAAAAACCACGGCGCTGACAATCGGGCTCACGATCCGGTTCAGCAACGCCCCCAACCGGGTCCATCCACGATTCAGAGCTCCGAGCGCCGAGGGTGTGAATATCGTGGTCAGCAGGAATGCCCCGCCGGCGCCCAGCGCCCAGTAGTGGAGCGGACGGCCGTGACGCAAGGGCCACAACCCGATACCGGTCAGGATGGCTGCGAAGGTGTAACCGAACGATCGGTTCGAAATCCCCGTGATTTCTAAACGGCGGCCCAGGTCTTCGTGCACGGCACTCCTTACCGCCCGTATTTTAGCATAGTCTCGGGCCTCAAATAGCGAGGATACCGTGGACGCAAGGGTTGAGCGTCGGCCGCTTTCCAGGGTTGCGCGCGCAGTTTTCAGGGATGACGTTAGTCCAGGGTGACGCGCGGGCGTTGCCATTCGCGGATGGGTCTTTTGACCGCGCGACGATGCTCCATTGGTCTTTACCGCCTTTTTACGGAGTGACAGTGGCGCGCGTGTCGCTGACGGCGACCACCGCACCGGATGCGTTCAGGTGTTTCCACCGGTAGTAAAGAATGCGCTGTGAGAGCGCCGGTACTTCCACCGTGCATCCGGAGCTGCAGCGGACGCCGCGATAGGTCTCCGACTGTGCGTAATAGAATGGCAATGCCTGGTTCACGGTGCTGCTTGCGGCGACGCACGTCTCCTGCCTCGATGTGCAGAAGAAGCTGTCGGCGCTCCCGTTCTCCGCGTACCCGAACTCTACCACGACATTGATGTCCCTTGTGGGTGGGTTGTCTATGTGTACCGGCACAAACGTGTTTCGCGATATGCTGTCGCTGGTGGCGAAAGGAGGCAGAACCGTCACGATGTTCTCATCGCGGACGCCATCCAGCCAGCGCACCTGCGAGAAGCCGATCTGCCCGGTCGGGGTGATCGACATATTCCAGAACACGCCCTGCTGGCTCCACCGCGAGAACCCAGGGCCAAGCCGGCGCTGAGTGGTGCCAGTTGAATCCTGTGTAATTCCGAACTGAGCCAAGTTACCCGTATACGCCCCCAAAGGCCCGATACAGATGGAGTTGGTGTCGTCGCTCTGATTTGCGACGCCTGCATACAAACAATATCCGTAGCTCACATAAGGGGCGTTCACGAACACGTCATTGAACGAACTCCCGGCGCGGCACTCGCCAGCATGGAGGGCCACGCAATAGGTGTATGCTCCCGTCGAGTCTGTCGGGATGGTGCTGGCCGTCCCGCTTACATCCACCAGCGCGGACCTGCCGACGTAAGCAAAGTTGTTGAGGAACTTCGGAGAGAGGTTCGTTCCGCCTCCGGCGAGAGCCCAAAGCTGCCCCGTCACGTTGGTAAACGGTGTGCCTGCTGTACCAAGGGGGATTCCCACATTGTCGGTCCCGCCATCGTAGGTTCGCCCATCGGAGCACCATTGATTCGTGCAGGGTCCTGGATGGCTGTCGACAGCGTTAGGATTTCCAAGTCCCAACACTCCAGCGAAGGGCGGGTTCATAGCCACGCCTGTGAAGGCTGAGTTGATAATGGCTAATGGAGTTGCGCCATGACGAACCGCATAGCACATCCCCCAGGCCGTCAGCGTCTCTTTCGGGCAAGCGGCGTCTCCAATCCTGCCCCATGTCCCGATTGAATTAGCAATAACTCCAGGGCCATTTGCTTGGTGTCCGTCAAAATTGTTCAGATCCACCAGTATGGTGGACCCCGTTGCGTTCTGGCCGTAAGGGTCGTCGCGGTAATCCCAGATGGCAGCAGACTGGCCGTTTGCATTGACCGCGCCGCAGTACATCGTGAGCGCCGTGCCACCGTGGGCCGCCACTGTTGTGCTCATATAGCCCCGCTGCACAGTTAGATGGTTCGCATCGGTCTTGACTACGATTCGCAACAGTTCACTGTCAACAATAATGAGATCCCCAACCTGTGTGGCTCCCGCTCCGAATGATGAACTGACGGGTTCACCGCTGGTGGTAATGGCCGTGCAATTCGTCCCTGTCACTCCAAGCGGATTGGTAGGGCAGGTGCTCAATGAGGTCGTCAACAGGGAGCTGGTGAGCGCCATGCCAAAAGTGTAACTAGCCCCACGAGAACTGAGATCCTGAAGTGGCATCCACGCCCATCCCTCGCTTGGTGAGATTTCACTATGCAAACCACAAAATGTGCAGGGTGGATGATAACGGTAGCTTGACGCTGAGGCTATGGCGTGGATGCTGTTGGCGTCCGTGCCTGCCGGTGTTCGGTCTCCTAAAGTGAACACGTAGAACCAAGCCCTTGTATCTAAGCTATATAATTCCCGTGTGACAATCAGAATGTCGCCCTCGGATGAAATGCCAGTCATTAACCAATTACTTGCCACGTAGCTGCTATCGTAGTTCGTTGCGAACGCCGGCCCTGCCACGCTTACCGCATCAGTAGCGTTTGGCTGCATCGGAGTAAACGTAATACACGGCGGTACGTTTCCGTTCTGGTTGCACCCTGGGATGGTGACGCCGGGTGTTCCAGCGGCATGTGAGCCGTTATAGTGTGCTTTGATGATCGCCTGTTGTGGCCAAGGGGCGGGAGCGAAGGGATGAAAAGGTATGAGACAGTACCATGTGTCTCCGTCTACTGTGGGATCGAAAACGGCGTCATTGCTGTCGCCACATGAGCCTCCAGTGCTCCACAGTGCACCTCCCGTATCAGGTAGTCCTACGGTCCCAATGTCGCGTACATCGGAACCATCCACGGCTATCCAGTACATTTCGTATCCGATGAAACAGTCGTAGCCCGCCACCCCGCCAGACGTGACGGTGAGAGGAGAGCATAATTGTGCTGATGCGGAAATCCACGTGTCCATTACAGTGCTGCCGTAGAGAAACGTGGTGTACCCTACGGTAACGGTGTCGGCGGTGGCAGTCTTCTTCCAGACCAACACACCGAAGTTGTTGGCTGAGTAGGCCGCTCCCGACAGGTCGCCACCAATGGGAGCAGACAGCGTAAGTGAAAGCTCGCTTTGGACGGACGCGATGGCGCGCTCTGTGCCGTTGATTGTGAGTTTGCTGCCCGCGCCCCACTTGATGCTGAACTTGCTCCCGCTCGCCCAAGTCACGACCTTGGTAGCATTAGTATAATTCACGGTGCCCGTGGCTTGGGACACATCCGGCGCGGCAACGGCTGGAGGCCCCGAAGGCTGCCACAAGTCCATGAGCGTCGTGGTGCCCACCGTGTAGCTGGCTGGTGCGGTAGTAAGGGTAATATCCTTCGTCCCGCTGGCACACGTCACGCCGTCAACCGTGAGGCACGCCGAGATCTTGCAGTCGTTCCCTGAACACGATCCGTTGTTGATTGAACTCGCAGAGAGCGTCACCGTGACCCAATCGAGCGAAGCACCGGCACCGTAATACCCGGTGTAAGTCGCGCCTCCGGGCAGCGATAGGCTGTCGGCTCTCAGAAACAGCGCGCAATTCCCGCTTGAACAAGGTCCGGTGAATGTCGCCGTTCCCCCAACTCCAAGCGGCCCCGAAGGGGTCTTCCAGGCCGCAGCGTGGTCGATGGCGGTTTGAAAGCTCTGTACCGTGGAAGCTGTCCCCACCGGGCTTTGCGCTCTCACCGACCGCACACCCGTGACCGGATCGATCAGGCTTTGCGCCCGATTCGTCCATTGTACTGTCGGATACGCGTATTGCCCCGGGTGGCTGCGGTCCACCGGCAGACCTTCATTGTGTGTGTCGCCCAGGGGAAGATTCTGTGTCGTGAACTCCTGATCGAAGGTTTGCGCCCCGCAGGTGAGGGTGTAGTGATGCCGGGAGTTGACTTGGAGAGCCCGTGTGTAGCGGTTCCCGTCGGCGGCCACTTCCGCCGTTCTCTTGCCTATGACAAACGTGCGGTGGCTCCCGCTAGTCAAATTGCCAGTCCTGGAGTCCTGATCCGCCCCGGAGAAAAGAGCTGGGTTCAAATCGTCAATCAGAACCCCGACAGTTCCTGTCGTTGCGGTGCCCCCTACCGCGCTCGCGAATGAAAAATGTGTCGTGTCCGCGACAGCGCTGACTGTTTGCCAACCGTTCCAGCCGGCCAGCCCCGTCCCTTCGAAGTACACCATAGCGCCACTAGTCAAGCCATGTGGCGATCGGGTAGTGATGGTCACAACTCCGCCGGCTTGGCTCCCGCCTGTGACTACGATGGAGCGGTTCATATCCGCCGCCTTCAAGCTGCACGCTTGAGGCACGGGAGACGCATATTGCAGGAGGGCCTGGGTGGCCGTCGTTGAAGCCGAGATATCGCTGATCTGGAAAAAAGCCTGAGCCCCGGCTGCCGAGGCCATCAGTAGGGCGGCGAATCCGCAGAGTTTCATGTCGTTTCCTCCCTAATGGATCTAGTATACCCGCACTTCTCCGCGCGGGCCAGAGCATCCCGTTTGACTGCTGTTGCCCGCTGTCGTCGCGCCCGTCGCTCCACCGCCGCAGCCCGGCCCGATGCCGGACCCCATCAATACACCCCTCCGCCCGTCATCCCCGGCGCATCGTAGACCGTGACGGGCACTGGCCCGATGTCCGAGTGGTCGGGCACGCAAGTCGTCCCGTTCCAGGCGCATCCCGCCCCTTTCAGTGCCAGGTTGGTGGGCGTGTAGTTGTGCCGGATCTTCCCGAGCCGACACTCGATGGTCGGGCACTCCAGGAATACCCGAGCCGACGTGTTCAACAGCCCGACGCTGCCCACGAATCGCGGGTCGACTTGGACGGTGTGCGTATCGTTACCTGTCGCCTGCCAGTTTGCCAGGGTTGCATACAAAACTGGTCCGGTGGATATCGCCGTGTTGAGTCCTGACACCTTATTGAACACGTTGTAATCGCTATAGATCGTGCCAACATTGGCATCGACATTGTAGACGGGCGCAAGGTTGGGCGTTGAATCCGCCCACGAAATGCTTGACGTGAAGGACAAAGAGGACGCGGCGGTGCTGCCGAGGACCACCGGGATACCGCCAGCGGATGTCGATACTCCTATGCACAGCGCATGATCTACGCTCTCCCAGCAGGCGCCAGACCCGCCCTCGCAGTGGCAACCGAAGTTACTCGGGTAAGCCATGATGTTGTGCGAGGCCGTCACCGTGTCGCCGGAACTGGTCGTTTCCACCACATTGCCGTAGCGGTTGGACTGCGACACGTTTCCGTACACGCTGGCGGCGGAGTAGTTCCAGATTGCCGAACCGGGCTGGGCCCCAGCCCCATAAACGTAGTTGTTCCGTTCCGTGCAGGACACTCCCTCGCTGCCGCATGCGATCTGAGTTGCGCTGGAGCCGGTGGTCGGCCCCACCTCGTTGTACTCGATCAGAGCGTTGCCCCCCACGTTAATTCCAGTCGGGACATTGACGATCCGGTTGTGATGAACCCACCAGTTTGTCTGGGGGCCGTTGGGGTTGATGGCTCCGCTCGAACCAGCCATATCGTGAATGTAGTTGTACGATATGGTCGTCGCTCCGCCCACATTGTAGTCTGAGTAAATGCCGCCGCAAGCGGTGACCTCAAAGCCTGTGAACGTATGGTAAGGACCCTCTATCTGGAGCACGTAGGCTGTGGAGCCTCCGCAGTTGATGACTGGAGATTCGCCCGGCGCGGCAGTAATCAGGAGGGGATTGGCGACGGTCGGAAGCAGGGGCCAGGTAGTTCCCGGCGCACTATAAGGCCCACCAGCCGCGTACACACTGATGGTCTGGGCTGCTCCAAAAGGGGAGTGATACCCACATGCTGCCGAAATCGCCGCAAGCGCGTCGGCTATGCCCGTGGTAGCCGGGTACTGCTTGCCCGTCCCGACCGTGTAAGTGGCCGGGGAATTGCACTGCGCCCAGCAGGATGCTGAGAACAGGATGAACGCCGCGAGTCGTCTCATTTGCATTCTCATCAGTACGTCGCCGTGCACGTCAGGTTCACGAATTGCCCAGCTATGGTCGATCCCGCCGTCAGAACGCTCGCGATCAGGTATTGCCCTTGCGTGAACGCTGCGTTCGCCGCCATCCCGGTATCGGTGGCGTAGGCGCTGGAGCCTCCCGCCAGCGTCGGAACGGCGCCGGAGAAAATCGTTGTGGTGCCCCCTTTGAGCAGGTCCACCGTGACTGCCGCCCCTGTTGGGTACGTCACCGCGTCAATGACGCATCCCGTGAATGTCATCGCGAACGGCGCCGTCCACTTCCAGTTTGTGGTCTCTCCTACATAGCAGCCTCCCGCGCAGAGCAGGAACGTGGCGGTCAGTTGACGCTGAATTTGCGCGCTCACGCTGGAACCGGAGACTTGAAAGGCGACGTTTGTGTACCCGGTTGCAGCCGCAGGCGTTGTGGAGTTCAAATTCGGACTGGATATGGACGAGCCGTTGACATTGACGGAGGTGCCACCGCCGCCACCCGCTGCGTTCGCAATCTGTCCCTGCATCTGCCAATACGTGCCGTCGTACTCCATCAGGACCGCCCCGCCCGCCGCCAGGTCGCCCGATACCAGACTCGCTGCGTTTTGCTGCTTCTTGATCGTCTTACCTGGGCTTTGTCCATTTACGGCTAAAGTGGAAGTGCCGCTGTTGGATTGATTGATCCCAGTGAACAGAACCGCGTCCCCCGCCGCCGGAGTAAACGTCGGCGTGGTGGCGCAAGTGTAGGTGGTGGCGGAACTGGAGCTGTCGGCACAGTCCAGCACTCCCGCTACCGCGTGCCCGCCCGTGGTCAACTGCGTCCACGTGTTGTCCGGCTTGCACAGATAAAAATTCTGACCGCCGGTTGCAGCGGTGTTGAAGAAGGCTTCTCCGGTCGAGCACGTGGCCGGCAACACGGTCCCCGTCTTCGCCGGTTTCGTCGTGAGCGCGCTCGAAGCGTCCCAATTGCCGGTCATTGTGCGGCTACCGGTGCTGGTGCTCTGTCCGTACGCACATCCAATTGCCGCCCCTACCAAAGCCAATATTCTCCGCATTTGTTATAACCCCCGTATAATCGTCGCGCTGAAAACAGCGCTGGCCGGGTTGATGCTCTGTCCCATGGCGCAAAGCCGAACCGCTATCTGGTCGGGAGCGCTGACCCGCATGTTTCCAATCAGTCCGCTTTCCAGGCCGCTCGGCCATCCCGGCGCTATCGTGTCGCCTGCCAACGCCCCCGTCAATGTGAATGTCAGGTCCGCCGAACATGTCCCGGCGGCGATTAGCGGGAAGTCCAGCGCAACCGAATTGTTCAGGTATGTTGGCACCACCGTACCGTCCACGGCGATCGTGGTCTGCCCGCCCGCCTCGACCGTAACGATGCCGACGCCGGCCAACAGCGTGCTTCTGCTGATCCAGCCCCGGAAGTCCGTGCCGGGGGTCTCCCAGACCCCGCCTGCCGCGACCCACGAATAAAGCGGAACCGAATCCACCGGAAAGCTCGTAACTCCCGTCACGGCCGTGCAGAAGCCTGAACAGGAGACGGACATGGTATGGCCCACCGTCAGCGCCCCGTTGGCTGTGAGGTAGATGAAGGCTGTCCCTGCCCCGCCCGTCAGGGTCGCAGTCGCGCCG
>Ga0182027_10011900_pt1 | contig 12251 bp, 4 predicted proteins | sample 712E1DmetaG_FD_121300 | JGI IMG/M metagenome (GOLD analysis project Ga0182027, IMG submission 121300) | Permafrost microbial communities from Stordalen Mire, Sweden - 712E1D metaG (Illumina Assembly) | ecosystem: Environmental > Terrestrial > Soil > Wetlands > Permafrost | place: Sweden...
CGGAAAGCGCGCGCGAGATTAGGGAGCCCGAAACCCTCGCGTCGGGTACATGTGGCCGGTTAGGCCACACGTGTCACTTGGTACGCTTGCTACCACATCGGGCAGCACTCGCGTGGCCACGGATCGTGCCTATGCTCCAGGCGAGCTGCGACGGGCGCGTGTGAGCTGACCATCCTCTCTGCCCACCGGGGTTGTCGCGGTTATTGACGGCGCGTCGAATTCCAGGGAATCGCGCAGGATTCGCGTTCGCCAATGCTGGGACAGGACAGGCAAACGTCCCCTACAAGCGCCGGCGCGATGAGCCCGGCGCTCCCAGAAACAGCCGGCGGTCACCTAAAGAGTGGCTAGAGATCGATTGCGAGGAGGAACAAATGACGAATCAACACGTAGTAGAACGAAGCATGCTGGCCGGCTTCAGTAATAGGGAGGCAGCCATCCGTGGTCTAATGCCTCGCTGGGGTTTGGTCGCTCGATCGAGCACACCGCGATCGGATCGAGGTCGACTAGCAGTGAGCCAGCGATAGACGCCCAATCAGTAGGAAACGTAGACGATCTTCTTGCACTCGGCCGAGCAAGCGGCAGTCGGGCCGTTCTTGGGGCCGTCGTCGCATTCCTCCGGACCGTTGATGATGCCGTCGCCGCAGTGAGGTCCCAGCTTGCATTGCGGAGTGCAGCCACCGTACGAGCCGTCATTGATGCCGTCGTCGCATTCCTCGGGGCCATTCTTAATTCCGTCACCGCAGTGCGGCGCGTAAATGCAGCTTGGCGCACAGCCGCCGTACTCGCCTGTGTTGAACAGCGCTCCGTCATCGCATTGCTCGGGCGGCTCGATGATGCCATCACCGCACCCGCCAGGCAGACGGCAGGCGCTCGTGCAATTCGGATCGTTGGGCATTGTGGGTTCGCATTGCTCCCCGTAGTCGGTCTGAACCTGTCCGTCGCCGCACCTGGGGGCGAGCGTACAGTCGGGATTGCAAGTGCCGTAGGTGCCATCATTGACGCCGTCGTCGCATTGCTCGGTGCCATTCACCACGCCGTCGCCGCAGAAGCCACCGCGCTGACAAGTCGATGTGCAGCCGCCGTAGGCTGCGTTGGGATCGGTGCTGGACACGTTATTGGCACCGTCGTCGCACTGCTCGGAGTAAGCGGTCTGCACGATGCCGTCCCCGCAGCGTGCCGGCAACTTGCAACCAGGAGCGCAGCCGGAAGTGGCCCCGTAGTCGTCGTTGTTCTTGCCGTTGTCGCACTGCTCGGTTCCGTTGACAACGCCATCGCCACAGTAGCCTCCCCACATGCACTGTGAAGTGCAGCCATTGTAGGAGGGGTTGTCGTTGGGGCCTGGGCAGCTCGCGGGTACCGGCACCGAGCCATCACCGCAGTCGCACTCCTCGTCACCCACGGTCACCCCATCGCCGCAGGTGGGCACACAACTCGTCGGGGCGGCGTTGAATCCGCCCAGGGTCAGCTTGTACGACGAGCAAGTGGTCTGGCGTTCGGTTTGGAAGACCGCGATCTCGTACACGTTGCCCGACTGCATACCCCCGAGCGTGGCGGCGGCGGCAGCGTTCAAGGTAATCGATCCTTCCACCGGGGTGTGAATGCCGCCCAGGTCGACCGCCAGCTTCTTGTTGATGAAGACCCAGACATCGTCGTCGCCCACGAAATCCAGGGTGTAGCTCTTGCTGGAATCGTACTTGAACCAGTAATGGAATTCGCCCGTGAAACTGAAGTTGTGCATAATCTTGTTGCCGTTGGCATCGACATCCCAGGGCCAGGTACCGCTGGCGTCGTACAGACCCAGCGGGACCGATGGGACCTGTGCGGCTTCCAATTCGGACGCAGAGAACGGATCACTGTCGATGGGGAAAAAGAGCGGGTTGCCATCGACCTTGGCCACGATGTATTCCGCCGTGTAGGTGCCGCCGCTGTTGGCGACGCAACTGCCTGGCAACTGGGTGTAGCCCTGCGCTTCCAGCTTCTGGCAGTCGGTCTGGCCGCCGGTCGGATTGGTCGCTGATTGTTGGTACAAGAACGTGCACGGGATCGGATTGCCGTTTGCATCCAACAGCTCTTGCCCCTTGCTGCCGCACCAGTTGGCCGGCGTAGTGACGTTCCATTGCTCCCCATTGGGCCCGTAGCGGTTCACGTAGTTTCCATCCGCATTCTTCCACAGGGCCAGCTTCGAGGCGGTTGCATGGTTGACGCCCGCGGTATTGCGATACCACTCAGCAAAGGTGGTCGTGCTCGCGATGTGAGCAGTAGCCAAGCCGGAGAAGACCGGCTTTCCGTCCTGGTCGAGGTCAGGGTTGACCTCTCCAAGGGTGGCGACAGTCAGGCCAATGACTCCTGCCTCGAAGTCACTCGGGTTGTGGAACTTGAAGTCCCGGTAGATGACCGGAACCATCATCTTGTCGCCGAGTTCGGGCTGGGTGCAGGTCCAGCCGGCCTCGACCTTGCACGTGGCGGAGCAGCCGTCACCACTCGCGGCGTTGCCGTCGTCGCATTCCTCGTTGAGCACTATGCCGTCACCGCACTTGGAAGTGCACCCGGAGGCTCCCGAGCAGTCCGGCTCGATCTGGCAGTCCTCGGAACAGCCATCGAAGGGCATGGTGTTGCCGTCGTCGCAGCCCTCGGCGCCCTCGACCTTGCCGTCACCACAGGTCGTGGAGGTGCATTTGCTCGGGCTGCCGCTGCACTTGTAGCCGATTTCGATGTGGCAAGTGGCGGAGCAGCCGTCGCCGCTCAACGTATTGCCGTCGTCACACTGCTCGGCACCTGTGGTGACGCCGTCGCCGCACTCGGGCGTGCAGGGTTTGCCAACCACCCGACACTGGTATCCTGGCTCCACGGTTGTGCAGTCACCCGAGCAGCCATCGCCGCTGACCGTGTTGCCGTCATCGCATTTCTCGCTGCCCTCGAGCACGCCATCGCCACACTTGACGACCGGGCAGACGCACAACTGGCCTGGGGTGCAGATGCAGCCCTCACCTTTGGTCTTGCAGTCGGCCGAGCAACCGTCGCCGTCGTTGGTGTTGCCGTCGTCGCACACTTCGCCCAGCGAGGGCTGCACGATGCCGTCACCGCAGCGCGGGGCCGGCTTGCAGGGAGAACCGGGCGTCGGACAGACGTAGCCGCTCTCAAGCTGGCAGGTGCTGCTGCAGCCATCGCCGCTTGCGGTGTTGCCGTCGTCGCACTGCTCGCCCGGCTCGACGCGCTTGTTGCCACACTGGGAAATGCGAACACAGAGCTGCCCAGCGACGCATTTGTAGGCGGGGTCCTGAACCGTGCACGTGGAATTGCAGCCATCGCCGTCCAAGGTATTTCCGTCATCGCACACTTCGCCCGGGCCAATCACGCCGTCGCCGCAGATGATTTTTCGCGTGCAAGCGCCGGCTGGGGGACAGTTCCAGTTGGGCTCGATCTGGCAAACCCCATTGCACCCATCGCCGGGCAGGACGTTCCCGTCGTCGCATTGCTCGGGCGGCTGATTGATCCCGTCGCCGCAGGCCGGGGGATACTCGGCCTTGCAGCCCAGGGTGCTCGTGGCGTTGCACACCTTGGTCGAGCCACCGCTGGTGCCACCGGTTTCGGGGGATGTGGTGAGACGGATGCCTCCGGCTCCGCTTCCACTCGCTCCGCTAGTTCCAGGGTTGCCTGTGGCACCAGGACCTCCCGCAGTGCCTCCCGAGCCTCCTCCGGTGTCAACCGCGGCGGGGCTGCAGCCAATTCCTGCGAGCGCAAGAATTGCGGCGAAGCCTGCGAGCTGTCCTAGAGATGAACCAGTGGCAACTGGGCGCGCAATGAGTCTTCTTGTCATCGGAGGACGCCTTTCAGCTGTGGGATGAACCATTCGGATCCATTCCCGACGGTCGTGTCCGGCTTGATTGTGGAGAGTCCCCAATACCGCTCTAAGACAAATAACCCCAGAGATCGGCTGAGTGGGAAAGGGGTTCATAGTCCCAATTCCAGGCCCGTGGCTTCTCCTATGAGCACGACTGCCAGCCAGTAGTCGGCAAGATCGCGCAGGTAGCCTTGGGTGGTTTCGATGAGCATTCGTTGTGCGTCAAGGTATTCGAGCAAGGATGCGGCTCCTTTCTCGTATTGGATCTGCACCAGATCGCGCGTGCGCCGCGCCCGATCGAGCAGCTCGTGCTCGGCCCTTTCCACCCGCCGTCGGGTGGACTGAAACTGGGTGAGCGCGACGCTCACGTCGTTGACGATCTGCGCCTCGGTCTTGGCCAGGAGCGTGTCCTGCACGCGCAAATCAGCCTGGGCCTTCTGCACCTCACCTTGAAAGCGGTAGAAGAGTGGCGGGGTGAGCGTCAGTCCTAGCGATACGGTGGGGGGCGAGCTGACGTCGCTGCCGGCCCCCTGCCCGCTCAGGTCAAGCGCAAGCGACAAGTCGGGAACGCGCAGACGCTTCGCCGATTGCACAGCCGACCCGGCCCGATCGTGCTGCAAGTGGGCGGCTGCCAGGTCGGGACGTTGTTTGCGAGCGCTCTCCAGCAACGAGTCAACCGTGGCATGGCCAAGGTCATCGGGCACACGATAGCGAGGGAGATCGGCATCGACCTCGAAGTCAGGCACGCGCCCGCGCACGCCCAGCAGGAAGGCGAGATCATACTTGGCCTCGGCCAGGGCGAATTCAGCGCGTTCCACCTCCTGGTCGGCTTCGAGTTTCTCGGTTTCGACCTTGAGCGCGTCGACCTGCGAAATAGCGCCATGTTGGAAGCGGGCTTGGTTGAGCTCCAGGACCTGAACGAGGCGTCCCTGCGACTCGTGCGCCAGGTCGAGGGCGTCGCGGGCATACACGGCTTCCAAGTACTGCTGGCGGAGCATGGCTTCCAGAGTGCGCTGGGCATCGGCGCGGTTCTGGCGCGCCACCGCCAGCGCCAGATCCGCCGTACGCGAACGGAGACCTCGTTTGCCCGACAAGGTGTCGAACAGAGCGGATTGGTCCGAAACGCCCACGTCCCAGGCCAAGGCCGAGCAGCCGGGACATTGGGCGCTGTTGAAGCCGAACGAGCGCCCGACGCCGCCAGAAATGGCGGGATTTGGAATAGCGCCAGCTATCTGCGCGTCACCCCTGGCAGTGTCCACTGCCGCATCTGCCACGATGAGGTCGAAGCCTCGCTCACGGAAGAGGCGCAAGGCATCCGCCATTCCCAAATGGACCGGAAGCGACGACGACTCGGCCACATCGCCCGCCAGGCTGATAGAAGGGCCAAGGAATGTGACGACCAGAAGGGCAGGGATCGCTCTCCGCAAGACTGTTTCGAATTGCGTATTCAAGTCTACTGCTTTGCAACATGGCGCCCCACGAAAGATCCGCGTGGACTTGCCATCGATCATTCGACTGCAAAATGTGGGCCGACGGGAAGTCAGACGTAGTTGCCGGCTGATTTGGCTACGCCGCCCCGCTTGCCACCGCTTCCAATGACAGCGGACCACTAGCCGGCTCCATGCCCGGCCCATTCGCCCAGGTGTGGCAGAAGTGCACAGATGGATCGAAAAGGAACAGCGCTGCGCTAGGCGTCGCCGCAGTCGTCAGCGTGGTCCTAACGCCAAGCTTCGTCGATCTTGGCGCGACCGCTACGTCCACGATTCGTCACAAGATATTGATGTTAACCGTGCAATCAGTCTCGCAATAGACCCTGGCATCAGGGGCGTCTGATTTCTGCATGTTGGCGTCCACCGGCACGCCGTTCAGCGGCCCCATGTCACATTGCTCGCCTGGATCGATTATGCCGTCGCCGCAGTAGTGTGGGGTCATGCATCCGAACGTGCATCCACCCGTCCCCCCATTGTGACCGTTGGCCTTGCCTAGGTCGCACTGTTCTGGTGGATTCTGTACTACGTTGTCGCCGCAGAAAGGCCCCCACTTGCAATTTGTCATACATCCGCCGTACAGGGTGTCGTTGTTCTTCCCCGGGCAGCCCGCAGGGACCTGGATTGTCGGATCATTGGGATCCCCGCAGTCGCATTCCTCGCCCGCTGACACGATCCCGTCGCCACATCGAGGCTCGCAGTTTGATTTGCTTGTGGAAAAGCCGCTCAGTGTGAGCTGGAAGTTGGACTCGGTGGGGTGTCCGTCGCGCTCGAACACGGCGATCTCGTAGGTGTTGTAGGTATTGCCAGTGCCCGGCTGCAAGCCAAGCTGGGCAGCCGTTAGCTGCCGTTGCCTGCAGTCGCAGGTCGTGTTGCCGCTCGCGCAGGTCGAGTTGAATGCCACCTTGGTCACTGGATCTTTTGCGTTTGCAGTTCCGTCGCAGGGCACCAGGTCGCCGACGTTGTATCCTGCCGGGATCACGGGGCAGACGGTCTGGCCGGCCGGGTTCGTGCATGGCATGTAGATGTTCCCGCCCTCCTGGATGGTCGCATTCCCAGAGGCGTCGACTTTCACACTGGCCGGAAGCCGCTGATGGACGCCACCGAGGTCGAGCACCAGCACACCATTGATGAAGACGAACGTGTCGTCGTCACCGAAGAATTGCAGCTGGAAGGGGCCGGTGAACGCGAAGAGGTAGCGCGCTTCGACAGAGAACCAGGAGTCATGGAACCAACCCTGGGCCTGGGGAATCCAGGCTCCGTTCGGGTTCTGGCCGAACCACGTGGCTGGATCGGCACCAGGCGCGAAGCTGGGCGGGAAGACATACTGGTCTGACTTGCAGTTCGCCCCCGCCCCAAATGACGTGGAGCTGTACCAGTAGGGCCAGATGTTGCAAAGCAGCGGTTCGTTGTTGCCGGTGATCGAGGTCATTAGTGTGCCTGGACCGGTCGTGCTTCCAGTCAAAGAATAGATGGGGAAGTTGTTGGCCGGAGGATCGAGGGGGAAGAAGCCGCCGTATATGCTGTGTGGGGCACTGGAGAAGCGATAAAGATTCGTTTGCCCCGCCACTTGACCGAGTTCTAGCGTCGCAACCGTGTGCTTGTTGTTGGTGAACGAGCTGTCGGTCCACCACTGGCCGAACGTGGCCGCGCTGGACACGATGGGTGCGGGACCCTTGTACATGGGATGCCCGTTTGCTCCCCCGACGTACGTGAGCCCATTGGTCGGGCCGTTGGCGGCTTGGGTGTAGCCCGGGACGTGTCCGCCATTGGTGTCGTGGCTCCAATCGGTGAACTGGCAATCGCACAACGTGGCGTTCGCGCCCCCGCCGTTGCGGGTTGTGTCAAATGCGGGGCGGCCGCTATTGTCCAGATTCGCCTGGGCCATGCCCCAGCAACGCGCCGTCGAGTCATTCTGCCTCGCGGGACCCGCCGAGTTGGGCACGCAGTAGCGCTTGTTGAAACTCAGCGGATTGGTCTGCCCCTGCACGCCGTTGATGTTGACGACGCTGGCCGTTTGCAGGGTCGCGCCGTAGTAGAAGAAGTCCGGGTGACCGCCGGTTTCTTTCTCGCTCTTGAAATCACGATACTTGACTGGCAACTCCAAGCATTGCCCGCTGTAGATGTTATTCTGCGTGCATTTCTGGGTGTCGGGGTTGGTTTGCGTCGTGCAGGTAAACTCCGGTTCGGTGGTGCATGTCTTCGAGCAGCCATCGCCGTCAACCAGGTTGCCATCGTCGCATTCCTCGCCCGGCTCGAGGTTGCCATTTCCGCAGGTGGCCGCGCAAGCGTGGGTCGGCCCGGTACCGTCTGTTCCTCGGCAGATCGGTTCCATGGTGCAGGTCATTGAGCAGCCGGTGCCGTCGCCATTGAACAGGCCGTTCGGTCCCGTGCAGCCGGTCGGAAGGTTTGTCGCATCCGTGCCGCAGTCGCAGGACTCGCCTGTCTCGACCTTCCCGTTGCCGCATATGGCCTTTGTGCAAAGCTGGCCTACTGTGGGACATGAGGCACCAGGCTCTATTTGGCAGGTGCTTGAACACCCATCGCCACTGAGAGTGTTTCCATCGTCGCAGGTTTCGCTGCCCTCGAGCTTGCTGTCACCACAAATCGGGGTGCAGGGCTTTCCTGGGACCCGACACTCCCAGCCTGGTTCGATCGTCTGGCAGTCTGCTGAGCAGCCATCGCCACTGACGGTGTTTCCGTCGTCGCAGGTTTCGTCAATGGTCAGTACTCCGTTGCCACATTTCCTCTGACTAACGCACGGCTGCCCCGGGGTTGGACACAAATAGTCGGCTTCGATCTGGCAGAGGGCGTTGCAACCATCATCCGGAACAGCGTTGGGACCGACCTTCTGGGCAGGAGGTATGCCATCATCACATTGCTCGCCCAGGTCCGCCTCCACAATGCCGTCGCCGCACTTCGAGAGGTTGATGTGGCTCTGGCCTCCGTCCACGGGCTTGACACAACCGACAGGGCCACAAGTGTTTCCGCCAGTGCCACTCTCTTGTCCTCCGCCTCCGCCGCTCCCTCCGCCTCCTCCTTCGCCTCCGACCTGGCCTCGCACCCCACCGGTGGACGTGGTGTTTTCGACTGTAGCGGGGCTACAACTAGCTCCCGCGAGCAGAATAGCTGTGCCTCCCAACACGAAAGCGCCCCAGCTTCTCAGGATGCGGGTACCGCCTTGGATGGAAATCGAACGTGTTGACATTGGACGCACCTCCTCTGGAGGAATGCACAGGCTGGATCCTCTGGAGCTGCAATCCAGCCGCCCATCAACTAAGCAAGCAACGTGCCAGATCCGCGGGACAATGATCGCCGAGTGAAGTGGTCGCAACCATCATCCAGCCGCCCCTGCTGGTGGTCGCGTGGCGATGGATTGAGGCCCGGAATGTGGGTAGTTCACCAAAGATGGCAGGTTGATTTCGCCAGCTAGAGCCAGCGCCAACAACATGCAAGAACGGCGGATGCAGGTAGTTGGGGGCTTCGGAGCCCTTTGAGCTTTCCAGCGGTCAAGCCTGGGGCTGTGGCTGTTTCCGGAAAGCCAGCGACAGCAACGCGGGTTGCAGCAGACGGGGCAGGATCACCAGCGCCACGGCTCCGCCGATGACCACGATAGCGAGCGGCTTCTGGGTTTCCGAGCCGATGCTACGCGAGACCGCGGCGGGTAAAAGGCCCAGCATGGCCACCCAGGTGGACATCAGGATTGGGCGCAGCCGGCGCTCAGCTGCCTGGCGGGCCGCGTTTGCTGCTGACTCACCTCGGGCGCGCAACTGGCGGGCGTAGGTGACCACCAGGAGCCCGTCTTGAATGGAAATCCCGAGAATTGAGATGAAGCCCACGGCTGCTGAGATGGAGAAATCAGAGCCGGTGAGGAAGAGAGCCACCACGCCTCCGCTGGCGGCCACAGGCGCGCCGAGCAGCACGATGAGGGTGTCGCGGGCGTTCTTGACTGAGCCGTAGACCAGAAAGGTGATCATGAGCAGAGTCACCGGAATGATTATCAGGAGGCGAGCTGTGGTCTCGCGCAACTGGTTTATCTCGCCACCCCATTCCAGGTGTGTGTCGTAGGGCAGCTTGACGTGCGCGGCGATCTTGGCCTGTGCTTCGGCGATGGTCGAGCCCAGGTCGCGCCCGCGCACGGAGAACTTCACTGGTACGTAGCGCCGCAGTCCTTCGCGGAAGATGACCGAGGGACTGTTCTCCTCAACCACATCAGCTAGTTGCCCAAGCGGCACCTGGGCGCCGTCGGGCGCAGCAACCAGGATCGCACGGATGGCGCGCAGGTCGCGCCGGTAGGGCTCGGCCCAACGCACGGTGAGGTCGAAATGCTTTTCTCCCTCGTAGACTTGGGTGATGGCCAGCCCGCCGATGGCTGCCTGGATCACAGCCGCCACGTCACCCGTATTGAGTCCATAGCGCCCGGCCGCGGTACGCGAGGGGGTGATGCGAATCGCGGGTTGGCCGAGCGAGCGGAAGATTCCCAGGTCCGCCACCCCCCGGATGTCCTTCATGGCGGCAACGATCTCGCCCGCCTTGGTTTCGTCTACCCGCAAATCCGGCCCCACTACCTTGACCGTGTTCTCGCCCTTGACCCCTGACATGGCCTCTTCCACGTTGTCGGAGATGACCTGCGAGAAATTGAACACCGCGCCGGGAAAGGCGCGCGCCAGGTCGCGCTGCAGGTCCTCGGTGAGCGAGGCCTTGGTCACACCCGGACGCCATTCGGAGCTGGGGCGCAGGGGCGCCAGCAGTTCGATGTTCTGGAAGCCGGACACGTCAGTACCGTCGTCCGGCCGTCCTAGCTGCGAGATGACGCTCTGGACTTCGGGCCGGCTTCGCTTGTCGGAGGGACAGTTACTTGGGTCGTCGCTCGGGCAGCCGAGCACGATGGCGCGGATGTGGCCCACGTAGCGGGCTGATTGTTCGAGGGAGATCGAGGTGGGCAAGGTGGCGCGGATCCAGAAATTGCCCTCTTCCAGCTTGGGCATGAACTCGCGGCCGAGGATACCGGCCGCGGCCAGTGCCAGCACCACCGGCCCCACGCCCAGCAGCACTGCCCAGCGCGGCCACCGCAGGGCGAAGGAGAAGAGTCGTGCATAAAACCCGTGCACAACTCGCATGAAACGAGTGTCCCTTTCCTCTTCGTCTTGGGTAACCGATGTATGCATGAGCCGCGACGAAAGGGCCGGGGTTAGGGTGAGCGCGAGGAGGATGGCGCCACCAATGGCAAAGGCATAGGTGTGTGCCATTGGCGCCATGATCACGCCGGCCACGCCGGTCAGGGTGAAGAGCGGCACGAAGGCCACCGCTATGATCAGGGTAGAGGAAAACACCGGTGGCCCGACCTCGCGGGCAGCACTGGTGATGCGTTCGAAGATCGAGCCTCCGCGCCGGGCAAAGTTGCGGAAGATGCTCTCCATCATGATCACTGACGAGTCGACCACGATGCCGAAGTCCACTGCGCCCAGCGAAATGAGGTTGGCTTGCGTGCCAGTCGACACCATGCCGAAGAACGCGAAGAGCAGGGCGAGCGGCAGATTCAGCGCGACCAGCAAAGCCGCGCGCAGATTGCCCAAGAAGAGCCACAGCACCAACGAAACCAGCACCATGCCCGTGATGAGGTTCTCCATCACGGTGTGGGTGGTCAGCTTGACCAGGTCGGCCCGGTCGTAGAGAGTCTCGATGTCCATGCCGGGCGGCAGAACCCGGTTCTGCCGAATGTAGTCGACCCGATCGTGAATGCCCTTGACGGTGGAGAGCGAGTCGCCCCCATAGCGCATGAGCACGATGCCTTCCACGATGTCCGGCTCACCATCGTGACCCACGATGCCCAGGCGCGGAGCCGCGCCCGCATGTACCGCGGCCACGTCGCGCACCCGAACCGGCACACCTTTTTGTGCAGCAATCGTGATTTGCTCGATGTCACGGACCGATCGGATGAGCCCGATGCCGCGCACGTCGAAGGACTGTTCGCCCAGGGTCAGGCGCTGCCCACCCACGTTCTGGTTGGCATTGGCGATGGCGGACTGCAACTGCGCCAGGCTGACATTCAGCCCGCGAAGACGGTAAGGATCCACGTCCACATGGTATTGCTTGGTCAGGCCGCCGAAGCCCACCACGTCGATCACGCCCGGCACCTGGCGGAATTGCTTTTCCAGGATCCAGTCCTCGGCGGTCTTGAGTTCCGCCGCGGTATAGTCCTTGCCGACCACCTTGTAGCGATACAGCTCGCCGATGGCACTCCATGGTGAGAGCTCTGGCTGCACGCCTGCCGGCAGGGTGACGAAGTTGAGCTGATTGAGCACCCGCTGCTGGGCGGTGAAATAGCTGGTGTCCCAGCCAAAGTAGAACTTGACGTCGGCCAGGCCGAAGAGCGACTGCGAGCGTACGTGCTCCAGCCCCGGCATGCCCACCAGTCCAGTCTCCAGCGGCAGGGTGACATAGCGCTCGACCTCCTCGGCGCTCCAGCCTTGCGGCTGTGCGATGACCTCGATCATGGGCGCCACCGGGTTGGGATAGGCCTCGATGTCGAGCTGCACGTACGAGCGTATGCCGATGCCGACGAGAGCCAAGGCGGCCATGAACACCAGAAAGGGCGCGCGGATAGCGGCCGAAACCAAGCGCTCAATCATAGCTACAGCATTCCGGAAAGCAGGATGGCGCCTGAGACGACGATGCGCTCACCCCTGGCCAGGTTGCGCAGCACTGGCAAATACTCGCTGCCCAACTCCTCATTGACTACCACCGGCCGACGTTCGAAGCGTAGACGGCCGTCGGATGTCTTGCCCACCTCGACGAATACCACCGTCTGATCGCCGAGGCGCAGAAGCGCGCTGCGCGGGACGGCGAGCGCGACTTGGCGGTCCACCGGTAGGGTCACGGTGGCATACATCTCGGGCTTGAGCGCGCGGTCGGAATTCGCA
>Ga0182027_10011901_pt1 | contig 12251 bp, 10 predicted proteins | sample 712E1DmetaG_FD_121300 | JGI IMG/M metagenome (GOLD analysis project Ga0182027, IMG submission 121300) | Permafrost microbial communities from Stordalen Mire, Sweden - 712E1D metaG (Illumina Assembly) | ecosystem: Environmental > Terrestrial > Soil > Wetlands > Permafrost | place: Sweden...
CCGGCCATTGCCACGGACAGTCTGGAATACCAAACCATCTCCAATTGGATTCTCGGCCTCAGCGCAACGGGCAATTGAACGAAGGTAGGGTTGGGCGTTCGAACGATCGGCGTGGTTCATGAACCTGGATGCGGTGAACAGCGCCACTCTCGATGGACTCATCGAGCGCTTTCCCGAGGAGTGGGAAAGCGTGGGGCGCAACCTGGTCGCCGCCACGGCCAGCCATCGTCCCCAAGATATCGAAGCCTTCGTTCTGCGCGCCCGCGAGGAGGCCGAGCCTTGGCAGCGCCGCGTGCAGAAGAGCCACAAGAATCCCAAGGTGCTGGCAAGCGCCTTGCCCGCCATCGTGCGCGCCCGCATGGCGTTCCTGGCGGCCGAGCGCGCGGTTCAAGCAGCGGCGCTGGGCGGCGCTTCGGGACGCGTCCGTTTTGGGCTGTGGAGCGGGTTCATCGTGCAGAAGTTGTTCTTCGCGCGCGGCCTCGAGCGCAAGCCGGTTTCCCTGCACGCCTTCCGCCGGTGGTGGCCGTGGGTCACGCAAAAGAAACTGCTCATGCCGCTCGTCCAGCCGCGCGGGATCTATGCCTTCTACTCGCAAGCGCTCATCCGCGCGCTGGCCGAGCGCATCGGCGATCGCGCCTGCTTGGAAATCGCCGCCGGCGACGGCACGTTGACTCGCTTTCTCGCCGAAGCCGGCGTGCTAGTCCGAGCCACCGATGACCATAGTTGGTCGCACGTCATCCACTTTCCCAAGGAGGTCGAGAAGCTGGATGCAAGCCAGGCCCTCTTGCGCTACCAGCCGAAGGTGGTTCTTTGCTCCTTTCCACCGCCGCGCAACACGTTTGAACGCGAGGTCTTTCGTGCCCCCTCCGTCGATCTTTATGTTGTTCTGACCACGCGCCACAAGTTCGCCGCGGGCGACTGGTCGGCCTACGAAAGCCAGACCGATTTCGCGCTGCGGTCGGATATGGACCTTGACCGCTTGCTTTTGCCCCCCATGATCGATCCGTGCGTGCTGGTGTTCGAACGCAAGCAATCGCATCCCCTGCCCGCGGGGCGGATTGAGGTGTAAAACGTACCTGTCATGGCACGCATCCTGGTAGTCGAAGACGAAGACGACATTCGTCAGATCCTGTCCTACAACCTCGGTCAAGCTGGGCACGAGGTGTTCAGCGCAGATCGCGGGGCCGTGGCCTTGGACTTGGCGCGGAAAGAGCGGCCGGAACTCGTGCTGCTCGACCTGATGCTGCCGGACATTTCTGGACTCGAAATCTGCCGCCAGCTCAAGAGCGACCCGGCGTTGCGCGAGGTTCCGGTCATCATGCTGACTGCCCGCAGTGAGGAGATCGATCGCGTGGTCGGCTTCGAGCTGGGCGCCGACGACTACGTGGTCAAGCCCTTCAGTGTCAGGGAGCTGATCCTGCGCGTGCAGGCTGTGCTTCGTCGCTCGCTCGCCGCCGCGCCAGGTGCCAAGGCCGAACTCGAGGACGAACTGATTTTCGGCCGCCTGCGCGTGGACCGGAGCGCGCACCGCACCTGGGTAGACGGCGAGGAAATTACGCTCACGCCGCTCGAGATGAAACTGCTGTGGACGCTGTACCAGCGCCGCGGCCGCGTCCAAACGCGCGGCACCCTGCTCGACGAGGTCTGGGAAGCCAGCCCGGAAAACAACACGCGCACGGTAGATACCCACATCAAACGCCTGCGCGAGAAACTGGGGCTGGCTGGCGCCTACGTGGAAACCGTGCGCGGCATCGGCTATCGCTTCGCCGCCTCGGCCGACAAGAGCGAAGCAGTGTCCGAAGAGTAGGTGTGCGCGGCAGGCCGCTGCGGCTTCATGTCTTCGTCGCAAACTGGGACGGGCTGCAGACGAGGACTTTCAGGTCTCCGTACGCCTTCACGTACGCCGGATCTCCCGAAGGCGTGACAAGGTAATTGCCGCCCTTGCGGTAGTAGCCACGGAAAATCTTCAGCGCGCCAGGATCGAACGCGGCCGGATTCCATTTGCATTCAAAGACATCGATCTGGTCGCGGCGTCGTGCGAGCACGAAATCGATTTCGCGAGCGCCTTTGTCGCGCCAATAGCGGATCGGCGTGTCGGGGAACCACGCTTGTAACTGTTCAAGGACAAGGTGCTCCCAAAGCAGGCCAAAATCCTCCTGGCGCAGTGGATCCCAACCGCGGGCGAAACTTACGAAGCCGGTGTCGAAGCAATAGACCTTGGGCATCTTCACGACTTCGTTTTGACCACCCCCGTGGAACGGTCGCACCAAGGTGGCGGCGTTCGTGATTTCAAGCGCCCGCAGGTGGCTTTCCACGGTTGGGCGAGTGATACCAATGGCCGAGGCTGCTCGGGAGCTTTCCAGTTGTCCGCCACTCTGGCGCAACAGGTAGTCGAAAAGGGCGTTGAATCGGTTCACGTCGCGAAAACCGAACAGCCGCTGGATGTCGCGAGCGAAGAAGGAATCCATCCATTCGCGGTAGAAGGATGGGTTCTTCTCTTTGCTCAGCAGAGCCTGTGGGAGACCTCCGCGAAAGAGGCGCTCGGGCAGCGTGACGCCGAAGGCTTCTAGTTCGGTCCACAGAACAGGCAAGAGATGCACAACGCGCTTGCGCCCGGTCAGCGTATCACGGAACTTCTTGCTGGCCGCCAGGGTGGATGAGCCGGTGGCCAGGATCCTCAATTTTGGGAAGAGATCGGCGCCGATTTTCAGGACGCGTGCTGGATCGCGGAGCTGGTGGATCTCGTCGAACACCACGACTGGCTTCTTGCACGAGCGAAAGAACACTTGAGGATCGCGAACCATGTCCTCCGCAGAGGGTAGATCGCAATTGACGAATAGTGTCTGTTCCGGCCCAAGGCTCTCGGCCAGAACCGTCTTGCCACAGCGTCGCACGCCGCATAGCCATGCGATGGGTGCCTCTTGCCACGCAGACGTGATTCGTCTCAACCAGAAGGGCCGGGATAGCATGCTACCGTACTATACGTTCAGAAGGCTGAAACGTAAAGTACGCTATCCATGGCATCGGGTGTGGGATCCATGGCATCGGGTGCGGGGTGCGTGCTTTCGCCTAACGATTCCGGCTTGATTCCTACGCTGGCGGCCCGAACCGCACCTTGGCTAGGTCGCGCAGGCGCATGCCCGAGCGGCGTAGGCGAACGATTTCGTCGCACAGGCCGGCGCCGAAGATGGCGAAGTCGTCGGTGCCAAGGGCAACATTCACGCCCGCGGCCAGCAGCGCGTGGATGGGATGATCTTCGTAGGATCCGGCCACGCCCAGCGCGATGTTGCTTGCGATGCCGACGTTGAACTGGGTTCCGCGACGGGCCAGTTCTTCCAGCAGTCGGGGATCTTGAACCGCGGCGACTCCGTGTTGGATGGCGTCGACTTCCAAGATCTCCAGGGTGTCGCGCACGCGCTCGGGCCCGCAGGTCTCGCCCGCGTGGGCCTTCAGGGCAAGGCCGCGCTCGCGCGCAAGCTGGAAGAAACGCTGAAATCCGCGCAGATCTCCAGCGCGTTCGTCGTCGTAGAGGTCCACGCAGCCGAACACGCCCGAATCGAGATAGGCGACAAAGAGCGGCCACAGGCGCTCGGGCGGCACGCGGCGGTTGATGCCGATCTCGGGCACGAAGAGCAACTGTCCAGCGACTCGGTCGCGTTCTTCGGCGACGACTTCAATCACCGCATGTGGCGAGGCGTGGATGTGCGTGGGCAAGAGCAAGTCGATGCTGGCCTCGGCATAGACCACGCCTTCGTCGGCCATGCGTTCAAGTCCGGCGCGCAGCAGGGCGCGAATGCCGTCGAGGCTGCGAATGGCAGGGAATAGGTTGGATGCCAGGTAGCCGCCGAATTCGCCGAAATCGCGAAAGCGCGGCGGTGGCGGCGGTAGCTTGTAGCCGAGGACGTGTTCGTAGGTCGAAAGCGAACAGTTGAGCAGGGCGTGGCAGTGTACGTCCGCCTTGGGCAGCGCGCGCAGACTCGCGGTGATCGTGCCACCGGCCGCTGCTTGCTGACCGTCGCCGGTCTTTTCACCCAGGGCTTCGGCAAGTCGATCCTCGGGAATTCTTGTTAGGGTGTGAGTGGACATGACTCGGGGAGGGGAATCGGCGTCTACGGCCATGTTCTAGTCTAGCATTCCGGTGTATCCGCGCAGGCTGCCTGGTTCATCTTGCGCAAAAGGCGCCACCGTAGAATGATCGGCCAATGAGTGGAGATAGCGTGGGTACGGGATCGCTTACTTTGCGCAGGTTGCTCGGACCGAGCACGCGCATCCAGGGCGCCGAGGATCGTCGGGCGGCTCGGCTTCTGGCGGCGCTTCAGATCGTGCACGTGCTTGCAACTCTCGCGGGCACCGTGGCGGCCAGTGTCTTTCGCTTGCATTGGGTGAAGGATTCCCTGCTGCTAGGGCCGCTCGGGCTGACGCTGCTCTTCTGCTCGCTGCTGGTTGTGCTCTCGTACATTCTTGTTCGCTTCGGGCTTTACCGTGGCGGTCTTGCCCTCTATGTTTCGGCGACGGCGCTCTTTCCGCTGTCCGCTTCGTTTGCCGGGGCTCCGCCGCACGAGATTGGGCTGGTGGCGACGGCGATCTTCCCCGTGCTCATCGCGGCGACGTTCTTGTCGCGTGGTTGGGTCATCATCGTGGCAACGGCAACGGTGGGCATCGCCGTGGTCGAGCTGTCGCTCCTTCCCCTGCCGGCCACGGAGGCGATGGCGGGTTTCGCCATCGCGCTCACGCTGCTCGCCAGCAGCGGTCTGATGGTGGTTCTGCGCGGTCACCAGCGGCAAATCGAGGCCATGCGCGCCAGCCAGCTGCGGGACAGCGAGGCAGCGTTGCGGGCAAGTGAAGAGCGCCTGCGCATGCTGGTGGGTACCTCGCGTGACCTGATCGTGGTGCTGGACGCAAACGGAAAACGGCGCGACGCCTTCGGCGCGGTCGAGACGATCTCTGGCTATCAACTGAGCGATCGGGATCCGCTGGCGCACTTCGAGGCCATGCACCCGGAAGATCGGCCGCGCGTCCAGCGGGAGCTCGCCGAACTGGTCAAGCATCCGGGCGAGGTCGTTCGCGCCGAATGGCGCCACATGCACCACGACGGCACCTACCGCTGGTGGGAGGGGTTGGCCGCCAACTGGCTGGGCCAGGCGGGCGTGGACGGCATCGTGGTGAACATCCGCGATGTTTCGGATCGCAAGGCTGCCGAGGAAGCCCTGCGCCGCAACGAACTACGCTACCGTACGCTCTTCGAGACGGTCACCGATGGTATCTTCCTGCTCGCGCGCGACGGGCAGCTCATCGAGGTGAACGATGCTGCCTGCCGCCAGCTCGGATACACGCGCGAGGAACTTCTTCGCATGCGCATGGATGACGTGGCTCCGCCCGACAAGAGGGAGCACTTGCACGAGATCAATCGCCAAGTGGCCGAAAAGGGGCGTCTCATTTTCGAGGCCAGCCATCGCCGGAAGGATGGCTCTGTCTATCCCGTGGAAGTGGCGGCCAGTCAGATCGATGTAGGGGGCGTCCCGGCCTTCATGGGCGTAGCTCGCGACATCACCGAGCGGCTGCGCGCCGACACGGAGAAGCGGCGGCTACAGGAGCAACTCCAGCAAGCCGCGAAGATGGAGTCCATCGGCCGGCTCGCCGGGGGCGTGGCGCACGACTTCAACAACATGCTCACAGTCGTTCTTGGCAATGTGGATCTGGCGCTGCGCGATTTGCAGACCGGCGCGAATCCTCAAGAGACCCTGGAAGAGATCCGGAGCGTCACCCTGCGCGCGACGACAGTCACGCGGCAACTTCTGGCGTTCTCGCGCAAGCACGTGATCGAGGCGCGACCCGTCGACATGAACGACCTCATCGGGCGCATGCCGCGGATGCTTGATCGGCTTATCGGCGAGGACATCCGCATGCGCATCGTCGCCGGCGTGGGACTTGGCACTGTGCACGTCGATCCGGGGTTGATCGAACAGGCCATCGTCAACCTGGTGCTCAACGCACGCGATGCCATGGCCACGGGCGGAACGCTGGTGATCGAGACCGCCGACGTCATGCTGGACCAGGGCTACGTGCGCACCCACCCGCTGGCCGCGCCCGGCCGCCACGTCATGCTCGCCATCAGCGACACCGGGCAGGGCATGTCGGACGAGATCAAACGCCACATCTTCGAGCCATTTTTTACGACCAAGCAGCACGGCCAAGGAACCGGCCTGGGGCTGGCCACCACCTACGCGGCTGTCCAGCAAAGCCAAGGCAGCATCGAGGTCTACTCGGAGCCGGGCAAGGGGACGACCTTCAAGATCTACCTGCCCGTGGTGAGCGGGCAGGCGGAGCGGCTGACCAAGCCGTTACCGGACGACAAACCGAGACTGCACAAGGGCACGGAAACCATTCTGGTCGCGGAAGACGACGATCACGTGCGCGAGATGGTGGCGCGGTCATTGGTCGAGGCCGGCTATGAGGTGCTGGTCGCCAGCAATGGCGCGGAAGCGCTGGCCTTGGCGTCGGAACACAAAACGCCCATCCAGTTGCTCCTAACCGACGTGGTCATGCCGGTGATGAACGGACGCGAATTATCCGAACGCATGGCCGAGATCCACAAAGAGACGCGGACGCTTTTCACCTCGGGCTACACCGAGAACATCATTGCCCAGCACGGGGTACTTGAAGAGGGCATCGAATTCTTGAGTAAGCCGTACACCCTGGACGCGCTGACCGCGCGCGTGCGTGGCCTACTCGACCGGGCGAAAGGAATGTCGTCATGACTTTCAGCAGACGCAAATCCCGGCGCAAAGACATTGTTCTTAGGTGGAGCGAACCGAGACGAGAGAAACCAAAGTAGCGACCATTCCAACGACCGCCGATGCTTCGTGCCGACTACACCACAATCCGGCGTCGCAGCCTGCGGATGGCGAAGTATCCGGCAACGAGGGTCACCACGATCAGGAACGCCAGGTCGGCGAGGAGCACGGGCGAGAAGCGGGCGATGGCGAGCGAGCGGGTCAGGCGGATGGCGTGGGTGAGGGGCAGAATTTCCGCGAAGGGGCGAAGTGCGCGCGGCAGGCTGTCCAAGGGAAACACGGTCCCGGAAAAGAAGAACATCGGCGATAGGAACCCGGTGAAGTAGAAGTTGAAGTGATTGATGTTCTGGACGAACGAGGTCACAACCAGCGCCAGCGCGCCGAACATGGTACCGGCCAGAAAACCGATGGGCACTGCGAGCAGGCCCATGGGCATGGGAATGGCACCGAAGAGCGACATGACCAGGACGACACAGGCGCTGAAGAACAAACCTTTGCTGCCTGCCCACAGGATTTCGCCCACGAAAAGGTCGTTGAGAGTGACCGGGGCCGCGATCATTCCGTCGTAGGATTTCTGGAATTCCATGCGCACGAAGGTGCCGAAGGTGCATTCGTAGGATGCCGTGAACATGGCCGAGGTCATGGGCAATGCGGTGGCAAGAAAGACGAGATAGGGGATGCTATCCATCGCTGCGATGTACTTGCCGAGGCCGAGCCCAATGCCCAGCAGGAAAATGATGGGTTCGAGGAAAGGCGGCAGCCCGTTGCTGACGAGGTTCTTCGTGTACACGCGCATGTGGCGGTGCCAGACGCTGTAGAGGCGCGCGCCGAGTGCCGGCGGGCGAATGTCACTGGCGCGCATCGAGCCTCCTTCCGGTCGCTTTGAGGAAGACGTCTTCGAGGGTGCTCGGGCGCAAGTGGTAGTCGCCTGGCGGCAGCTGGTCGGCCACGGCCTTGAGGACGGCGTAGTCGGTGGCGTACACGCGCACCGATTCTTCGGATTGCTCGACGCGGGCGGTTCCAGCGGGCAGGCGTTCGAGGGCTTGTGGCGCGAGCTTCACATCGGTCAATTCCAGGACGTACGGTTCAATATGGCCACTGAGCAGCTGCTTGGGGTTGCCCCGCAACACCGCCTTGCCATTTTCAAGAATGAGAACGTCGTCGCAGAGCTGGAACGCTTCTTCCATGTAGTGCGTGGTCAGCATGATGGTCAGGCCGCCGCGCTTGAGCTGGCGCAGTTTGTCCCAGATGGTGTGGCGGACCTGCGGATCGAGCCCGGTCGTCGGCTCGTCGAGGATGAGCAGGCGCGGCTCATTGAGCAGGGCGCGCACGATAACCAGTCGGCGCTTCATGCCGCCCGAAAGTTCGCGGATACTGGCACGCGCCTTCTCGCGCAACTCCATGAATTCGAGCAGCTCCGCGATACGCGCTTCGGCCCGTTTGGCTGGTATGCCATAGAGCCGGGCGAACACGCGCAGGTTCTGGCTGACGTTCAATTCTTCGTCCAGGTTGTCATCCTGGGGAACCACGCCCGAGCGGCACTTGATTTCGAGTTCGTTCCGTTCGGGATCGAAGCCGAACACCGAGACGGTTCCGCGCGGGGCGTGGTCGCGCTCGGCCTTGCGATAGAGGATGCGCATGATCGTGCTTTTGCCCGCGCCGTTACGACCGAGCAGCCCGAAGCACGTCGACGGCGCCACGTCGAAGGTCACCCCGTCGACGGCCTTCACGTCGCGGTAGGATTTGTGGACATTGTCGAAGACGATGACGGCGTCAGCCATGGCCGCCTAGAGTTAGCACAACCGTCGTTCTACTGCTCGTGACTAACCACGCACAGATTGGTATAGTCGTGGAGGACGCCCGCTGGAATGACTTTGGTCTTCTGGCCCGACGCGGGAATGCTAGGATGAAGCTCTGCTCGGAGGTACCTGTGGGCCCACGCTCTTCAACAATTGCGGTTCTCATTGGCTTGTCCGTCGTGGGCTGTAGCAGTTCGGATGCTGGCTCCGGGCGATTTGCTGGCGGAGCGCCAGGTCTTGGTGGTTCCGGCGGCGCAATCGCAAGCAATGGCGGTGCTGCCACCGTCGGTGGAAATGCGGCGAATGGCGGCAGTTCTGCCAACGAGGGTGGAGTCCCATCAAACGGCGGCAGCAACGCGTCTGGCGGCACGACCTCGGCAACGGGCGGTTCAAGCGCCACGCAGGGCGGGAGCGCAAATACTGGCGGGGCCGCGTCGACAAATGGCGGCTCACTGCAAGCCACCGGCGGCAAAGCCACGGGTGGTGCCGCGAATGGCGGTGCGACCGCGAGTGTCGGCGGCACCAGCAGCAATGGTGGATCCAACCTGGGCGGTGCCGCGACCGGCGGCAAGGCGGCGACCGGCGGCTCCTCAGCGGCGGGCGGTGCCGCAACCGGTGGCAAGGCGGCCGCAGGCGGTGCCGCGACGGGCGGTTCCACAACCGGTGGCAAACCGGCTACCGGCGGTGCCCCAGCAATGGGCGGTGCCGCGACCGGCGGCAGCACCGCGGCCAATTGCTCGGGTTCCTCCTTGACCGGCGGTACGCAAACCTGTTCAACGAATCAAACGGGTAGCGTGGGCAGCTACGGCTGGTCAATCTGGTCGACTCAAAGTGGAGGATGCATTACCCCCTATGGCGGCGGTACTTCCGCGTTCAAAGCAGTTTGGAACAATGCTGGGGACTTTCTGGCCCGCGAAGGCTGTTCGTGGAACGCGACCAAGATCTACGACCAATATGGAGACATTACGGCGGACTACGCGTACACCAAATCGGGAAGCGCCGGTGGCTACTCGTACATAGGGATCTACGGTTGGTCGGAAAATCCGCTGCATGAATTCTACGTCGTCGACGATTGGTTCGGATCGGGCCCCCCGACGGCCGGTGGTACTCTCATGGACACATTCACCGTTGATGGGGGCACGTACAAAATCTACACGCACACACAAACCAACCAAGCTTCCATTATTGGCACGGCAACGTTTGTCCAATATTTCAGTATCCGCCAGACGGCTCGCCAGTGCGGGCATATAGACGTTACCGCGCACTTTAAGAAATGGGCCAGTCTTGGCATGACACTGGGGAACATGTACGAGGCCAAGCTTCTCATCGAAGCGGGCGGTGGTAGTGGAAACATTGATTTCACATCGGGAACTATGGCCTGCAATTGAAGCGATCCTCTACACGATTCCCTTGCCCGGATTCATGATGCCCTTGGGGTCCAGGGCTTGCTTGATCCGGCGCAGAAGATCCAGTTCGACGGCGCTTTTGTAGCGGCGGCCTTCTGCGCGCTTGAGCACGCCGATGCCGTGTTCGGCGCTGATGGAGCCGCCGTGGGCCACCACGATGTCGTGCACGACTCGGTTCAGGGCTTCCCATTTTGCTAGGTAGACGTCCTTGTCCATGGCCACGGGCTGGGTGAAGTTGAAATGCAAGTTGCCGTCGCCGACGTGGCCGAAAGGCACGGGACGGATGCCGGGGATCAGCTTCTCGGCCGCGGCCAGGGCCTCGCGGATGAAGGCCGGGATGTGCGAGACGGGCACGGAGATGTCGTGCTTGATGCTGCCGCCTTCGGGCTTTTGCGACTCCGAGATGGACTCGCGCAACTTCCACAACGCCTTGGCCTGCGCCGGGCTGCCGGCCAGGACCGCGTCCTCGATCAGGCCGCGTTCGAAGGCCGCGGCCAGGAAGGACTCGGCCACCTCGCGCGCCACCGTGAAATCCGCGAGCACATACCAAGGCGCGGAAGACGCCAGCGGATCCGAGGTTCCAGGGATGTGGCGCAACACCAGTTGCAGGGCAAAGCGCGCGATCATCTCGAACGCGAAGACGCCGTCGCCGGTCAGGTCGCGCGCCAGGGCGAGCAACGCGATCACCTTGTCCGGATCCGAGGTGCTGGCCATGATGGTTTCGACCTGGCGCGGACGCGGGAACAATTTCAACACCGCCGCGGTGATGATGCCGAGCGTGCCCTCGGCGCCTACAAAGAGCTGCTTCAAGTCGTAGCCGGTGTTGTCCTTGCGCAAGGCGCGCAGGCCATTCCAGATCTCGCCGTCGGCGGTGACCACTTCCAGGCCGAGCACGCAGTCGCGGGCGTTGCCGTAGCGGAGCACGTGGATCCCGCCTGCGTTGGTCGACAGATTGCCGCCCACTTGGCTGGTGCCTTCGGCGGCCAGGCTGAGCGGGAGCAGTCGATCGACGCTGGCCGCAGCCTCTTGGGCCACGCCCAGGGTGCAGCCGGCCTCCACGACCAAGGTGTTGTCGACCGCATCGACGCTGCGAATCTTGTTCATGCGGCTCATGCTGAGCAGAAGGTCGCAGCCCTCGGGCCGCGGGATCTGTCCACCCACCAGGCCCGTGTTCCCGCCCTGCGCGACGATACCCACTTCCTCTTCGGCGCAGATGCGCACGATGGCGGCGACTTTCTCGGTGCTCGCGGGTTTGAGCAGCAGCGGCGTCCTGCCCACGAAACGGTTGCGCCACTCGGTCAGATGCGGGGCAAGCTCGTCGGGATCGACGGAAAATTCAGTCGAACCGACGATGGCTTTCAGTCGTTCGAGGGTTTCAGGTTTTGCTGGCCGTGGCATGAGGCAAAGCTACCACGGAGTCGCGTGAGTACCGGCGGGCTTTGCCCGACGGTACTCACCGCGGGAGATCGAAAGAACCCTCTCAGGGTTCTTTCTCGGTAGTCGCCGACTCGGTTTCGTTCCGTCGTGGAATGAGAGGGCCTGGCGGCAGAGCCCCGCTGCGAGGTGAAGGCGAAGGACAGGGATCGAGGAGCACCGGTTTCAACGTGCGCCGAACCCAGTCAGGTGTCTCTTGTTCGAACCTAGATCGGGCTTGCCCGATGCGAAGGCGCCCAGGCCGGCGATGCGCCGCCCGCCACGGGCGCCCTGCATGACGTCGAAGGCCCGCAGTCCGCGGCGCAGAATCTCGGAATCGGAAAGGCCGGTGGCGCGTCGCAAGCGGGCGAGCGTGCGCTCACTGCCATTGTCGAGACGCGCGTGAACCATCTTGGCCATCCAGTTGCCTCCGTAATACAAATGGTATCGTGTATAAGAGAGCGGCTTCCGTCAAGCCGCCCGGCTTCCGCAAGGCGATCTGTCCCACCGCTGTCCCTCGCCAAGCTGTCATCCTGCCCGAGTGGGCAGGCATTCCCGGATAGAGCGCGGGCCTTGGCGTTGTGGTCGTATGGCGGCGCGGAGACGACCTGGCGAAGGACAGGATCGGCAAGCAAAGCGGTTGAGGGAAGAAAAGCTGATCAGCGTCCCAGCAGCCGCAGAAATCCCCGAGGCGTCACGACCTGGACCGGATGGTATCCGCTGACCAGGATCACCTTGAGTGGCAAGAGATCGCGTCTGTCATCGCTCACGATGTAGTTGGCGCCACCCTCGATCGCGCAGGCCACCACCATGTTGTCGTCAGGATCCGTCGGTACTGC
>Ga0182027_10011902_pt1 | contig 12251 bp, 11 predicted proteins | sample 712E1DmetaG_FD_121300 | JGI IMG/M metagenome (GOLD analysis project Ga0182027, IMG submission 121300) | Permafrost microbial communities from Stordalen Mire, Sweden - 712E1D metaG (Illumina Assembly) | ecosystem: Environmental > Terrestrial > Soil > Wetlands > Permafrost | place: Sweden...
CTGCTGGCCGAGCTGGTAAATCTGGCTCTTTTGCCAGACGTAACCCACCGCCGAACCGGCGATGAGCAGGCACAAAAACAACGCCTTCAGCGCCGGCCCAAACCGGATCGCCGCCGACTGATTTTTTCGATTCCTGGCCATTAGATTTTCTCCAGCACCCGCAATTGCGCGCTGCGGCTGCGCGGATTTTTGTTCAACTCATCCTCCCCGGGCTTGACCGGCTTGCGCGTTATCAATTTTAGTTCGGGCGTGCGCGGCTCGCGCAACTCCGGAACGTCCATGCCTCCGGTGAACGCATAATCCCGCGCCCGCGCGCGCCCGAAATCTTTCACCACCCGGTCCTCCAGCGAATGAAACGTGATGACCGCCAGCCGTCCGCCCGGCTTCAAAATTTTCATCGCCGCTTCCAGTCCGCGTTTCAAAGAACCCATTTCGTCGTTCACCGCGATCCGCAGCGCCTGAAAAACCCTGGTCGCCGGATGCGCCTTTCTGCCGCGGCGCGGACTGAGCCGTTCGATCAATTCCGCCAACTGCCGCGTCGTCTCAAATTTTCGCTGTTCGCGGTCATGGCCAATCGCCTTCGCAAACCGCCGCGACTCGCGTTCGTCGCCAAACTCCCAAAAAATCTTTGCCAGCTCTTCCGCGCTGGCGCCGTTCACCAAATCCGCCGCCGTCAGCGCCTGCCGCGTATCCATCCGCATGTCCAGCGGGCCGTCCTGTTGGAAACTAAACCCGCGTTCCGGTGAATCCAGTTGCGGCGAACTCACCCCCAGGTCCAGCAGCACCCCGTCGCAACCCGCCGCCGGAATCCATCCGGCCATTTCGTCAAAATTTCCGCGCCGGATCTCAAAACGCCCGGCAAACTTTTCCGCCAGCCGCTTTTTCGCCGCCTCAATCGCGTCGCCATCGCGATCGCACCCAAACAGCCATCCCGTCGGTGAACTCGCGGCCAGGATGCTCTCGGCGTGTCCAGCCCCACCGAGCGTCCCGTCGGCGTAACGACCGCCCGGCTTCGTCTTTAGCGCGTCCAGCACCTCCGCCGCCATCACTGTTTTGTGAACGAAATCCGGCACTGCGCATTATATTTCCGTTGGTTAATCGACGGTGGCGTGAAACATCCGCTCGGCCAGGAATTCCCAGGGCTGGGTCGGTGGCGGCAAAACCGGCACCTTCGCTTCGCTCGCCATGCGCGATTTGATCGGCACCACCTCCACGTCGGCGTCGCTAAGGTCGTTATGCACGACTTTCACGCTGTCCAGCGAAAGTTCGGACTGCACCGGAGCCGGGGCGCTTTGCGCCGCCGGCGCCGGGCCGCGCAACATCGAAATCGGATTCAACTTGCTCGCCCAGCTGGTCGTGCGCGCCGGTTTTGGCGCCCAAGCCGGCAATTTCTGGGTTTTGGCCGCAACCGGCGTAACGGCCTTTGGCATGGGCGCGGCGATGGCTTCCGGCTTGCCGGCCGGTTCTGCCTCCGACGGAGACTTGAACGGATTTTGCGCCAGACCGAATTTCGGCAGATAAACATTTTTGTTGGCGCGATACGAAATATCCGCGCGTCCGTTGATGATGCTTTTTCCGGCCACCAATAATTTTCCAAGATTCATAATTACTCCATTAGTTTGAAGGCTTCGTGCGCCAGCACGGCGTCGGAAACCTTGACCTTTTCGTAACTCTGCGGATTCCAAATCTCGAAGCGGTCCAGCAACCCGACCAGCATGGCCTCGTCTTGGATGCCCGCCGCGCGCGCCATGCCTTCCGGCAGGCAAATCCGTCCCGCCTTGTCCACGCTCACCTGCACCGACTCGCTGCCGATGAAACGTTTCAAAACCACCTTGTTCGGGTCGCCGTTGGACATCGCGTCAATGGCTTTCACCATCTTCGCCATTTCCGCCGGCGGCAAAACGCGCAAACACGGACCCTCTTTTGCCTTGGGCCAAAGCATCAACGTCAGTTCCGTGCCCGGCTTGTCGGGCCGCCACTTGGCCGGGATCTGGACGCGCCGTTTCTCATCCACTCCATGCTGATAGAGCGAATTGTAATAGGTCGGCTCTTTGTTCACGTTGACGCTCATTTATCCACCATGTTAACCCAAAACCGCACTTTTCTCCACAACGACCCACTTTTAACCACTTTACCCCACTTCGTCAACAGAAATTTTTAATTAATTTTAGGGGTTATTCCGGAGTTATTCACAACCCAAAAGCCGGGGTTAAAAAACTCCGAATAAAAAGCCGGGGTTAAAAAACTCCGAATAAAAATCTTATGCATGACGGCTTGAAACTTGAAACTTGAAACCTGAAGCTTGCAGTGTGCGTACCGCCGATTTCAACTTCGAACTGCCTCCCGGACTGATCGCGCAACATCCCGCAGCACAACGTGATGAATCGCGGCTCCTGGTCTTGCATCGCACCAACGGAAACGTCGAGCACGGTCAATTCCGGGATTTGCCTGGCTTTTTTCGCGCGGGCGACGTGCTGGTTCTCAACCAATCGCGCGTTATTCCCGCCCGGCTGCGCGGTGCGAACGCCCGGACTGGCGGCAAATTTGAAGTCCTGCTGGTTGAAGAAAATGCGGCCAACGATTGGTGGGTGATGCTGCGCCCCGGCAAAAGCGCCCGCGTCGGAACGCAAATCGTTTTTCAGGGCAACCACCCAAACGCCCGGATTTCCGCCACGGTCGTGGAAGTGAACGACGAAGGCCACCGGCGGCTGCAATTTTCCGGCACGCCGGACATTCGCCGCGAATTGGACTGGCTGGGCGAAGTCCCGTTGCCGCCCTATATCCTGCGCGCCCAGCCGGGCGAAATGGCTGAAGACAAGGAGCGTTATCAAACGGTGTTCGCCCGCACCGACGGTTCGGTCGCGGCGCCAACCGCTGGCTTGCATTTCACGCAGCCATTGCTGGATAAAATTCGCGCTCGCGGCGTGAAAATCTGTTTTGTCACATTGCATGTCGGACCCGGCACGTTTGCGCCGGTGAAAACCGAAACGCTGGCCGCTCACAAAATGCACGCGGAACGATTCGAGCTTGACGCGGAAACCGCCCGGGTGGTGAACGAAGCCAAAAGTTCCGGTCGCCGCATCATCGCCGTGGGTACGACCACGGTGCGCGTGCTGGAGAGCGTCGCCGCACAAAACTATGGAAAACTCAATGTTTGCAATGGTAAAACGCACATTTTCATTTATCCACCATTCCAGTTTCAGATTGTGGACGCACTGCTGACGAACTTCCATCTCCCCTGCTCCACGCTGCTGATGCTCGTCAGTGCGTTCGCCGCACCGGGTGAAACGCGCGGACGCGAGATGGTTTTATCCTCCTACGCCGAAGCCATCCGCAAACGTTACCGTTTCTTCAGTTACGGCGATGCGATGCTGATTTTATGAGTCCGAAGCCCAAAGTCCGAAGTCCCAAGCTGCCGTTCGTCTTCGTGAACATGGCGGTGACGGCGGACGGAAAAATCGCCACAGCGAACCGCGCGGTGTCGTCGTTCGGCAGCGCACACGACCACGAGCATCTGCTCAAATTGCGCGCGACGGCGGACGCGGTGATGGCCGGGGCGCGCACGGTGGATTCGGCGACCATCAACTTGGGACCGGGTCCGGCCAGATTCCGGCGATTGCGGCTTAAAAACGGGCTGGCCGGGTATAATTTGCGCGTCATTGTGAGCGGGAGCGGTTCGCTCAATCCCGGCGCGGAGGTTTTCAAACACCGTTTCTCACCCATCATCATCCTCACCACCCGGCGGGCATCAAAAGCGAAGTGGCTTCAATTGCAAGCCATTACCGATGAGGTGAAAATCTGCGGCCGGCGCGAAATCAATTTTCGCGCCGCATTGGGCTGGCTCCGCGAGAAATGGGGCGTCAAACGATTGCTGTGCGAAGGCGGCGGCGAGTTGAATGATGCCTTGTTCCGGGCCGGTCTGGTGGACGAATTGCATCTGACTTTTTGCCCGATAATCTTTGGCGGTCGCCGCGCGCCGACGATTGCGGATGGGCGCGGTTTTTACCGTTTGGCCGCTGCCGAGCGGTTCCGGCTCAAGACCTTCCGGCGCGTCAATGACGAGCTTTTTGCCGTCTTTACTTCGGCCTGATCCTGCACTCCAAAGCGGATTTATTCACAATTCGACGGCATAGCTTGTCACCAAACCGTAACCACGCCGGTTATCGCCGGGCCACCCGGCTTTCCCGGTTTCTGTCCGCATTGAATAGTCAACCTAAGTCATCGGCTAAGAATGGCTGATTCCAAGAGTGAAAGGTTATTGGCGCTTCAGGGTTCCAGCCTTGTATTTACTGGCTTTCCGCGCGGTTTCAAATCTGCGACGTTTCTGCTTTAGTTGCTCGCGGACATTAACTTGACAGGCGCTGCATCACCCTTGAAGTTGCTTGCATGTAATCAGCGGCGATGGCGGCCGAACCACGTGTCAGGCTTCAGCAAAATGCTTGCCCGTTTCAACGCCAACTTGAAACCCAAAATCTGATATTTATGAAAAATGATCGTTCTTGGATGCAAACCTGTTTCGCCAGTGTGGCGAAAGTCACCTTGATCGTGTTAGCCGTCATCGCTCTGACAACGATCGACCAGGCCAAAGCGGTGGATAAATATTGGCGGATAGACGGCACCAGCGCCACTTGGACCAGTTCGTCTTGGGGAACGTCATCCAGCGGGCCTTTCACCGGAGGATGGACGGCGGGCGATAATGCCATTTTTAATACCCCGTCCACCACATCCAACCTGATCACCTACGTGACCGTCACCGCGATTGGGAACGTCACCGTCAATGCGAACACCTTCGTGACTGCTGCCGGCACGTTGAGCACCGGTGGAACCGCCAGCACCTTCACAGTTGCCGACGGTGTAACCTTGACCTGGACCAATCAAACTTTCCCGACCACTGCCGGAACCGGGTTCATGAAAGCCGGGAATGGCACTTGGGACATGTCTTCGGAAGGTGGCGCTTATCCCGGTCCGTTCACGCTGAACGCCGGGACCATGATTGTAACGAAAAAAAATAGTTTTGGCGCGGGAACGCTCTACGTCAACGGCGGCACCATTCAATCTTCAGGCAGCAGTGGTTTTGCGCCAACCTTGCTCAATATCGGCGGCAGCTTCACCTTCACCGGCACAGGTGATGATACCTGGGCAATGGCAACCAGCCTTGGCACCGCGACGCGAAACATCACGAATAACACCACGAGCGGCAGCCGCATGCTGATCGGAGTGATTTCCGGCAGCGCCGGGGTGGGGCTTAACTTTTGGGGCAGCGGTGGCGGCACAATCAACATCGGCAACGCGGGAAATACCTTCACCGGACCGATCAACATCAGCGGCGCGGAAGTCCAATTTCAAAACGACGGATGTTTCGGCCCGGTTCCGGGGGTGCCCACGGCTGGCGCGATTGTCATTGATGGCGGCCGGCTGACTTCCGCCGCCACGAACGGAAACGCAGTCACCTATACGTTGAATTCCAACCGCGGCATCCAGGTTGGCTCGACAGCGGGCACTTCAATCAGCGTGAAATCGGCCAGCGGATCCCTTACCTACAATGGCATCATTGCCGATAAACCGTCTTCAACAGGCATTCTTGTCAAACAAGGGGCGGGCACACTTTCTCTCGGCGGCGTGAGCACTTATTCCGGCAACACGTTCATTAACAATGGCACGGTGCAACTGACCACCGGCGACAACCGCCTGCCCACCGGCACTGCGCTCAACCTCGGCCAGTCCGCCAGCCCCAACCTCGGAGTGCTTGATCTAAACGGTCGCAACCAGGAAATCGCGGGCCTTAATTCAGTCTCGGGGATCAATGCCAGCCTCTCCCTGAAAAACACCGTCACCAACTCCGCCGCCGCCACCCTCACACTTTCGGGCAGTGGCACCTATGCTTACGGCGATGGTTCCACCAACAACTCCGGCATCATCGCCGGGGCCGTCGGCCTCATGAAAACCGGTTCCGGCACCCAAACCTTGGGCGATTCCAACACCTATACCGGCAATACCATGGTCAATGCAGGAACGCTTGCATTGAGCGGCGCCGGTTCGATTAATAAATCTCCGGTGATCACCGTGGCGGCGGGGGCAACCTTGGATGCCTCTAGCCGCGCCGATGGCACCCTGACCCTGTCCAGCGGCCAGACGTTAAACGGGTTTGGGGCGGTAAAGGGTGCGTTGACCGCGACCAGCTTTGCAACGGTTGCCCCTGGTTCGACGGCAGGCTTGGGAGTGTTGGCCGTAACATCGAGTGCAACGCTGAATGGGACGAATGTGATGAAACTCGACCAAGCCAGCGGAACCAACGATGTGTTGTCCGCGGGTGGCGCCTTGACCTATGGCGGAACGCTCAATGTGACGAACCTGTCCGGCACACTGGCGGCGGGCGACAGCTTCAAACTGTTCAACGCCTCAAGCTATATGGGATCCTTTAACACGATCAACCTGCCGGCGTTGGGCGATGGTCTGGCTTGGGACATCAGCGCGCTGGCAAACGGAAGATTGAATGTGGTGCTAAAACCGGCGCCGCACATCACCAGCTTCAGCCTGTCGGGAACAAATCTGGTGTTCGGTGGAACAAATGGTTGGCCCAACGGAACCTATGAGTTGTTGATGAGTACGAATATGGTGTTGTCGCTGACGAACTGGACGGCAATCGCAACAAACACCTTTGACAGCAATGGCAACTTTAGCCTCACCAACGGAATCAATCCCGACGAGCCGCGACAGTTCTACCTCCTCCTACAATAGTCGGCTGGGAACAAACCGGTTGGGCATTGGCACTGCCCCGACATCGTGTTGGGATTACCGTTGCCAATGTTTCAGCGCGTTCACAGATTGCCGGGCCAAACATTCCGGAGCGCTGTTTCATTTGCCGGAACCTGATTGCGCCTCCACCCAGCGCGCAAACAGCCACAGCAAATCGCCCAGCCGGTTGAGAAAAATCACAATTTCCGCGTTTCGCAGTTCGCCCTTCTCCTTCAATGCGCACACGCGCCGCTCCGCCCGGCGGCAAACCGTTCGGGCGGCGTCCAGCGTGGCGGCATTCATTGTCTCGCCGGGCGTCGCCCAACCCTTGAAGTGATTTTTCTTTGCCTCGATCTCGCGGACCAGCGCATCGAGCTTCGCCGTCATTTCCGGCGTAACGACGGAATAACCATCCTTCACGTAACGCGGCAAATCCTCTGTCGCGACCCCCGTCTCGCCCATCAGCACAACCAGGTCCTTCTGGATCGCGAGCAGGTTGCCGCGCACGAACTCAGGTTTCACCGACGCGCGCGCCAGCCCAAGCACGGCGTTCAATTCGTCCACCGCGCCGCACGCTTCGATGCGCGGATGGGTTTTCGGCACCCGCCGGCCATAGATCAACGCCGTCGTGCCGTCATCGCCGGTTTTGGTCACAATGCTCATTCACTTTTTAATCATCCTCGTCCTCGTTCTCGTCCTCGTTTTGTCTTCGAAAGTTTACCATGCATGATTCTTCGTTGAAATTTTTTTTGTGCCCGTCCCGGTGGCCGGTGGTTTTTTCCCCACCGGATGACTGGCGGACGGCAGCGTCGGAGACGGTGAAACCGATCTTTGATAGGTCAGAATGCCGATCAGGATTGCCTGCGCCATCTGGCGGCGGTACCCGGCATCGTAAATCTTTTTGCTTTCGTACGGATGCGACATGTAGCCGCCTTCGATCAAAATGGCTGGCATCGCCGCATCGCGCAATACGGCGAAGCGCGCCCGGCGCACGCCGCGGTCTTTTGCGCCAAGATTTCTCACCAGCGATTTCTGGACCTGATATGCCAGCAGCAAACTCTTTGGCTCAACCCGATTTGCCACCGTCGCGCCGGAATTTGCGCCCTCGCCCTGCGCGTCGGTGGAACTGGCCCCGACGGGGGTGATGCAATACGTCTGCGGCCCTTCAACTTCGTTTTTCCCGGTTGGTGTCGCGTTGAAATGCAGGCTCACGAACAAATCCGCGCCGCGCCGGTTCGCCAGCGCCGGCCGGTCGGGCAATTCGACTTTCGTGTCACTGTTGCGCGTCAGGATGACGTTGAACCCGGCCTTTTGGAGCTGGTCCCGCAATTCCAGCGCCAGCGCCAGCGTGTAGGTCTTCTCGCTGTGCCAGAACGTGTGGTTGCCCGTGTCCTTGCCGCCATGCCCCGGATCAAGGCAAATGGTCGTTATGCGTTTGGCATCGGCGAACCGGGGCGGGAATAACAGCGGCTGGATGGCCGTGTTGAGATCCATTTGGGCGACGAGCAGCGCGCCGTGGTCCGCCGCCACCGGGAAGGACAGCGCCACTCCGGTCCCATTCACCTCCACCATGCGCGAATTCCTGTCAAAAACCAGCCGGGCCGTGCGGTTGGTGGCCAAGACTTCATCCCCGCGCCTGAGCCAGAAACATTTCAAGCCGTTCGCGCGCGCCCAATCCGCCAGCGGCACATAGCTTTGACCGTTGATGGAGGCGGCGTGCGCCGGCGACAGGCAGGACGTCAGGCACAAAGCCAGCAGCACCGCAAATTTTTTCAGCCCGGCGAACGGTTTGGTCATGGGCGGCCAACTTGCACGCGCCCCGCCGGCGATTCAAGGGAAATGGTTGCCCTTTGTCGGAAACGGGGGTAACAAGACTCGACCGCTTTCGTCTGGCTCTCGTCTCTCGATCATAATCTCTCGACAAGAATCGCCCCTCCGTTTCGCGTCGTAGCGAAACAAAGACAGTCCAGCTGTCAGCCCCAACAGACCATCATCGGATTATTTTGACGGAACCCGTCAATTTCTTCCCGGTATAGAAGTTGATCCATTTGCCGGCCTCGTCCAAATAGGCCAGGCACCGGTATTCCTTGCACTGAACCCAAACCAGATCCTTGTGATTTGGATCCAGCCCACTGATGGGGCTTTTTTTCGCAAGTAATTGGACTCTGTTTTTCATTGAAACGATCACATGTTAGCACGTTTGCCCCGTCCATGCCAACGACAACATTCAGTTGGGGGGACGGAGAGAATTGACGCCGCCAGCCTTCGGGCACACACACGGAGGCACCATGCCAGCCGCGTGGCACTGCTTTAGCGGGGGTTTCGGGTCAATGAAAAATTCCGCCCGTCACTGGCCCGTAATTTTGCGAACTTCATCATTGGAACGTCCACGGCGAGGTGTCCACACCGAGTTCCTGAAAGAGAAAGGCGTAGATGTCGGCCTGTTCCGCCACACGGTCTTTCAGCGAGGAACCCATGCCGTGGCCGGCGGTGGCCGTGGTGCGCAACAGGATTGGCCGGTCGGAACTCGTCGCTGCCTGCAGCCGGGCCGTCATCTTGCGCGAATGCGCCGGGTTCACCCGCCCGTCATTCTCACCGCACGGAAACAGCATGGCGGGATAGGCCGCGCCGTCCTTCACGTGATGATATGGCGAATAGGCGTGGAGCGCCTTGAATTGGTCCTCGTTCTTGACCGATCCAAATTCCGTGGTGTTGAACGCGCCGTTCGGGTCCAGTTCCACGCGCAGCATGTCGTAGATGCCCACGCGGGAAACGACGGCGCGGGCCAGGTCCGGACGCTGCGTCAGGAACGCGCCCATCAGCAGGCCGCCGTTGCTGCTGCCCATCACCGCCAGTTTGTCCGGGCTGGTGTATTTGCGTTTGATGAGATGTTCGGCGCAGGCGATGAAATCGTCGAAGACATTCTGTTTGTGCGTCAGGTTGCCGGCCAGGTGCCATTCCTCGCCGAACTCGCCGCCGCCGCGCAGATTGGCCACCGCATAAACGCCGCCGGCATCGAACCAGATGCGCCGCGTGGAACTGAACATGGGCGGAAGACTGATGCCGTAGCCGCCATAACCCGTGAGCAGCGTCGGATTCCGTCCGTCAAGCTCAATGCCTTTCTTCCGCAGAATGCTGATCGGAATTTTAGTCCCGTCCCTGGAAACGGCGAATTCACGGACCACCTCGATGTCGTCAAAGTTCGCCGGCGAGGTCATCCGCAGCGCCGTCGGGCGCGGTTTCGCCAACCCCGGTTTCCATTCATACCAGCCGGGCGGAACGAGAAAACTGGTGTTCATAAAAAGCACCTCGTCGCCGTGCCAGCAGTGAAGCCCGCCCACCGACGAAACCGGCAGAACCGGCACCTCGGCGCGTGAACCGTGGGAATAAAACCAAAGGCGCGACGGCCCGCCTTCCATCACCGCGACGTAAAGCCCGCTGGCGGACGGCTCATAATCGCCCACCACCCCCCGTCCTTCCGGCACAACCACGGTGGCTTTTGCCAAATCCGGATTTGCCAGCGGCAGGCGCAGGATTTTTCCGCGCGGCGCATTCTTTTTGGAGAGCAGATACAACGCCGCATCCTTGCCGAATTTGATCACTTTGACCCCGTCCTCGAACCGCGTGAGTTGATGCCACGACCCGAACGCATCACGCAGGTAATGGGCGAAGTCGCCGCCATCCCCGTTGGCCACCGTGGCCAGGAGCCAATGGCCGTCCTCGCTCGCGGCGAGTTCAATCTCCGCGATGCGCGGAAAATCGTGGCCCAGTTCATACGTGTCGGCACTGACCGGTGTGCCGAGTTTGTGAAACCAGATTTGCTGGTAAAAATGCAGGTCGCCCTCCGGCCGCTCGCCCTCATGCGGATAGCGCGTGTAAAAAATGCCCGTGCCGTCGGCATTCCACGCCGCGCTGCCGCCGCCCGTCGGATACTGAACGCCGGGAATGATGTCCGGCAGCGCGCGGCCCGTGTCCGTCGCGAAGAAATGCAGCACGCCGTCTTCACTGCCCTTCTCGGAAAGGCAGATGGCCATGAGCCGCCCGTCCGTGGACGGGGCCAGCCAGTCCATCGCGGTTGTGCCGTTGGTATTCCAAATGTTGGGATCAAACACGACCTGGCGCAGCGCGGGCGGATAAACCGACTTCAGCCGGATGAGCACCGGCTGCTGCGCCGGCGGCTTGAAACGCGTGGTAAAGATGTTCCCCCCCCCGGCAATCCGCCAGGCCGTAGCTGGCCGATTCATCCGCGATCAACTCCGAAAGCTCCTGCTCCAATCCATCATGGAACTCCAGCCTGTTGAACCAGGCGCGGGTGCGCTCATTTTGCCGGCGGGTCCAGTCGCGCACGGCGGGGTTGGCGCCGTCCTCCAGCCACTGGTAATCGTCCACGACCGCCACCCCATGATAGCTGTTGGTGACCGGCTCGCACACGGTGGGAATGGCCGGCAACGGGGCGACGCCGGCGGATGCAGCCGCCAGACCAAGTCCCAATATCACCGGAAAGACGGCGCGGATACGACTGGAAAAGCACATATGGCCAAACGGTAAACTTGCCCGGTTCGCGGGCAAGGTTTTTTCTTCGCGGATTTTCCCGACGCCGGAAGTTGCGTTGGTGAATTTCAATCAACCCTCGACCTTCGCATTGCCCTTTTGTTTTCAACCTTCTTGTCCGGCCATCTCACGGCTCGAACTTGACGGGGACGGAAAGATCGAAACCGGCCCGCTCCAGTTGTTTGGCATTGCGAATTTTTGTTCCGTTGATCGTGACGTTCTTGAACAGGACCGGTGCGACGTTCGTCCCCATCATCAGGCTGGGTTTGGTGGTTTTGTAGAAAGTGCAGTTCTCAAACGCAAAGTTCGTCAACGGGTTTTCGCCGCCGTCAATATAGACCTGCCCGCCGTCGTTCTCGAACGTGCAGTTCACAAACCGGAAATCGTCCATGGGCGCATTGCGGCTGTACTTGGTGCCCGAGGAATAGCCCCGCCCCCTGAAATACGCCGGCGTCAGTTGAATCCAGATGGCGAACTTGTTGTGGTTGGCAATGAAGTTCACGTCCTCGAACCGCAGGTGCTTAACCGCCGGGGCGCCGCCATACCCGATGGCCAGACCGGCGGTGTAGGTGTAATTCACAAATCCTTTCACGACAAAATCCTCGATGCCCCGGGGGTCGCCCGTCTTGGGGTCAATGCCGCGGTAAAAAGCCCAGGTGTCGTCCATGGACATGGCGAACCCGTCTTCAATCCGGATATGACTGCTGGCGCTGAAGTCGTAGTCGTCGTCATGGTACTGCTGCTTGCGGTTGACGATCTTGAGGTTGCGGGTGGTGAAATTGTCGGTGCCAATGACAAACACGGTCCAATAGGCGGAGCGGAGAAGCAACAGGTCCTCGAAGGAAATGTTGCGGCAGTTGTTGACCACGTAGCCCCGGATTCCGGTGCCATGCGGGTCCAGCACTTTTCCATCCGCGTCCCGGGCGTGTCCGTCCGCGGTGTCGGGTTGGAAGTCATGCCACAAC
>Ga0182027_10011903_pt1 | contig 12250 bp, 16 predicted proteins | sample 712E1DmetaG_FD_121300 | JGI IMG/M metagenome (GOLD analysis project Ga0182027, IMG submission 121300) | Permafrost microbial communities from Stordalen Mire, Sweden - 712E1D metaG (Illumina Assembly) | ecosystem: Environmental > Terrestrial > Soil > Wetlands > Permafrost | place: Sweden...
ACCAACGCCACTTCAGCGCTGCAGGCTTCGGTGGAGCTTGGTTTGAAGGCAGGCGTGCAATTCCTGGAAATTTATGAAACGGACGAACTCAACCCGGCCCTCCAGCCGATTCTGGTGGATGCGCATGCGGCGCTGCTGCAATAAGAATTTTAAGGAAATCACTTTTTTAGATGGTAAAAGCGTAGCTTTTACCATCTAAAAAAGTGACATTCTTAGTAAGGAGGCCTTTATGGCAGAACTAAAAACGAAACTCACCGATATCCCCGTGGCGGATTTTATCAATGCCATCCCGGACGCCCAGACGCGGCAGGACTGCTGGATGATCGTTGAGATGATGCAGGCGGCCACTCAAGCCCCGCCAAAAATGTGGGGCACGGCGATCGTGGGCTTTGGCACATACCAGCTGGTCAATGCCAGCGGCAAGGGCAGCGACTGGATGCAGGTCGGGTTTTCCCCGCGCAAGCAGGCCCTCACGCTTTACCTGATGTTGGGCGGGGTGGAAAATTCAGAAGAGATGCTGGCCAGGTTGGGCAAATACACACGCGGCAAAGGCTGCCTCTACATCAAGCGCCTCGCCGACGTCGATCTAACCACCCTCAAAGAGATGGTGCGCGCTTCGGTCGATTATGTGGTCAAGGCCAAATCTATGGCTGGTAGCTAAGCCGGCCGCGGGTCAGAATGACAATCAGCAGGGCCGGCACGACGGCGGCGAAGAGCATGGCCAGGTTCGCCATGGTCATGGCCGGGACGTTGGGGGCGTGGAAGAGGTCCGGCAGAATCCCGCCGGTATTGATGCTGGCGTGCAATAAGATCATCATCAGCAGGCTGGCGCGGGTGTGGTTAAAGACCCAGGTCATCACCACGCTGATGGCCACCACCATCAGCACGAAAATGGGTAAGTTGATGAAGAAGGCGCCCCAGCCGGTGCCGGGCCCGCCGCCCTGGGCGCGCGTGAGAAAGTCCGGCAGGTGCCAGAAAGCCCACACCACGCCCAGCAGCAGGGCGCCTTTCAGCGGGCCATAGCGCGGCTGCAAGCGCGGCAGAGCAAAGCCGCGCCAGCCGGGTTCCTCGGCCAGCGGCCCGCCAAACAAGCCGATCACTACGAAGTTGATCAGGTAGGAAACCAGGTAGTAAAGCGGGCTGTTGTGCGGAAAACCCTGGAAGTTGGCCAGGGCGCCGGGCTGGATGATAATCCCCAGCACAAACAGGGCCGGGATGCCCAGCAAAATCATCAAGTACCACTGCCAGCCGGCGCGTGCCTGGACAAAGCGCCGCCAGAAACGCAGCATGCCGGCTTTGCCTTCAGTCAGGTTAATCATGATAGCGCCCGCCAGGAACGGCCCGGCGAAGGCTTTGAGCAGGAAGAAGAGCTGGAAAAGAGAGGCGGGCAGGAAACCCCATTCGGCCAGGATGGCGGGGATGCTCACGATCCAGGAGAAGGCGTAGGCCATGAAAAAGAAGGAGAGCAAGGGATGGCGGAGCATGGCCTGGCGCAGGCCTCCACCAGATGCAGCTTTGGTTTGACCGGATGGTATTGAAGTTTGCACGCTAAATCCTTTCTGTGCTGCACGGACAGCTTTTGAGGAGGAGGGAGGCCCTAAGTGCTTGAGTCGATCTGGGGTGGTTTAATTATATAGGGAAAATCAAGGAGGAAGAGTTTTTACAGGATAAACAGGATGGAACAGGATGATGAAGAGAAGAAGATATGTAAGATCTCTTTCCTTGAGCCGGCGCGGCAAAACGGTGGGGGCGATCATTACCCTTGCGGGAAGGGGATCGGGCTGAGCGTATGGATGGGCCGCAGGGTTGATGCTCTATATCAGGCCTTCCGGTTTCATAGCAGACAGCCATGGTATTGCCGTTCCCAGTGAGTAATCGGCGATTGCTTGTGAAGAAAGGCGCTGTTCGCTCGAGGGATTGAACAGAAGGTTGATTGCCACAACGGCCAGAGGCAGGCTTGACGGGATATCTTGCAAAATGGGGGTCATTCCTTCCTGGCTATCTTTATAAACGCCTTTTTTGAAGGCCACCCGGTACATTTCGCGTAACACATCCAGGCGTGAATGGCGGCGGCCGGCAGCCCCCAGCATTGCCTGGAGAGCATTATGGCTCTTCAATGCAGTCTTACCCGGCGGTATTGGAGAAATTTCCATGCCTAAAGAAAGTTGAACTTGCAAATCGGCCAGGTTGATCCCATTGACGACGGCGTTCATCGGTTCGGTAATGCGTGGATTGGCGTCGATGTAGGAGGGTTGTCCGGTCTGTCCATCCCAAAAGTAATCAATGGACAGACTCCCATGCCAATTCAGATACTGCCCTATTTTCTCAAAATGCTGCCGGATGACCGGGCGATTCACAGCTATCTTTACGATGGCGCCGCCCCCGGCACCTTCCAACAGGCGGCGGGTGCAGTGCAGGGCGAGCAAATGCCCATGGTCAAAAATGGCATGCGATTGTTCAAAATCCCCGGGTGCGGCGGCCTGAATGAGAAATTCGGTCTGCCCGTCCAATAATCTCTGCTCGTCCAGCCGACCTTTTACCTCCGCAAGAAGCACCTTTTGCTCGATGCGCCAGACCCCTGTGCTTGCAGTTCCATAGGATGTCTTAATGTAGAAAGGGGTTGTAAAGAGGTTAGCTGCCTGTTCAATTTCGGACCAGGTGGTTGCGATCTGTGTGGCCGGATGGGGCAGCTTGATTTCGTCGAGAAGCAGCATAAAAGCGGATTTGGTTTGCAGACGGTTGAACGCTGAAAAATCTGCTACCCCCAGGCCAACTAGGGGGATAAGATAGTCTTTAGCCCAGGCAAACAGATAAGCTTGCTCATTGGCCGGGAAGAGCACATCGTAAGTCTGCTGCTTGAGCAAGTAGATGATAAATTTCAGATAACCGACCGGATCGCTCCCGGACGTCGGGCAGCGGTAAACCTTGTGAATATAACGTGAAAAGCGCCCCATGCACAGCGGATTAGGGTCGCAAATATCCAACGTGTATCCCAACGGCCCCAACGCCGTAATCATTTCACGCACATTGGTGCTCGACCCTTCGGAGAGAAGGATGCGGATTTTAGAATTTGTATTTCTATGATTGGCCAAATCTTTCCTCACGCTGGATAACGATGAAAATGAAATTGGTTAAGAATTCGAGGCTTTTCCTGGTCGATATCCAAGCATCTGAGAGAATGTCTCATGGACAATCTGGCGAACTCGATCCGGATCAATGCCCCGGTCCTGAACCAGGCTGTGCAACATCAGGCCGTCTGAAACAGCCATCAGGATGACGGATAGGCTGGATAAATTCAAATCCGAATTGATTTCACCGGCAAGCTGCCCTTCCTGAAGCAGGCCGTACAGCAACCCGTAAAAACGCTGGTAAGAATTGGCCTTGATGGCTTGCAGGCCGGGGATATGCGCGCTTTCCAGGAATCCTTCCACCGACAGGTGGATAAACACATCGTCGTCATGGCTCATCAGGCTTCCGAGACGATCCAGAATTTTCTCGAATTTAATGGGGACCGGATCGTTGGCCTGGTAGGACGTAGAGAGAATTTCGAAACGACGTTCATAGATGGCTTGCAGGACCGAGATGAACAACTCCTCTTTACTCTTAAAATAGATATAGATCGCCCCTTTACTGAGCTGAAGCGCCTGGCAGATTTGATCCATCGTGGTCAGGCGGTAGCCGTGTTCTGCGAAAACTTGAGTTGCGCCATCGATAATCCGCTTTTTCTGGGCCTGTTCGTATTGAGATGAGACGCGCGGCATGGTATTCATTCTCCTGTTTATTAGAAACCGACTGGTCAGTTTTTTATTATATCACAGCCATGGTGGTTAGGTTCCGGATTTGGTGGTGTGAGCGGGCCCAGCGTAGTCTGGCCCGCTCACACCACCAAATCCGGAACCTATATATCCTGCGCACGTACGGGATGATTTATAAAGAGAGTTATAATTGTCTATATTTGATAGACAGTTGGAGTATATCGAAATGGACATCTCAATTTCCGGTGCGCATAACCGTCTTTCGGCGCTGCTCAAGCTGGTTGAGAATCAAGGCCCAGTCACAATCACCCGGCGCGGCAAAGCGGTGGGGGTGATCATTTCCCCCGAAGAATACGAGAACCTGCGCCAGGTGCGCGCCTACATCCAGATGCTCAACCTCTCACAGGCATTGCGGGAAGGTCCGAGCGCAGATGAGCTTTACCGGGCTTCTCGCCAGGATCTGGAAGATAAGCCATGATCATCGACGCGAGCGTGGTCTTGAGCGTTTTTTTCCCGGATGAAAGCCAGGCGCAGGCCCAGGCCGTGCTGCGCGAGCACGTCGCCGGCCGGCTGCACCTGAAAGCCCCGGCGCTGCTGCCCTACGAACTGAGCAATGCCGTCTGGCAGGCCGAGCGGCGCGGGCGCATCACCCGCGCCCAGGCGGACGAAATTATGCAGGCCCTGGGCGGGCTGGAGATCGAGATCGTGGGCCAGGAGTGGGGCGAAATGCTGCCGCTGGCGTGGCGCTTCGGCCGCAGCGCCTACGACGCGGCTTATCTGGCTTTGGCCGAGAAGACCGGCGAGCCGCTGATCACTGGCGACGAACGGTTGTTCAATGCCGTGCACGGGGAATTGGGGTGGGTGGTGTGGATTGGGGAATATACTGCGGGAGGGGGAGGAGATTGAATGGGGGATTAATGAAAAAAAGGAAATCCTGCTAGAAGAATGATTATTTATTTTTAGTGTTCATCGTCTTCCGAAATACACTAATAATTTCGCATTCTTTATACTTTTAATCCAAACTTTTTCACGTATTCTGCAATTCTTAGTCCTGGAATAAGCTCTATTCCGTTCCGATAACAAAAATTAATGCACTCAGGTGTAAATGTGCTGGTTGTGATCAAGAAACCCTTTACGATATTTTTATCATCTTTTATGGCCCCAAAGAATTCACGTGCAATTGGAGAACCAACTGATTGTGTTTCTTTATAACGCTTGCATTGAGCAACAACTTTTTCAACGCCATTTCCTGTATTTCTAGCTGAAATTACGTCAATTCCACCATCACCAGTTGCTTTCGTAACTTTTACATTCGGATAACCCAGATAATGCATTAACTCCATCACCAATTCCTCAAATTCTCTAGGTTCAATTTCGAATAAAAGACGACGTATTTCATCAAAGCTCATTGATTGCCATTTCTTAGAATCAAAAACTGGTTTTTGCTGTTCTATTTTGTGGAAACCTGCCATTTCAAGGAAATCATCCCATGTCAACGATTCTTCAATACGTTTTTCGGAAAGTCCATCAACAACATTTTCGATTAGTAAGCCTTTCCGTTTAAGGATGTTGTAAATTCGTTCGTCAATTGAATTTTTCATCCAATAGGAATAAATGTTAACTTTGTGTTCCTGCCCTCTTCTATGAACACGATCTTCTGCTTGCCACATTACTGCTGGGTTCCACCAATGGTCAAAATGAACTACATATGAAGCTTCTACTAAGTTCAAACCTTCTCCACCAGATATGACTGACGCAATCAAGATAGGTATCTTGTCAGACCTTTTAAATTTATTTATTTCATTTCTTCTTACAGAGTCACTTTGGCCTCCAACAATGGTTGCAGTTCCAAAGGGACGAAGTGCATTTTCAATTTTATTAACTCCTTCTTGTACGTATTGCGAAAAAACGATTAATTTATTTCCACTTTCGATAATTTCCTCAACCTGTTCCTTTAGAGCATCAAGCTTAGGGCTTGTAATATTATTGGGTAGGAAATTGCATATTTGTTTGAGTTTCTGGATGATTGCAAAAATATGTGTTTTTGAAACACCAGATCCCAGAGCTTCTATTTCAATTTGACCTTCCTGTTCCATTCGATCATATATTTCGCGTTGCTCCTCGGTCATTTCTAGCCATATTTCTTGTGTTTGTTTAGGCGGTAATTCCGATAATACTTCTTGTTTTCGCCTCCGCTTGAAAAATGGTTTAATTTTTTCCATCAATCCTTGTAAATCCGAAAGATCAGATTTTGTTAGCAGGCCGGGAAAGATAAAATCATATAAAGCTTCTATATCCTCTATCTTATTTTGCACAGGTGTACCGGTTAGTGCCCAACGGTATCTGGGCTTTAGCTTTTTAATTGCCCGTGCTCTACTCGATTTTTGATTCTTGATATGGTGAGCCTCGTCAATTATTACTACATCAAAACTTACCCATTTTTTTTCAGGTAAAAGCTTATTCTGCACATCGCTGCGCAGAGTGTCATATGTAGTGACGTAAACATGAGCCTGACTTTCCCATTTAATTGACCTGAAATCTTGATTTCCACGAACAAGGCAGACAACCAACTCTGGTGCCCACTCATCCAAATGACGTTCCCATTCGTATAAAACACTTGTAGGACATAAAATAAGTGCATTAGAAATTTTATTTTGCTGCATAAGAATCTTTAGGGCTACAATAGTCATAACCGTCTTTCCGGTTCCCATATCGTCAGCAAGCAAAGCGTGTTGGTTATCCATTAAAAACTGAACGCCTATACATTGGTAAGGACGCAATGGGGATGGCAAGAAGAGATCATCTGTCTTTTCGAATGTAAGTGGTGGTTGAAGAAGAACAAAGATCATGTCCCAAATAGAGGGCTGATCCCTTGTTTTTCTCCCTTGTGATTTGTGTACATTATTAAGATTTAAAGGTTTTAAATCTCCTGTCTCTTTTTGAGGTCTTCTTGTTGGTTTTTCTTGGGAGGGGGTAGGGACCTTTTCGACTTTCCAATGACGATCAGAATAATTCATCCCCATGACCTTATCGGGATGCCTTATTGATTGGAAAAGATTTCCAGAGATTTTAATCTCTAAGATATCTGACAAAGTTCTAAATTCAGCCGGAAATGATTCAGCCGGCAATATTTCTTTCCCCTCAAAGAGATTATCAGTTACTAAAACTACTTCTTGAATCAGGTCAAAGTGATAAGATATGGATTCTTTTGTGCTAATTGAAACCAGATTTTCATAAGTGAGTGGAATTAGATTTGAGCCAACCGAATACTCAAAATCTTGAGTGTCCAATAACTTATAATCTATTAAATGACTTTTGAGCGGTACTTTTGCATCTGGTAATACTTCTGAGATTGTTGGAAAAGATTCAGATTCATCAAAGCCGGCCGAAATAGTAGGAATGGCTAATTGCGGTTCACTGGCAACTAAAATCCTTGGAGACGATAATGAAATATCCCAAGATGCCTGTTCAATTTCTAGAGAATATAATGATAAATTACGAATTCCTAAGATCCGAGGAGGATCGATTGGCGAAATATCGTGAAAAAAATTTGGCACGTCGAATAGTGTCCTTAAATTTTCTTGTGTACTTCTGAGATAGCTATCTTCAATCTTTCGAATGGTTCTAATAAATCGTGCCTTTGTTTTAGATTTGTTAATAAGGTCTCAGCCCATGCTTCTTCACCAGGGAAATTACGGTGTGGTTTTATAGTTATAGTTCGAATCCCATCGGCGCTCTGGTTGTCGTGTATATTTTTCGGATTCCGGTTTATAAAAATAGTGGGGATCGAAATACTTGGCCTGATAATTAATAAATTATCAAGTCTTGTTATCACCAAACTTAATTTTTCTTTTACTGCTCGAATTAAAGGTAAACAAATTAATTCGCCATACACATAATCAACTAATGTTGGCCCATACAATACTCGTTGAAGCGGAGTCGGTTTTACCGGGCTCGTTACTCTGAATTCATAGGGTCTCGTTTCTATATCTGTGACCAGAACCCCACCTCTTATGGAGGCGTCGTCAAAAATAGAAATATCCAAGAAAGCCAATCGAATGTCATTTGAGGTTTGATCTGTCATAAAGGAGTCCTTCTTTGGCCAATATTTCTATTTGGCTTTTTCCTTATAAACAATATTTCTCAGATATTGGTGAAACCGGTTACTCAATCCCACTAATTGTTAGTAAAATTATTATAGTCCGGATTTCCTATATGAGTTCTCATCCACGAAATAAAGTCTAGGTGTTAAATAATTTTACCAATGGGGATTTAGAACGCCGAGTTTAAAAGGAGTTAATCATGGACCTCTGGGGCGAAATCAATCAATTAGAAGGGAAAATCATTAGGACCCTGGATCAGCGCAAGCCGTTTGAAGTTGTAGACGTAAATGATAAGGCTGTGATAATCAAACCTTTTGTAAGAGGGATAGAGAGGAGGATTCCTCGAAAGGAAATCGAGGAATCATATCGTGAGCTAGTTGCACTGGGCCAGCTTAGCCGAAGTCAAATCATGGATTTATATTCGCCCTGGAATCCGGCTTTCGTTACTGCTATTCTGGCTGAACTGCCTCATGTTACACACACGGTAAGGCCGATAATCTTGTATTATAAAATTGAAAAATAAGGTGTTGTACGTAACTTGACCGTATGTACAAATGTACATATAATAAACAAGGAGACGACATGGCATCTTTCCAATGGGACCGAAGAAAAGCATTGATCAACCAAAAGAAGCATGGAGTCTCGTTCGCGGAAGCGGTAACTGCATTGGAAGATGAATATGCCCTGACTATAGAGGATGAAAATTCTGACGAAAGGCGCTTCAGTACCTTGGGCAAGGACTCAACAGGAAAGTTGTTGGTGGTAGTGTATACCTATCGCGGAGAAACGATCAGGATTATTTCTGCTCGGAGAGCAACCTCTCAGGAACATAAGTATTATGAGGCATAACGATTATGAATGAAGAGTATGATTTCAGCCAGGGCAAACGTGGTGCAGTAATCCCACTTCCGCCCGGAAAAGAGCGCATCACCATCCGGTTAGACGCCGATATCCTGGACTGGTTCCGCCAGCAGGCCACCGACCAGGGGGGCGGTAATTACCAGACCATGATTAACCAGGCGCTGCGTGAATATGTGGTAGAGCGTCATAAGGCGCCGTTGGAAGAACTTGTACGTAGGGTTATGCGCGAGGAACTCGGACAATATAAAACTGATGATACTAATCGTCGATCAGGTATCAAGCGGATAAAATCACACAGTTGTCGAAAGCATACTTCGGAAAAACCCCAGCATCATGGAGCTTCTAACTTGTTAGAATCGGCGGTTTCGCCTGGTAAGCGTTCGAGCCACCGCTAGATGATAAAGCTTTGTAGAAACCAGGCTCAGGCTGTCTGCCTGCGCCGGTAATTCACCAGCAGAAAACGGCCCACAACTGGCAGGGATAGATTGACCAACAAACCAATCAGAAGATAAACGTTCCAGTATGGATTGGTGATTGTTTTGGATTGAACCAGCAGCCAGATCGTCCAGGCTCCCCACGGGACAATCACCAACCAGCCAGAAAGCATACCCGGGTTGAGTAAACGCTTCCCGACAATCCCGAGAATTAAGTGGGCCAGCGCCTGAAAAATAAAGAAGTAGGGCATCCAGGCCCCCCAACGCAGGTCAACGATGGCCAACAGGCTGAAAAGCGGCAGGGCAATCCAGACATAGGCCATATTGATCCAAAAAACAGCCGGGATATTGAGCGGGCCAGTCTGGGGGTCAGTCTTGAGAATGTTCTGGTTGAAAAATTGGGCAAAGCCGCCAGGGAAGATATATTCTTCAGTCTCGTGCAGGTTGTAGAGCGGGGTGAACATCAGCAAGGCGAACCAGAGCGTATTGTGGGGTAAGACAAGCACAACCAGGTAAATAGCCAGGAAAAGGCCGACAGCCACACCGGCTTTTTGCCAGTTTTCTTGGAACCAGGTGAAATAACCTTTGAGAGACATAGAGCCTCCTATGGGCAGCCTGCCGGCCGGAGGCCGACAAAGAAACACGAAATACGCGCCGGGATTGTGACGGAACTCGCTTAACATTAGCATCATTTCCTCCATTTTGCATAATATTTGGCATTCCATTTTCATAAAATTGGATACCTGAAATCATTTTTCCAGTCCGACTTAGTTGTGATTGAATTTGATTTTCTATTTTGGTATGCGGTCCTGTTTCTTCCCCTTGAAAACGGCTCTCGAAACCTGTAAAATTACACCGATAGTATCCGTATAGAATTTCGGGATATTACAGGTATCCGATGAAATCCAAAATCGACCTGGCCAAATTTGACCCCCGCCGCCTGGCCTTTTACGAGAAGGAAAATTACGTCGCTTATTACCGCAAACGCTGGCTGCGCCTGCTGTTCGTGTCCGTTGCCATGGTCAAGGAAGCCTACCAGCTTTCCTGGCCTCAGGCGGTGTATGCGGCCTACCTGGTGGCGCGGGCGGAGATGGCGGCGGCCCCTTTTCCCAATAACGATATCCCCAGGGCCGAAGCCTACATGCGGCGCTTATTTCAATTCTTGAAACGGCTGTATGCCTTCCAGTTTAACGTGGCGGCCGCGGCGCACCAGGAAGTCAACTGGTGGGTGGTGCATCGCCGGTTGTTTGCCCAGGAAAATAACCAGGCATTGATCGATGCCCTGGCCGAGGCGCTGTCTGCTTTTTTAGGAAAACCCGCCCAGGTTTTCAGGGACGCAGCGGTGCTGCGCGCCCGGGGGATTCTCTATTCGGACCAATGGGTGAGAAGCGGGATGGAGGCAAGCAGCCCGCTCTTGCCTCTTGAAGAAGAGGCGCTGTGCTCGGGCTACAGCCGGCTGCGTGACACACTGCTGGCTGATGGGGTGGGGCCAGAAATATAATTGCGGTTACTTGCATAAACCCGCTGCGGGGAGGGTTGAAGAGGGTGATTCAAGCCCGGAAAAGAGAAAAGGCCGAAGTTTGGGCTGAGTAAATACATTTTTGCTATAATCATAGTTATGAATACCTCTTCCCAATCCGCCGAAATAACCCCTTCCGATAAGCAGTGGGCCCTGTGCGCCTACCTGTTTACGCCGCTGGTTCCGGCAGTCATGCTGACGATTGAAGATGTAAAAAACCGCCCCTATATCCGGGCGCACCTGGCGCAAGCCCTGGTGTTGGGCCTGATTGGTTTTGTGTTGAACAGCCTGCTGGTGGCTTTTCTCGTCGGCTGTGTTACCTGGCCGCTGTACCTGGTCCTGCTGGTCTATTATGGCTTCAAGGCCTACCACGGTGAAACCGTTCGTATTCCCGTCATCTCAGATTGGGTCAACAGCCTGGGTTGGGGCCAATAAGCTAACGCGGACGCTGCGGCGTGCGCTGCCAGTCGGTGCGGTCGAGCACCCCGCCGCCGACAATGTTATTGGGGTTATCGTCCGCATTGTTTGAGAAATATACGTCTCCACCCGGGGTCACCCAGCGCTGACTCCATTCGTTGGAATCCAGGTCGATTTCGCCGCTGATCGGGTTGACGTATTCATCCTGGCCGCGCAGGGCCAGGTATTCGCCGTGGCGGATTTCGGCCTGGGTCTGCGAGCGCTGCTCGCGCATGTCGGCCTGCGCCTGGTGGATGTAGTCGCGCGTCTCGCGTGCCTGCTGGGCGCGGTAACGTTCGGCCTGGTGGGCTTCCATCAGCGAGCGCGACAAAATCGCCTGCGCCTGGTGCTCATCCTCCAGCCAGGCCGGATTAAATTTAAAGGAAAGGAATATGGTCCGCAGCACCGGCAGCCAGGCATCAAATTCACTCACCGGAGCTCTCAGGTACCAGGCGCCTTTGTTCGACCACATGCCCATGCCCGCCTGGCCCATGTTTTCGATCAGGGTCGTGGCCTGTTCTTTATACTGCACCCCGCCTTCGGTGTAGCTGTAAATCGCCACGGCCGCATCGTATTGGAAAGACAGGCCGTTCTGCCGGGCGAAATTTTGGTACTTTTCCAGCATATCCGACGCCGGCTTTTGTTCGAGCAGCTGGGCTGCCTGCGCCTGGGGGTGCGCCCAGGCAAACATAATCTGGGCCAGAAACTGCACGGCCGGCACGACGGGATAGACCGGCATGCCGTTATAAATACTCCCGGGGGCGAGCATGCCATTCCACCAGCGCCCGTCGCAGTATTTAATTTCCGGGCACCAGCGCACCATCTGCGTCCCCGCCGCATCGCTTTTGACCGCAAAATCAAGCTTGGCTTCGACGTTTTGCGCGGTAAGCCTTTCCGTGTTCGGGTTGAAGCGCTGGATGCCGCCGGCCATCTGCCAGCCCTGTGGGGCCAGGATCGTAAATGCGTTTTCCGAGCTGCCGGCTTTGCGTTGAAAAACCGGCGATTTTGGATCCAACATATCCGCCCTCCCTGTCCTCAGCAAAATTATGGCGTGCCTGAAAATTATTATAGCTTAAGAAACTGTTCTAAAAATCACGCAGGCAGCCACTTTTTTGTTGTAAA
>Ga0182027_10011904_pt1 | contig 12248 bp, 21 predicted proteins | sample 712E1DmetaG_FD_121300 | JGI IMG/M metagenome (GOLD analysis project Ga0182027, IMG submission 121300) | Permafrost microbial communities from Stordalen Mire, Sweden - 712E1D metaG (Illumina Assembly) | ecosystem: Environmental > Terrestrial > Soil > Wetlands > Permafrost | place: Sweden...
CGGTAGCGTAGGCTCCTACCGTCCTTGAAACTCGCGATATCACTTTCGGAGACCTCATATGTCTTTCTGGGTGAAACGGATTCGTCTTAAAACCGGCGAAGTTGTGACCGAGAAAGAGCTAGGTCGGGATGCGAATTTCTCCAAAGAAACAGCGCCGGTGGTCGGCGATGAGATAACCGTCTCCTGTCGCGGGCGGAAGTTTCAAGCCAGAGTCATTTGGGGAAATTGGCCTGGACATGATGCTTGGGCGGGGCATGAAGCGAAACGCCCCGTGGATCCGGTCGTTCCCCTAAGAGTAGAGGAAATCTAGCCAATGGCTTCATTCTGGAATCGCGCGTTTGACCAAGAATGAGTAAACCGGGACTACCGAAGATAAAGAGGCTGCTTAACCAACAGCCGCCAGAGCGCAATGCCGGGGCTACGCCCATTTCGATTACCATGCCGTAGACCGGCGTGGCTCATCCCTGAACGTTGCCCGACCATGAGGAAGCTGCTCGCCTTTCTGTCATTCTTCTCCGTTGCCCAGGCGGAGACTCAGCGATTTGCCCGGCCGGCTCCTATTCTGACCGATGCGGAGCTCCATGCTGCGGCTGGGGAGCAGGAACTTACGAATTGCCTCCTTCACCGGTCGCTGCAGTCGATGCAGCTGCGGACTCGGGCCATTCGCGATAACGGTATTGCCAACACGATGGGCTCTGCAATTTCCAACGCCACCAGTCCGCGATGATCAGCTACGGAAAATCACCCAATATGCGTGAGGCTGAAAAGATTAGTCCCTCCCCTCTAACGCCTGCGGCGCCCCCACGGAAGCCATCATCCCGCGGCGCATGGCTGGTACTCTATCTGATTCTCCCGCTGGCTGTTCAGTCAACCGACAGCGCACTCTCAGTGACCTTCGGAGATCTCCCGGGATTCTTCCTTCTTGGATACTCGATAATGCATCTGATCGTCGGCGTCCACGAGGTCGGCCACCTGGTCGCAGGGAAGTTTGCAGGCTTTCTTGTGCAGGCGTTCAGGGTCGGATCAGGGCCAACCATATTTCAGTTCAAGCATCATCAATGCGAGTACACTTGGTGTTTGGTTCCCACTGAAGGCTTCGTTAAAGGCGCCCCAACTGAACGATCACTGGGTTTGGGATCGCAAACTGCATTCCATCTTGGGGGCATCGCAGGAGAGCTGCTCTGTGCGGCGGTTGTTTGGCTCATCGTGCATTTTGGGCCGACGTGGACGGCAGTATGGCATTTGCCTTACGGTCGCTACGCAATACTCACCGCCGGGATCTATTTCGTCGTTACAGTCGTCGGCTCTTCCCAACCTGCCAAAGGTAGGGTCGGCGGCGAATCCTCTCCGAATGATGCGCTGCAGGTCATCCAGCTCTGGAGCGAACGAGGGGCGCTTGAAGAAAAGCGGCAGATCTTGCGCGATACCCAGGGGCTCAACGAATTTGTCCTTGGAGGGGATCCAATCGAGGTCGAAGCACGCCTTCGGAGTCTCATCGAAAGACACCCCGACAACCTCCACCTCAAGATAATTTCGTTCCAACAGCAGATAAAGCGCGGGGACTTGGACGGGGCGAAAGCGGAGATAGAATCTCTCCTGAGAACAAAGGAAGACCGCTATGAGAATCGCGCCAAACTTCTCGACCTTTTGGTTACGGCGACACTGGACTATGGTCGCAACGATTGGCTGCCAGCGGCGGACAATTGGTCCTACGAAGTGTTGTTAGCGTTTCCAGATTCAATCACATTGCGCGGAAGCCGTGGATCGATTTTAGCCGAACTTGGGCGAAACGCTGAGGCACGCGACTTACTCTGCGACGTCCTCACCTACACAGCAAATCCGGTGGACAAGGCTTATAGCCAGATTTACTTGGCGTGGCTTGATGCACAGGAGGGCAAGACGATGTCCGCCCTTGGCCGTGTGAAGAAGGCCAAGTCATTCGGCGTCGAGATACGCGCCATTCCGCGGCTTGAACAGAAGATCAGGGATCTGGTGCCCAGTAGCTAAACAGCGAGCTGATGCCGCCTAGCGTTGCCTAAGAAATGTCCCTTTGAAACGTCTAGTCTGCGGATGCGCGCTGTAAGCATTATTCTGATTCTGTGGGTTGCGATTTCCGTGCCGGGCTGCCATGTCGAGCACTCGCGAACTTCGCTGCGATTGCCCGACCTGCCCTCAATTCGCCTGATACCGCCCGATGCGAAGTTGGCGCCGTTGCCAACCCACGTGTCGAGCCCGTCGCTTGGCTTGCTTTGTGGGGGCGCCCGCGGGAATAGGAGTTTGTTTTTTGGCGGGTGCGTCGGTTTCGAAGAGCCGACGCCGCGGCTGGTCGACGGCCTCATTGATCTCTTTGGCAACTCCGAGAATTACGTTTCGGCCATCTCTGCCGATCGCGTTGAGATCTTCGTTCTAAAGGCGAGAACCACTAGGTTGGGAGAGGTAAGCGGCTACGACGAATTAGCGGGCTTTCCGCTGGCGGATGACGACGCTGCCATCTTGTGTGCGACGCTTACTTGCGATGCGACGTACGATTGGCGTGTGCAGTATTTTGACGATGATACTCCGGATTATTCGTTCCGCGTGAAGCTGCGGTCACGAGAACAAGTGGTGTCGGTGGACCTATCCATGTTGCGTGGTGTTGCCCGCGTAATAATAGACGGCCGCGAGGTAGCCAGGCAAAGTTTTGCGTTCGGATATGAGACTGTTGCGGCTCTGCTTGAAAACCACTTTCCTCACTGCGTTGAAAGAAGGGGCTCATAACGAACAGCCGGCTGAACAATTGCCGCCCACAGATCTTGTCAGCGCGCCCGCCAGAACGGCCTCCGATTAGTGCGGATGTGCGCGGTCATCGTCGAGCGGAGCAATATTGCCCATTTATTGACCAACCGGGGTCATTTCGCTTGTTTTGGTCGGTTCAGGTCTCTCCGGACTATATTCCCTTAAGTTAATAGCCGTTAGGGACTACCGACGTGATCTTGTCAGCGAGTGAAAAACAACATACCCGGTTCGAATCCCGGTAGCGCGGACACGGCCAACGGATTGACAGTATTTAGGGTACGGGAGATCATGGCCTGCTCGCTGGAGTGAACTGGTACCCTGATGATAACGCCCCGTTTCGATGAAACGCATCACCTGTTTTGTGGTCTTGGTCACCCTTTTCTCGGCCTCTCGTTCCTCGGGAGCCGACCTCAGTTTCACCGCCCTGCGGGAGATGGCAGAAACGGGCAACGCCGACGCCCAGCTCCAGGTGGGACTTGCCTACGCCACCGGCAAGGGGACCAACAAGGACCCCGCCGAAGGCGTGCGTTGGTTCCAGAAGGCGGCTGCCCAAGGTCACGTCAACGCCGAGGTGGCGTTGGGAACTGCCTATATCGAGGGGAGCGGCGTGACGAAGGATTACTCGCTGGCTCTCCAATGGCTCCGCAAGGCCGCGGAACAAGGCAGTGGCGAGGGGGAAGCGCTGCTCGGCCGGATGTACGGTCGCGGATGGGGAGTCCCGAAGGATCCTGCAGAGGCTGTGAAATGGTACCTGAAGAGCATCAAAAAGCAGAATTCCCTGGCGGAGTATCTACTGGGAGTCGCCTACAGAACTGGAGCGGGCGTGCCCAAAGATCAGAGGGTTGCGCTGGCTTGGACGCTGGAGGCAGCCCGTCACGGAGACGCAAGCGCCCAGCAGACCCTTGGCGCCGAGTATGCCTACGGATTGGGCGTACCGCGGGACGTGAACGAGGCGATGCGCTGGTGGCAGACCGCCGCTGAGAACGGTGACGTGACGGCGATGGCAAGCCTCGGCCGCGCCCACCGCCAGGGCGCCAATGGCGTCATCAAACGGGACGAAGCTCTAAAGTGGCTGCGCCAAGCGGCGGAACGGGGCAATCCGGCGGCCCAGACCGACCTCGGGGAGATGTTCGCCGGCGGGGAAGGAGTGCCGTTGGATAATGTTGAGGCGGTAGGGTGGTACCGCAAGGCGGCCGAACAAGGCGACGACGCCGGCCAGGAGGATCTTGGCCGGGCGTACGCCGAAGGGAAAGGCGTGGATCCCGACCCGGCCGAGGCCGTGCGGTGGTACCGAAAGTCAGCGGACCAAGGATTCACGATCGCACAATTTGAGCTCGCCGGGATGTACTACGGCGGCACCGGCGTGCCTCGGGATCCTGCCGAGGCGCTCGTCTGGTACAGGGTCTGCGGAATCACGCTAGAGCCGGCCGCCGGCCTAGATTCGCTCAAGCGAATGGTGGCGCGGAACCAATCCGCCATGGAAACCCGCCTGAGTCCTGACGAGGCGGCGCGGGCGAAGGCCCGCGCGGATGAACTGGCCGCGCAGATCGCCGCAACGAAGGCGGGCCGTTCTGCAGACTGAATGCCTATGCTGTTCGTACCGCACGCCGGGATCAGCGAGGGGGCCGTCGGGCAACCGGCGGTCCTAGTTGAGCGTTCGGCACAAAGATGAAGATCGTCCCCTATATTCTCTTAGTTGCTTCCGCTTGCTTCTACGGGTGCCATGTCACGCCGACGGTGGCGCCCGTTGATCGGCCAGCGCCCAAAATACAATCAGATGATACAGGATTCTCGGCGGCGAGATTTCCGTTGCTGGATGTTCCTGAGGATTTTGATGCGATCTCGCTATTTGTGAGCGATCCGGCCGCAGTCGCGCCGTGGACGAAGTCCCAACGTCTCCCAATCTCGTCGATCAAAGATATTGGATTGTCCGGGAAGGTGAGACTTGCCAAGTTCGGACCGAAAGCGACTGAAGCGGGATATCCAGTGCTAATGGCGGATGATAGAGGTCATATGTTTGGTTTCTGTGCCACGAACGTGACAGACTATAATGGCTTTGGAGATTCCTTTATCCTCGGTACACTTTCGCCTTCGCGGAGATTCCTTCGAGTGCTTCCTGGGACACCAACTTATGAGTATCTCTTCTCTCTGGTCTGGAGCTTTTCGCAGGACCAGAGATACCAGTGTAGCCCCGCGTATCTGGAGAAGATCAGGAGTCGTCTGCGGCTGTCTCCCGAAGACTTCCGGAGGTTCCTAAGCAAACCGGATCGACATGGCACGCATGGATGAGATTTTGCCGAACAAGCTCCAACTGCCGACCCCGGCCAGCGTCACTCCGGCTGCGGGCGCACCCGTCGCGCCGCCGCCCGGCGCTGCAGATCATTGATTGTTAGGAAGCTGCACATGCTGAAAACCACAGACAAAAAGCGCGCGACATACCTGCTGGAGGTGCGTAAGCAAGGCGGCCACAGATTCCTCCATTTTGTTCGCACGAACAAAATCAGATACATCGGCCTCGTCGCATATGTCGGCGTTTTCTCCGGCTATCTGGCCAGCATCAATCAGTGGTTTTTCTTTTGGGTCTTCATTGCCCTCTTCTCTGGCGCATTGCTCGCCGATATCAGTTGGCTGCGCGGCATGAAGAAATCGTGGCCGCTCATGGAGAAGGCACTGAACTGGAATGAGGTCGAGAGGATCGCAAGAGAAGACCGAAAGGCCTAACCCCCGATGATCACCCCAACCCTTCTGGGTGCGCGCTCTCTTGACGAGCCCGGTGCGGGAATACCGCACGCCGGGATTTGCGAGGGGGCCGTCGGAAAACCGGTGGTCCTGCCTTAAGAGGGCAAAGAGAGATGGCCGTCCGGTATACATATCTTGCAACCGACGAAGACCACCGGCTTGTTGCCGATTGGTTCACGGCGCTTCCCGATGAGGTGACGGTCAGCGATCGGCCGGATCGTTTGCTGTTCTATTTTCGCGCGATGGCGACGCAACCGCTGCCGTTAGATGGTTCGGTGGAGCAAGACAAGACGCCATTCGTATTCGTGGAGAAGCCGCTAAAGAAGCGCGGCACACTCTGGACTGATGCTGAAGTCTATTTCCCGGCGACACCGCTCCGTCCTCAGTTTCCAGGTTTGCAGAAGATCAGTCAGTCGTTCGCGAAGTGGTTACGTCAGTATGACCTAGTTTTTTCGCAGCAGGATGCTGCGAAATCTGAGTGGAAGTACTATCTGGAGGCCGGCATTCAGAATCTTGACGAGGAGCTTTATGCCTTGCCCTGTGCATTCGCCGCGTTGAAGGCCGGGCAGTATTTCGTGCGTCGGGACGCAAGCGAAGGTGCGTTGGATGTACTCGCGAAAAGTCTTCGATTACGGGGATTTCATACCGATGCAGCCTGCTAGACTCCCGCTGCCACTTCACCGGCGGTGCAGCCCGAGACACCGGTGGCGACCGCAACCAATGCCTCCAATAACCCATGTCCTTGCCGGTTGGTGCGCTGGAAACGTGCTCCAGCTCACTGCAAAGGAAAGAGCCTTGTGCATTGCCGCTTCAGTCTTGCCGGATCTCGATGGCCTCAGCCTGCTCGGTGGCGTGGACAGTTACCAGGCCTATCACCACGTCCTCTGCCATAATCTCACCTTCGGATTGGCCGCGACACTGGGCGTTGTGTGCCTTTGCCGCTGCTCACTGAAAGCGTCGGTGATGTTTCTCCTCCTCTTCCATCTGCATCTTCTGATGGACATTTTGGGTTCCGGTCCGGGATGGGGTATCGCCTATTTCTGGGCATGGAGCAGTCGGGTGTTCTCCTCTTCCCACGCATGGAGTTTCACTGGCTGGCAGAATCAAGTCACGCTCTTGCTCTTCGCAGGCTGGACCGTTGGCATCGCCGTTCGCTGTCGCCGTACGCCACTGGAATTCGTAGCCCCTCGCCTTGACGCTCTCGTGTTGCGGATGCTGCCGACCCCGGCCAGCGTCACTCCGGCTGCGGAAGCACCCGCCGCGCCACCGCCCGACGCAGCAGGTCATTGAGACGTTAGGCCAAAATGAAAACCATCATCTTGTTCCTTTTCTTGCCCATCGGGCTGTGCCTCGCGAGGCCGGTCGACTTTACCGCGTTGAATCAAGTGCCATCCCAGCGGGCCGCCGCCTACAAGGCATATCAGCGTTCGACGAATGGTACACCCGAAGAAAGGGGAAAAGGAATGCAGAAATACGTCGATGACCTTCGCGGGATCGTCGTCGAGCTACGTGACCGTTACTACACCCGATCCGGGTCGGAGGCGAAGGATGAGGATCTACTCGTAACCGACGAGATGCTAAAGAGTGTCGAGCAGATGGCGCTGCTGATCGAGAATATCAAGTACCCACAGAATATAGCCGCGGGGAGCAGCCTCTGGTATGAAAAAGAGGTGCATGCTCGCAAGGTTCGGTTGCTTGAGATGATCATCCTGCGGATGTCCCGAGCGATTGTTCAAGAAAGTTGGAATTGGCAGGCACCTGGAACGCCACGTTCGAGTTTTGATTATAAAGCATGGTTGGAGGCTTGGTATGCCAGTGTCGAAGAAATCCCCGTGCCGGATGCATTCGATTGAAAATAGTGGGGCCAACCAGTCGCCACTGCGAATGCCGGCACGCTCCCGAATCGAGGGCTGGGAAGCCTGAGGTTTATATGGCCCATTTATTGCCCAATCGTGTACATTTCGTTGCTTTTGCCCGGTTCCGGTCTTTTGGTCGGAAATCTCGTAAGTTAATTACCCATGGGAACTACCGACGCTTTGTGAGCCTCAGCTCAAAAACAGCATACACGGTTCGAATCCCGGTGTGACGCTACGCAGACATGGGCAGCGCGTTGACAGTATTTCGAGAATCGGAAATCATGGCTGCGACGAAGGCCCCCCGATGATCACCTCAACCCTTCTGCGTGCGCGCTCTCTTGACGAGCCCGGTGCGGGAATACCGCACGCCGGGATCAGCGAGGGGGCCGTCGGGCAACCGGCGGTCCTGCCTTGATGGCCAAGAAAGATGCATCTTCAAAAGTTCGCGTTGTTTAAAGCTTCGCTCCCCGACGATAGCGTCGAGGAAGGTGGAGATATCACGGTGCCGGCTGGCAGGAATTTGATAGAATCCCTATCGCAGCGATTCAAAGAGAGCGGATTCCCCGTTTCAGCGATTTCTCAGCACAGCTTTTACGGCTGGTCGTTCGAAGCGGAAATCGAGAACCGGAAATTCTGGTTCCTGATCCAAGGTGGTTCTCCATGGTTACTGATCGTGAGAGATCGTCGGTCGGTTCTCCGACGTGTGTTCGACGGTGATGCGGCTTTTCTCGCGGCACTGAAAGTTTGCGATTCCACCCTGCAGGCACTCGGCCACATTTCAGGGATAGAGTGGCTGACGCAGGCTGCGTATAAGGCGCGCGGTCGAGCTAAGTACCAGCAAGGGAAAAAACAGCCCAAGGCAGCGGAGCCAACTCGCGCCTCCGGAACGCCTCCTACCGAGGCAGGAGATCACGCCAGTGGCGCTCGCGGCTCACTTTGAGCGTAAGCTGATTAAGATGCCTCACATTTGTATCTCAAAGCAAACCAAGTCGGAGATCCTGAGCAAGGTGAGCTCCGGCAGGCCGATTGACGACGTCTACTTGCCTTTCATCGGAACCGACCCAGCATTTGCCAGAGAATTGATCGCTGCTGCTCAGCGTTCAATGAACGCGGCTTTCGTCGTCCAGCTCAAAAGGCACATAGAAACCAATGTGATAGATATAGGGTTAAAGCCGTCTGCTCCAGGAAAGTATAATACCCTAAGAACTGATCCTCCTGTCGTAGGCGGAAGAAAAAAGGAGCGGCTCGTTACAACGCGAGAAATCTATGATGCAATAAAGCACATACATCTTGGCGCTGCTCCGGAGAACTATAATCCAACAGGAACTTCGTTCGAGCAATACATGGCACAGAAAGGAGCTCCGATTGATTTACATCCATTCAGCACAGGGAAGCCGATTGTTTTCTTGCGAGGAGGTGCTCCCGGGCAAGGGAAGAGAGCCTAACCTATTGAGAATTCAGTATTGAATGGATACAGTTCCCAGAGCGAAGAACCGCATCCATTCCTTTGTGAAAGACCAATAACGAGATCTGAGGCGAACGGGCAGGCGAAAAACCGAGTGTTGCGGGTGATCGGACCGGCCGCTTGGCACTTCGAACCAAGAACAAGGGGCTGTCGTCGCACGTTTTTGCGTCGCTGCACCGAAGTCAGTTGTCGGTTCCGTGTTGTGATCAGTTCCTTGGATCCGGGATCAGCAGGATGGATACCTTGCATCAGAGGTTAGAACGAAAACCATGAAGTTCGAAGGGGCGAGGCTGCCGACCGAGTTCATCTTGTTGCTACCCCGACTTGAAGATGCGTTTATCCGCGCCCTCCGCCGCGGGCGCCCGCTAGGCCCGCTTCTCTCACTTTGGAGAAGGATGTTTCTCGGCGCCGCGATGCCCCAGACCTAACGCTTGCCAACGAAGCAAGGCTCCTCATCACCGACCGCCGGCTAGCATTGCCCCGGGCGCTGACTTAACCCGCCTGCCGCGGCGTCACCTGGCGGCGAACCGGCAAAGGAGTTCTTCGGAGCGCTCCAAGCGACTAACTTGCTCCTTGCCGACCGGAAAACGGCCATGTCGAACCCGAAGACGATGCCCGAAAAACAGTAAGGCCCGGGAACTACGTTCCCAGGCCTTACCACAACTGAATCCGGCCTGCTTATACGTTGACGCAGGCCTTCTGGGCGCACTGCAACATCCGACCTGAATCGAGCTGGTAGGCCTGATGGTAACCAGCGAAGAGCTGACGCAGGTCGTCGGTGAGGCGTTCCTCGCTAGTTTTCGCCGCATCCTCGATGGCCCGGGCGATGCGAGCTTCACGCGGAAGGGCAAGCCATTCCCGGGCGGTCGAACTCATCCCCAACAGGGCCCGCTGGCTCTGGACTTCGTAGACCACGTGCCAGGTGCCAGCCGGCAGAAGTACGAACAGACGTGCGAGGTCGTTATAGCTCCCTACGGCCACGGTGCCGGGGACGATTTCGACTTCGTGGCGACCACGGTACACCTGCCCCTCGTAACGCCGTTGCCCAAAACAACCTCGGCGTGATGTACGCCAACGGCGTTGGAGTCCTAAAAGACGAGGTCGAGGCCATGGCTTGGTACAACATCGGTGCAGCATCGGGCAGTGATCGTGCCGCAAAGAACCGTGCTTCGCTGGAAGGTCAGTTGGGCAGCCAAGCCGCGTTAGCCGCCCAGCAACGTGCCAAAGAGATTCTGAACGAGATCGAAGCCGCCAAAACCCGTCAGGCGGCACCCGGGTCTTCACCTACCGCAACAGGCGTCACCGCAGCCGAACCAAAGTCGAGCGGCTCCGGGGTGATCGTTTCCGCACAGGGATACGTGCTGACCGCCGCCCACGTCGTTGCCGGTGCCGACTCCATCAGAGTTTTAACTGCGGAGGGTACCCAGACGGCGACGGTCCTGCGTATCGACGCGGCGAACGACGTGGCCGTTCTCAAGATCAGCGGCGGCCCCTATTCCCCGCTGCCCATCGCACCTTCCCGCCGGGTTCGGCTGGGGCAGGCGGTGGCGACCATCGGCTTCCCAAACATCGGTTTTCAGGGTTTCAGCCCCAAGGTCACCCGCGGCGAAATCAGCAGCGTCAACGGCTTTAACGACGACCCGAGGAGTTGGCAGATCAGCGTCCCGGTGCAACCGGGCAACTCCGGCGGTCCGCTCCTCGACGAGAACGGAAACCTGATCGGCGTCGTGGTGGCCAAGCTTGGGCTCAAGGCCGCGGCGGTCACCGGCGACATGCCGCAGAATGTGAACTACGCGGTCAAGAGTGCGTACGCCCTTCCCCTGCTGGAGCCCTATCTCGGTGCCGACGCACCGGAACCCGGCCAGCCGAGCCCGAAGCCGGCTTTCGAGGACATGGTGTCCAAGGCCCAACAGTCAGTCGTGCTGATCCTATGCTATTAGGGCGTTCCTCGGCAGGGGCGCCGAGAAAGGCCTAAGGCGATCGGCCATTTCTGCTGCAGCTGAGGCGAACACGCCACTACAGCGCGGGGACTGGGCCAATCGCGATCTTCACCTGGCGCGCCACATATCCAACACGGCCACAGGTGCCAGCCGACCGCTTAATGGCTGGCAAAAGGTCCAATTGATGGGAGCGTCCAGCAAGCCGATGGGGTACAGACCTTGCGCTAAAAGCCTCGCGTAGCTCAAAATCAACGCTAACCTATATTGAAATACCCTTCCAAATGAAAACACCAATCCGTTTATTTCTAGCAGTCGCGGTAGCCTTGATTTTCTCGGTTCCCAGCTACGGAGCGAAATGCACGGGATCGTCCAACTGCAAAGCCTGTACGACTTGTAGCAGCTGCAAGTACTGTTCGAAGGATGGCGGGACCTGCAGTGTTTGTGCAAACCGAGCTGCTGAGACAAAGGACGCCAAAATGGGAGCGAAAGACGCAAGTTGCTGCAACGATCAAGCAAAGAAGGACGATGGTTGTTGCGGCGAACTGACGAAGAAAGACGAAGGTTGCTGCAAGGAGCAACCGAAGAGTCCTGCGAAGGACGACGACAAGAAGACGTAGCACAAGAAGGGCACGTTGTCCTTCTTCCGTTCTCGCAGCGTGGAAGAGGGAACGTGTTCCGGTGTGCCCCCGGGGGTAATTTCCGGCCGCAACATGGTTAAGGGACCGGCAGAGGGTACGGGGAACCCAATGATCCCGCAGATTGTTCAACTATCGATCTCGGCGATTCAGCTGCGCTAAGCTCGATTTCAAGACAGCGGTTAGCCATGAAATTTCGCCCCTATCGTTTCGCACTGGGCGTGATAATCGTTGGGCTGCTCGCGATATTCGGCTGTAAGACGGTTTCTCGCCAGCCCTCTGCTCCAGCTCCAGAGAAAGCGCTTGCACAGGCATCGCCGCTCGCAACAGCCGGACGGTACCTCTTTGACGACGAGCCGACGCGCGCGAGCTATCCAAATCAATGGACCGTTCTCACGAACATCGGTTACGATAGCGCCTACGATGAAGCATTCGCAGAACCGGCATGGGTCGCGTATCACCTGGCTGGTGCCCACCAGTTCGTCGATAAACCACGTCCACCGGGTTTTCCGACCGACCTGAGAACATCGAACCGAGTTTCGGAAACCGATTACCCTCCTGGCTACGACCATGGGCACATGGCCGCAAACAAGACGATAGCTCTGTTCTTTGGCGACAAGGCACAGGACGAGACGTTTCTGATGACAAACATGCTGCCTCAGCGGCATGGACTCAACGCTGGTCCGTGGAAGTCGGTGGAGACTAACGAATACTCCAATTGGACCGGCATCGGTCGTGAGATTTGGGTGATCTGTGGCCCGGTCTACACGGACAAGAACGACGAACCGATTGTCCCCCGAAATCGGTACGGTCCGAAGAAGGTCTCGGTGCCCGAAGC
>Ga0182027_10011905_pt1 | contig 12248 bp, 7 predicted proteins | sample 712E1DmetaG_FD_121300 | JGI IMG/M metagenome (GOLD analysis project Ga0182027, IMG submission 121300) | Permafrost microbial communities from Stordalen Mire, Sweden - 712E1D metaG (Illumina Assembly) | ecosystem: Environmental > Terrestrial > Soil > Wetlands > Permafrost | place: Sweden...
AACCTGACCCGATAGGCCATGCAGGTAATAATTCCAGCGAAAGTCGCTCGCCGCGTTCCCCAGTGCATCCATCACCGAGCGGCGTTGTCCATCCGTAAATGAGCCTTGCAACAAGGGCAGGAAGCGGCTCAGGATTTGGGATACTTGGGCATAGAACTCTTTCACCTCCACACTGAGCGGAACCGAACCGGAGGTGTTGAAAAGCTCACTGCAAAAAGCCAGGCAGCGGCGCAGATAACCCAGCGTCACAACGGACAGCCCCTTGCCGACCAGCGCATTGTTGGCATCGTTCCACTCCGGACGCTGGGTATTCATCCAGATACCGCCTTCGGGCACAAGGTTGGACAATTTCGCCAGCAGGAGAGTTAACAATTTTTCCGCGAGGCTGACATGGAGTATCTTCCCATCCGGAGCATAAACCAATTTCCCATCCGAGCCATGCTCGCGCGTACGAGCCTCAATCTGATGTTCCTGTTCCCAATCGAATTGGATGGTGTTATAGGGATCGTTCAGCAGGTCCGCATACGGTTTTATGCGATATGGCACATCCGCATAGCTGAACCGGGAGCGTGAGAGAAATTCCTGTAGCCGGCCGGGATGAAATTTCACACTGATCTCCATCAGCTTCTGAAGGTAGATGATCTGGTGATCGCTCCAATAACCGATGTTGGCCCACGGGTTGTTCGGTTCCGGCAGTTCCCAGTCCAGACCTTGATAGGTGATGCGGTAGGGGTTGTAACCATCCACCGTCGTGGCGTTCAGGAAGGTGCTGATCATGTTCTCGACAAATTCAGGATACGAAACGGCGAGGGCTTCCCAATTCTGGAAGATGTCACGCCAGTTGCCTTCGTAATTGAGCTTCAATACCCCATCCGGTTTCTTGATGTCAATCACGAAGCGATTCCAGGGGCGGCTGGGATCGCCATGCCGGCGGCTGAAGGTCAGAGGCAAATACGCGGAGGACAAGCGGATGAGGTCCGCCGAGCCGGTTGTTTCAGCGCGATGTATAAGATCGAAGAGATGGATTCTTTCCGGCAGGCTGGCGAAGAAATCCGAATTCGTTTGAAGCAGGCAGGGATTATGCGCCGAGACATATCCCTTGAAATCATCTCTCGTGATCCAATATTGATCCGTGAAGATGCCGCCGCGCATGACATTGAACATGGCGTTGGCAAAGTGGTGCGCGGTGGAGAGCGGTTTCCCCGAGGACTGCAAACCGTCGGCCTGGGCAACGATCTGCCACAGGCTGCGCCGGTTCGCATCGAGATCGCGCTCGATCTCCCGGAAGAGAAGCGCTTTGTCGCCGCGCAGTTCCTGGATTTTTTGAGCGATGGCCGCGCCATCCTGGCAGACATCCGCCATTAAATGCCAGCCATGCTCCTGCTTTGAATCCAATTCAATGATGGCATGAACAAAGTACGCGCCGCGCTGGCCGCGGATTTCTGTTTCAGTAACAACTCCAAGCCCGGAGCGAAAACGATCGAGTTGGGCGGAGGAGAGCAGGTAATCAGCTTTTTCTAGACCCACTTGCGCAACCGTCGTCGCCAGAAGCGATTCGCTGGGTTCTGCCAGATCCGTGAGTCTCGAGTTCAAGGCAAAGACCGCCAGCCCTGTTTCTGGTTCCAATTCACTCCGTTTGTAGGCATCCAGCAAGGAACTGAATATGTTCTGTGTGGCCGTGGCTACATTGGTGGGCAGAATGTTTTGAAGGCCATCCAAAAATTCAACCTGACAGGGCGAATCACCCGAATTCATTAACCACGTGGTTTTGATAAACCCATACTTTTCACCCGTCCGCCAGGCATAGCGATAGGTCAGACCGAGATCGAGGTTGTTTTCTTCAAACAGGACGGCTGTCCCACTGATATTCTTATACAGATTGCGTTGGATGGAATAGTTGCCCCAGCCGCGTTCTGAAAAGGGTTCCCACAAATGGCTGCGTTGTGAACGCCGGACGAGCAGGATGGCCTTATTGCCGGTATTTTCATGGTTCTCTGTGATCTTATCCACCGCATAATAAGGAAAGAGCGCCTGCTCGGCGCTGATCCGTCCGGCGGTCAGACCCCCGGTGGAGGCCAGAAACAGCCAGTGATCGGAACTGCTGACGATGCTCATGAAGAAAGGCTGCATGGCATCGTAATTTTCTATTTTATAAAATGGTTCACCGAACAGGGAGACGTACTCTCCCCGGATGTCTTTCCGGGTTTCCTTGAACGTGGTCTTGCCGAGGAAGATCGGGCCTGGTTTCTCTGCCATGCAACATCCCTCCGATTGAATTTCCATCCATCATATCAAAGTCCGGTACGGGTACAAGTAACAAAAAGCACAAATCGAGTATGAAGAACAGTTTGATGAAAAGGCTGATTTTTGGGCGTGATATACTCTATACCGCTTTCATTTTGACCTATCAGGGATTTTTTCCCTTTGTGTTTATAATCAATGGAAAGGGTGAGTCAAGATTATGGAAACTTCTGCCTCGATCCGCAAATCAGCCGCTAGTGTTGGCTTCTGGATTGCCCTTGCGACCGCAATAGTCGCTGTAATTTCTTTTGCGCTCGCGATCACGACCTTGCCCATATCTGGGCCATTCTGCCGGAGTGGATGCGTCACGTATCCTTATGCAAATGTGGCCGCGTATGTGCCCCATGATTATATTTGGATGTACCCAGGAATCCTTCTTACGCCGCTGTTCGTGATCCTGATGGCCTGCATCCATTATTATGCCGCTGACGATAAAAAGATAGTCAGCCTGATCGGACTAAGCTTTGCCGTGATGTGTGCCTCCGCGATCACCATGGATTATTTCATCCAGCTTTCCGTGATGCAGCCCAGCCTATTAAAAGGAGAGACCGAAGGGCTGGCGCTCTTCTCGCAATACAACCCTCACGGCATCTTCATCGCACTCGAAGACCTTGGATATTTGCTCATGAGCCTGGCGTTTCTATGTGTTGGAGTGAATTTTGCCGGAGATGGAAAGCTCGAGCGTGCCATACGCTGGCTGTTTATTTCAAGCGCCGGTCTATCTATTGCGACATTCATCCTTCTCTCGCTGATCTATGGGCAGGACTTGGAATATCGTTTTGAAGTGGCGATCATCACAATCAATTGGCTGACACTGATCGCTGGAGGGGTGTTGTTGGGATTGTTGTTTCGGCGAGGAAAGGGAGAGGCGTAAGGAGCAAGGGCGGTAAAAGAGCAGAAAGGAAAAAATCATGTCTCACTTTCACCAACATGCAGACGAACAGGCCCCGGAAACCAAGGGAATAGTGCTCCATTGGGCGGGTCCGTATGATGCAATCTTCAATCACATTCTGCAGCCCAGCCAGGCCAGCATTGGCGTTCTGGCGCAGGTAAAAGCAGGGGATCGGGTGCTTGACGTGGGCTGCGGTTCCGGGCGGCTGACCTTGGCCGCCCAGGGCTGGGCCGGGGAGAATGGCGAAGCGGTCGGCATCGATCCTTCCCCGGAGATGATCCAGATTGCGCGCAGGAACGCAGAACGCTCCAGGCTTAAGGCCAAATTCGAGGTGGGCGTGGCGGAAAGTTTGCCTTTCCCGGATGGCAGTTTTGACGTGGTGCTGAACCGGCTGATGCTTCATCACCTGCCGGGGGATCTCAAGCAGCGCGGCCTTGCCGAAATGCGGAGAGTCTTGAAGCCCGGTGGAGTATGTCTGGTGGTGGACTTCGAGCCGCCCAAGTCAGGCTGGCTGCGCATGATCGTGGAGAATCATATGACCCCCATGGCGGATGTGGATGTTCGGACTTACGTTCCCCTCATGGAGGCTGCTGGGTTTCGTGAGATCGAAACTGGGCCGACCAGTTCCAAGCTGCTCTCTTACATCCGAGGAAAAGCACCGAACGCATAATAGGAATCCAATCATCCTAAAGTTTTTCAAACAAATATCCAGAATTGCCTGGCATTTCTGTATGCAAGAACAGTCTTCGCTGGAGCCGAAAGGCTCCAGCGCGCCATATGTTAGGGCTTGATCTCAATTGCTGTAATACCCATGGGGTTTTTATCGAGAGCCTGCGACCGCAACTCCGAAGGGAACAACCAGTATTAGTTTTCGTCCGGATACATTTCGATGAGTTTCTTATGCAGAGCATCAATGAATTGAAAATCGGTTCTTTCTTCAAAAGGCTTGATATTCAATTGCTTCGCACTCATAATATCTCTTGGTGATAGATAGTTGCCTCGAATAAGGATTTCTCGAATCTGGTTCTCCTCGTCTGGAAATTCGCGGGTATCAGGATCGGAGCTATTGATAAGGAATTGTTCTGTGCAGTTGGTGATTATTGTGTTGGAATTATTCTGTACACAGTCGACGCACTCTAATATCTGTTCTATCTTATCGTCAAGACTTCTTTGGCTGCTGTAAGCAATGTTTCCATTCGAATGAGCAATATCATTTCTGTCATCTACTAACCGCTTCATTTTTTTAATTACTTCTCGACTGCATCCAACGGATAGAAATAAACCGACAATACTTCGCTCATATTCCTCTGCAAGCCTAAAGGGGTCAAAATGCGGAGCAACCTTATTGGTTGCAGCCGCCTCTTTTACTTTGGCTTCGTAATTTTCAATAGCTTTTTGAGCCTTTCCAGTGAATATGAGCATATTCTTCATTTCTTCAGACTTATTTAAGTAAATCTTCGCAAGTTGAAAATATATAAAGCACATGAAAAGCATGTGATATGCAATGTAAGCAAATTGGTATTTGTCTTTTTCGTAATTTATCGAAAACGCGTCCCACAGAAATGTAATATAGTCACTCTCGGTTTGAGTTTTATATTCAACGGGCATGCAATCAAATATCTTACGGGCGTCGTCAATCATTGCCTATCCCTCCCACACTTTCTCAATTACCTTCTTAACCTTCTCTTCGTACAGCCAAATCAACTCGCGGGCGCCTTCAACGATGGCACGTTCATGTTCGATGCGGGCGACGATTTCACGCTGGATATCCAGTGGGGGCAGGGCGATTTGAATTTGCATAAGGTCGCTAATTTTGATACTTGCTTGGTTCACAGCCTTTTGCGCGTATATTCTTGCCGTTGAAATGAATTTATCCGATACGAAACATAAATATGCATATTCTGGTAATACTTTTGTCTTATCAGGTCTAAACTTGATGAGATTTACACCGTGCACAACCTTTTCAGAAATTCCAGTGAAAAGTGCAGACTTAGCTAAATGCTCCATGCTATTTATATGACTAAGTAAAATATCGCCTTCTTGGAGAAAGTCATCTTCTTTCACTTCATCATTAGTCCACTTGGTTTTCTCTAAATCCACATTCCAGTTTGAAATAGTCTGTATTCTTGAAACTCTATATTTTCCTTCTTCATCGAGTTGCTCAACGTTCTTCCCGTTTCGAATCTGAATAAATAATTCAAATAATGGAGCAGTATTCCATTGGGGTATTCCATCAGGAAGAGACTCGGCGAGTTCAACTTCTATATTTGGCTTCCAGCCTTTTACGACCTGACGTGCACCATCAATGATACGCTGATGAGCGGCGATTTCATCCACAATTTGGCGCTGGGTTTCGAGAGGCGGTAGGGGAATTTGGTAATTGACAAAAAAATCGCTTGGCACTCTTTGTAATCCACCTGTGCCTGTCATACGGTCTTTGCCCTTTTTAACAAAATCTTCTCGGTTAATTATCCGGTAGACATATTCAGGAATTACTTTCTCAGTTGCTCGTAAAACGTAAAGTTCGCTTGTTCCAAAACCGATTCCGTTCACTAAATTGCGAACTATTCCACCCTTGCCATTCTCGAAGCAAGGTGTAACCTTAGCGATTAAAACATCGTTGTCTTTGAAATAAGTGTAGCCTTTATATACTTCACCAATTTTCCTTTCGCGTTTGGCAGTTATAATAATATTATGCTCGTCAATATCTTCCATTGGAATAAACGAGACAAGAGTACCAGAATCCAAATCGCTTACTTCTGCCTTTTTAGGATTAATCAAACAGATGTCTTGTAATTTCACCATTTCCCATGTATGATGAACTTTCGCTATTTCACGGTAACGATCAGCGCTAAGGTTGTAATCGCCCGTCTCTGCAAGTTTCGAAATCGGAACCAATAAAGCGGATGCGATTGTCGGGGCAAACGAACCGGGGTTTCCATCCAAAATGGCTGCGTGCCAATTGTGTAAAGTATTCAACGCATCCGGCAGGTCGCTATGCTTTGGGCATAATTCCGGCTTATCGCCCATCTCATTGCAAAGAGCCCTACGTTGCGCGCCTAAATCGTACCCATCTTTTTCGATCTTGACAAACAATATTTTGTCGGTCTTTTTGGCGATAGACCTATCCAAAAACAGAATCGATGTCTTAACGCCCGCATAAGGATTGAACATGCCCCCAGGTAAGGAAACCACAGCCCACAGGAAATTACGCTCAATCAAATAGCTTCGTAATTGCTTGTATGCTCCTGCCGATTGAAAGATAATTCCTTCAGGCACAATGATGGCAGCGCGGCCATTTGGTGTGAGATGCTCCGCCATGTAATCCACGAACAATACCTCGCTGCGGTTCGATTGCACAGAAAACTTTTTGTGTGGCATGATGCCGCCCTTTGGCGACATGAATGGCGGGTTAGCAAGAATTACATCCGCATAGTCATTCCAACGATCCTCGCTAGCGAGTGTATCGTATTCGTGGATCTGCGGTTTGATAAAGCCATGCAAATATAAATTGACAAGCGAGAGCCGCACCATATCAGGCGAGATATCGTAGCCCGTGAAGTTATCGTACAGCCTTTGCTTTTCTTGCGTGGTTAATGCCTTGCCCATATCTTGATTAGACTTAAGAATATATTTATACGCCGAAATAAGAAAGCCAGCCGTGCCACATGCGGGATCGAGCACCGTCTCCTTCTTTTTCGGACCAACTACCTGCACCATGAAATCAATAATATGGCGTGGTGTACGGAACTGTCCGGCGTCTCCCTGCGAACCTAAAACGGACAATAGATATTCAAAAGCGTCTCCTAATTTTTCAGAATGGTCGTAGGTGAATTCATTAATGGTTTTTAAAAAGAGTTTCAGCGTTTCGGGGTCACGATAAGGCAGGTAAGCATTTTTAAAAATATCACGAAAGAGCTGCGGCACATTTGGGTTCTGATTCATGTGCGTGATGGCTTCGCCATACAATGACAGCATTTCAATTCCGCTCAATTGCGGATCAAAGACATTACTCCACCTATATTTCTTAAATTCGCCTTTGAAGAAACCTGCTTTGCCTCCCATTTCAATCGATTCCTGATCCATATCATCCATGAACTTATATATTAGCGCGATGGTAATCTGCTCTACCTGACTTTTTGGGTCTGGTACTTTGCCCACAAGGATATCTCGGGCAGAGTCAATACGGCGTTTGGTTTCAGAATCTAACATTTAATGATGCCTCTTTGTGTTACGCGAATTGATTGAACGACACGTAATCCTTGATGTATTCGATGATCTTATTACGAAATTCTATGGTCAAGTTGCGCAGATATTCGCCGCCTGCATGACTTCCCATAATATAGGCAAAATTACCTTCATCCACTTGTGCTCGAAACTGCGGATCAAGCACATATGTCTTGAAAAAATTCCTGGCGGGAGTAAATTGCTTTTCATCCGGCATGAAGCGGGTATCGAACTTTTCAAATTCTTCATCCAATAATTCATCTTTGGACATGAAATAAGGCTTCATCCCAAAGATAACTTCTACAATCTCGCGCAAGGATATACGCCGGTCAATATTCAGGGATTTCCGTAATTTTTCAAGATTGAAATATTCTTCAGGTTTATCGAAGATGTTGTCTTCGATGTGTTTCGTGATGGCTTCAATATCGCCAGCCTCTGCCTTCTCCACCGCAAATCCATCTTTCTTAATTTGCTCTTCAAATGTTTGAAAGTACATCCTGTCCACGCGCATGCCTTCTGGACCAATAGGGCGCTCTTCTCTCATCGCAAGAAAGTCCGCGCGTGTGCTTTCATACCCATCATAAGTGACGGCTTGGCCGCCTTCGCCTGCATCTACTCCTATTCCCGCATGTGCGCCGTGTCGAAGGTGCGGCAAATGCAAGACTTCGTTGTAATCAAAATCCTTCTCAAAGTATTCGCAGTTGGCAAAGAAATCAAACAACTTAAATTTCTCTTTTTGGTGTGAACCAACATTTCTTTTCCACGCAGGATCGGTAATTTGTTCAGTGAAATCATGCTTGCGCGTCCCGCGTCCCTTGATTTGGATAAAGTCGGTTGGGGAGAACACAGGTCTCATGAACACAAGATTGAGAATATCGGGGCAGTCATAACCTGTGGTCATCATGCCGACGGTTACACAAATGCGCGTCTTGCTGGTCTTGTAACTTTCAATGAAGTTTGCCGAGCCAGCAAGATTGTTATTTGAAAAATTGAGAGCAAATTGCTGTGCGTCAGTGATCCACGATGTAACTTGAATAGCAAAATCAGATTGATACTTGCCCGGAAACATCTTGTCCGCAATTTCATTCAAGAGCTGCGTAATCTTTGCCGCATGGTTCTGACTAACACAAAAGACGATACTCTTTCCGATCTCATCACTGATTGGATCGCGCAGGGCGTCTTGCAAGAAAGTTTCGCAAAAGACTCGGTTAGTATCATCTGAAAAGAAGGATTTTTCAAAATCCTTTCTAACGAACGTCTCTTCTACTTCCTCGCTTTCTTCGTCTGCACCGTATGAAACCCGAACTGCATAGCCTTGATCTGAAAGCATCTTCGTAGTAATGTCTGTACGCGCATCTACAACTACAGGATTAATCAAGAACTTTTCATTCACTCCATCTAAAAGTGAATAGCGATAAGTTGGAATCCCGTTTTCGCATCCAAAGGTTTTGTACGTGTCCATCAAAACCCGCCGTTCCCATTCGCGTGGACTGTTTTGATCCTCGGGGTCGAAGTTTTTTAGGTAATCTTTGGGTGTAGCGGTCAAACCAAGTTTATAACCGATAAAATATTCAAAAACAGCGCGGCTGTTCCCGCCAATACTGCGGTGTGCTTCATCGGAGATCACGAGATCAAAGTCGTCGGGCGAGAAAAGTCTCTTGTAACGATTCTTTGATAGGAAGGTCTGAATGGTCGAGATAACAATATCAGCCTTACGCCAGTCATCTCGGTTTTCCTTATAAACAACTGTATGATAATCATTCTTCAAATAAACGACAAAGGCTTTCTTGGCTTGATTCTCTAATTCGAGCCTATCCACAAGAAACAATATCCGCCGTGCATTGCCTGTCCGCAGAAACAACTTAATCACTGCCGCCGAGACGAGCGTTTTTCCAGTGCCTGTTGCCATCTCGATCAGGAAACGATCCTTTCCTTCTTTTACGCTTTTTTGAATGGCTTCAACGGCTTTTAGTTGGTAACATCGTAGAAAACGCAAGCCGTTGTTTTGGATAAATTGCCCACGAGTGCTTTCTGAAATCCAGGCGGGATCATTTTTGTAATCGGGTTTCTGTGTAAGAACAATGTAATCTTTATCAATTACTTCCCGAATCAAACCAGCAGGGTTAGGCTTGAAACTGGAATAACCTTCCACTGAATCAGGGGAAGGAAATTTAGTAATCGCAACAGGACTACCACGCTGCAAATCCCAAAAATAGTGTGAATTGCCATTCGAGAGAATAATAAAGCGACAGTGTTGAGATTGAGCATACTTGCGCGCCTGTTCTTTCCCCGCTAACGCATGTTTATCTTCTGATTTTGCCTCAAGAACGATAAAGGGAAATCCCTTTTTGTCGAGCAAAAGAAAATCAATAAAGCCGTTCTTTGTGGTTTCGAAATTTACACCAAACGCGTCAACCTGGCTCTCAGTGATTTTGGCGTTGTTCTCAAGGACAATATTTGCTTTGCCTTGTGAATCATCAAAGAACTTCCAGCCTGCCTCTTTGAGCAATTCGTTGATTTTTACTCTTGCTCTAGCTTCCTTTTGTCCCATCAGTACCAGTACCTTTGATGTGGTTAATAACAAGTATACACACAAACTAGCCTGGGCGCAAAAGCAATCTAATGAACAAATTTCTTATTGCAACACGACGGGGAATCATGCTTTGCGTGGGTGGCTCAACCGCATCCAACCACCGCGGCAACCGCGACCCGAGGAGAACAGCCAGGATAAGCCTTCTAAAGTGCGCGATGCGGCGGCGGCTGTCAGAAGGGGGATTTGGGCAGGTGCGAGACGTGGGCAGGTCTCAGACCTGCCCACTACAATGATTGAATCCCTGTGCCTCGACATCGTTCCCGTTCTTGTACTTTGGGGACAAGTTGATTGAAACGCGGCACCTCCCGCCGAGAACGGCGGTTGAGCAATATAGTGGCTGAGCAATACGGCGGTTTGAGCGAGAGGTTGAAACTCACAGTGGCTTTCATAATTCATCCTTCATCCTTGATCGAATCCCCGTTCATCCTCCATGAACCATTCACCATGAACCATGATCCATCAACCATTCCCCATTCCCAATTCTCCTTCATCCTTCCGCCTTCATACTTTACCATCCCCCATATTCCGTATTTACCTTGAAAATCCCGCAGCAAAAGCACGATTTTCAAGGTAAAATAGGGGCATGCTAGAGAGAACTCGCCTGCTTTGGGAAGTCAATGCGGCCTTAGAACGGAGCCGCGTGGTTGCACTTATCGGTCCACGCCAGTGTGGAAAGACAACCTTGGCGCGGGAGATTGTCCCGCCCGATTCCTCCAATTATTTCGATTTGGAAAATCCGGTCAGCCTGGCGCGCTTGGAAGAACCCATGACTGCTCTTCAAGGATTGCGCGGAACGGTTGTCATTGACGAGATTCAGCGCCGGCCTGATCTATTCCCCATCCTGCGCGTCTTGGCCGACCGTGAGCCGCTGCCTGCGCGGTTTTTGATCCTGGGCAGCGCCTCCCCCGCGCTGCTGCGACAATCATCCGAGTCGCTGGCGGGCCGGATTACGATCATTCAGATGAGCGGTTTTAGTTTAAGCGAGGTGGGAGTTGAAAACCAAAATCAGCATTGGCTGCGCGGCGGCTTCCCGCGTTCGTTCTTGGCGGACACGGATCAAGCCAGCCTGAAATGGCGCAAGGACTTTGTAGCCACTTTTCTCGAGCGCGATGTGCCGCAATTTGGCGTAAAGATCCCGTCCACCAGCCTGTTCCGTTTTTGGAGTGTGCTGGCTCATTATCATGGCCAGGTTTGGAATGCCGCCGAAGCGGCGCGCACGTTGAACATCAACGAATCCACGGCTCGTCGTTATGTTGATTTGCTGCAAGACCTGTTCATGATCCGCCAACTGCAGCCGTGGCATTCCAATCTTGGCAAGCGGCAAGTCAAATCCCCGAAAATCTATTTTAGAGATACAGGCTTGTTGCACTATCTGTCGGGGATCAAGTCGGAAGGTGAGCTGAATTTACATCCCAAATTGGGCGCTTCGTGGGAAGGATATGCCATCGAAGAAATCATCAAGTCCACGCGGCCGGATGCGGTTTATTTCTGGGCAACTCACGGCGGCGCTGAACTGGATTTGCTTCTAATCAAAGATGCCAAACGCATCGGGATCGAATGTAAGCGCATGGATGCGCCAAAGATAACTCCCTCCATGCGAACGGCAATGACGGATTTGAAGCTGGACAAGCTGGTTGTCGTATATCCGGGCGCGCAGCCTTATTCACTCGCTGATGGAATCAGCGTTTTGCCGTTGACGAAGGCCGTTACAGATCCGCAAGATTTGATTGATTGATCGTATATAATCACCACCTTCCGAGACCCTAAGGGTTTTGGAAACCCTTAGGGTCTTTGAGATTGGAACGCGACATCTCCCGCCGGGGACGGCGGTTTGAGCGATGAGGTTGAAACTCACAGCGGCTTTCATACTTCATTCTTCCGCCTTCATACTTCACCATCCCCCATTCCCCATTTCCTTCCCAAATTCTCGCATTTGCTTTAGAATCCTATCTGTTGGGGAACCCTTCATCTTGTAGTAGATCAGGATATTCGTTCCTCAAGATTTTTTACTCAAAAATGCGGTTGACACGGATGTGTCCTGCCGTTATAATATCGCCCGCTTCTGCCCTGGCAGTGGATTTGCCGGGGCGGTTGCTTGATAACCCAGCTTCCCCGTACACTGGCGAAGGTTTTTTCCAAGAACCCGCGAGCAACCCGGTGAAGTGAATGACTGGAGAAAATATGAGATACGCAATTGTGGAAAGCGGCGGCAAACAATATCGCGCCGTCGAAGGA
>Ga0182027_10011906_pt1 | contig 12247 bp, 8 predicted proteins | sample 712E1DmetaG_FD_121300 | JGI IMG/M metagenome (GOLD analysis project Ga0182027, IMG submission 121300) | Permafrost microbial communities from Stordalen Mire, Sweden - 712E1D metaG (Illumina Assembly) | ecosystem: Environmental > Terrestrial > Soil > Wetlands > Permafrost | place: Sweden...
CGTCCTTTCCAAAATCGGCAGAATCCTGGCGGAGATGCATCAGCTTCCTGAATCGGTAGAAGAATATAATCAGGCCCTGCGGCTCGACCCCGCAAACGCTTATACGCATAATGACCTCGGCGTGGTCCTGTTTCAACTGGGAGATTATGAAAAAGCGGCCGGGCAGTTTAGCGACGCGGCACAAATTGATCCAAGCTACGCCGATGCAAAGCGAAATCTCGATCTTGCCCACACCTGGATGAAGAACCAAAATGCTGCAAGCGGAAGAAAATAAATCATGTCTGTCCAAGCTGGATGTACAGGCTGTTAATGCCGTTCCCGCGCGCTCCGGAAGTCCCACTTGACAAGGTTATGTGGCTGCATTTAGAGTTTGTTCGGTATTTGAACAAAATAATGTTCGAAGCTGTAATTTGACTCATCCTGAAGGCTACAAATGTATTTAGGCGGAATATCATGCTCCATCCTCGTAGCTGTCTCCGCCCTTCTCGCCTTTGCAATTATTAAGCACTTACCGGCCAACTGCATCGTCACGCCACAGTCACGCTATGCATGCGCTCACCGGCCCTTTAATATTGGTACGTCCATTCAATCGGCCGCGGTTCGCGCGCCGGCAAAAGGAGCAACATGGAAGGCTGTTCGAGACGAACTTTTCTTCAAGGTGCGGGGATGACCGCCGCAATCTTCGCTACTCACCCGCTCGCCGGCATGGCTAAGGCATCGAAATCTCCATTCAAGATCGCCGTCATCAACGATGAGATCTCGCAGGATTTTGACCATGTCTGTTACGTCGTCTCGCATGACTTCGGCCTGAGTTGGATCGAACTCCGCTCCATGTGGGGCAAAAACACCATGGATCTGAGCGAAGCCCAGATCGGTGAAGCGCAGAAGATCCTCGCCAAATACAACCTGCAGGTAACCGACATCGCCAGTCCCCTCTTCAAGACCGACTGGCCGGGCGCGCCCAGGTCGCCCTTTAGCACCACGGGAGATATGCACGAGGCAGTCGGCTCCACTTTCAAGCAGCAGGATGAAATCCTCGAGCGCGCCATCGTTCGCGCCAGGCAGTTCAAAACCAGCAAGGTCCGCTGCTTCGACTTCTGGCGGCTCGATGATGTCGCGCCTTATCGCGCGGCAATCGATGAGAAACTCCGCGACGCGGCCGGGCTTGCCGGTAAGCAGGGCATTCTGCTCCTGCTTGAGAACGAGCTGGCCTGCAATACCGCCACCGGCCGCGAGGCTGCGCGAACCATGAACGCGGTACAGTCGCCGTACTTTGCGCTCAACTGGGATCCCACCAATGCCGTCATGCGCGGCGAGCTCGATGCCTTCCCCACTGCCTGGGAGGCCTTGCCGAAGAACCGCATTCACCACTGCCACGTCAAGAACGCCGCCAAAAACGCAGAGGGCAAGATCGAGTTGTCGCCGGTTGATAGGGGAATCGTCGATTGGACGGCGCAATTCCGCGCCCTCAAGCAGGCAGGCTTTCGCGACGCAGTCAGTCTTGAGACCCACTGGCAAGGAGGCGGTACCCCGGAGCAGTCCAGCCGTATCTGCTGGGCCGGCATGGAGAAGGCGCTGAAGGATGCAAAGACCTATTAGCCACCCTGAAGGATGCTTCGCTATGAATCCTCTGAACGAGTCCGTGTTTTGAAAGGGCACGGCTTTAGCCGTGCCGAGAGTACAGCAAACCGAATGCGGGCTTTAGCCCCTGAGGGAATGCTGGTGGAGCCCTCGGACTTAATCTGAGGTTTACGACCTCAACAACGAATCAGTAACACGATTTTCCGGTTTATTTGGAGAAACAAATTGGTTACTCGACGTGAATTCCTCGATACGCTTGCGGTGGGAGCGGCAGGTTTGGCGATCCAATCTACCGCCAAGAGCTATGGCCAGATCCTCGGCTCCAACGATCGCCTCAACTTTGCCGTGATCGGCCTCCATTCGCGCGGCTATGCCCATCTGTACGGTCTGAAAGCAAATAAGGATACCGCCCGCGTCTCCCATGTCTGCGATGTGGACAGCGATATTCTGAAGACCTTCGCCGATAAGGCAGAGCACGAGTTGGGCTATGCTCCCGCCACTGAAAAGGACTTCCGGCGCATCCTTGAATCGAAGCACGTGGACGCCATCACCATTGCCGCTCCTGACCACTGGCACGCTCCCATGGCCATCGCCGGTGTGCAGGCTGGCAAGCACGTCTACGTTGAAAAGCCCTGCAGCCACAACCCCGCCGAAGGCGCGCTGCTGGTCGAGGTTCAGAAGAAGTATGGCAAGCTCGTGCAAATGGGCAACCAGCGGCGATCTGACCCCACCGATATCGAAGCCATTGACAAGATACACAATGGCCTCATCGGCAGGCCTTACTTCGCCAAAGCCTGGTACAGCAACACAAGAAAATCCATCGGCATTGGCAAGGAAGTCCCTGTCCCTTCGCAACTCGATTGGGATCTCTGGCAGGGCCCCGCGCCGCGCAGACCTTATAAGGACAATATTCATCCGTATAACTGGCACTGGTTCAAGAACTGGGGCACTGGCGAGGCACTGAACAATGGCACGCATGAAGTGGATGTCTGCCGCTGGGCTCTCGGAGTCGACTTTCCGCATAGCGTCTCTTCTTCAGGCGGAAGATACCAATTCAAGGACGACTGGCAGTTTTACGACACTCTGGTCACTAGCTTCGCGTACGACGATAAATTGATCTCATGGGAAGGCAAATGCTGCCAGGGGATGAAGTACTACAATCGCGACCGCGGGGCTGTCATCATGGGTACCACCGGTTCGGTGATCATCCAGCCGGGCAGCTACGAAGTCTACGATCTCAAGGGAACAAAGACCGATGAGGTAAAGAACGGAGGCGCACAGCCATCCTCCGATCTTGTAGGCAGCGACTCCATGACCATAGCGCACTTTGCCAACTTCATCGCCGCAATCCGCAAGGGTGAAAAGCTCAACTCTCCTGTTTCCGTAGGCAACGTCGCTGTCACCATGCTTCAGCTTTCCAACATCTCGTGGGAAGTGAACCGCGAACTTCAGATCAACGCAAAGGACGGAAAGATACAGCACGATCCTGAAGCGATGAAGTTGTGGGGGCGCGAATACCAGAACGGCTGGGCGCCGCATCTTTAAGAAGCGCGGCCGATGAGGCCGTTTGTTCAACGGGTAAACATGATCGGGAATACCCGAGGAGTCTTCCACTTATGAAAGTAACTTACTCACGCCGTAATTTTGTTCAGTCGGGCGCGCTCCTTGCGGCCGCGTGCGCTGCTTCCACCGCGGTCCCTTCCTTCGCTGAGGCTTCTCCGGCATCTGGAAAGCCGTCGCCCATTCTTCTGGGAGTGGCCAGTTACACCTTCCGTAACTTCACCCGCGCCCAGTTGATCGGCTTTATGAAGCAACTCAACCTCACGGGTCTGAACGCCAAGAACGTCAAGGATCATCTTCCCGATGATCCGCAGGAAGAAGCGAAAGCTCTCGCGGACTATGCAGCTGCCGGCATTCAACCCCACGCTGCCGGAACGATCGGCTTCCTGAAAGACGATGATGCCGATATTCGCGGTAAGTTCGAGTACTGCAAGCGAGCCGGGATTTCTGTAATCGTCGCGGGCGGCGCGGCGCCTTCAATTCTTCCCCGCATTGAGAAGTTCGTGAAGGAGTACGATATCCGGATTGCCATCCACAACCATGGGCCGGAGGATAAGTTGTGGCCCTCCCCGCTGACTGTGCTCAAGGCGGTAGAAAAGATGGACCCGCGCATAGGATGCTGTATCGATGTCGGCCACACGGCGCGTGCCGGCACTGACGTTGTCCAGGCGATTCACAAAGTCGGACCGCGGCTGTTCAACATGCACATGAAGGATTTGACAAGTTTTGATAGCAAAGAAAGTCAAGTAGACGTGGGAAACGGGATCATGCCGATTCGAGGAATATTCGAAGCCCTCATCACAACGAAATATAAAGGGTTCGTCGATCTCGAATATGAGATACATGATGACAACCCAATGCCCGGCGTAATGAACAGCTTCGCCTATATGCGCGGCGTTTTGGCAGGTATGGGATATCGAAGCCACGCGTAAGACCATTGGCTTTTTCCTTGCCGCCTGCTGAAGGAACAGGAAGGTAACTAACACGATGAATGTTATCCTTCCTCCCGCCAGCAGGCGGCCGAGTTTATGTTTTGAGGCCTGACCTTATTGGCACTTATGCCTCAAGGCCTAACAGAAAAAGAATAGGTCGCAGTCATGCTGATCCATGAAGATCGTTTATTTCCTGCCGAACCGGCCGTGCGCAAAATAGCCAAAGCTCTGCACGCGCACGTTCGCGCGTTGCCCATCGTCAGTCCGCACGGGCATACGCAGGCGGTTTGGTTTGCGAAGAACGAGCCCTTCCCTGACCCGGCAACGCTCTTCGTGCAGCCCGATCATTACGTCTTTCGCATGCTCTACAGCCAGGGTATTTCGCTCGATGACCTCGAGATTGGCCAGCCTGTGATGAAAGACGCGCGCAAGGTCTGGCGCATCTTCGCCAGCCACTACTATCTGTTTCGCGGTACGCCGACGCGCATATGGCTGGATTTCGCCTTTCAGGAACTCTTCGGATTAGAGGAGCGTCTCTCGGCAAAAACCGCCGACCTCTATTTCGACACCATCTCTGAAAAGCTGCGCACCCCGGAGTTTCTGCCCCGTGCGCTCTACCAGCGCTTCAATCTTGAAGTGTTGGCCACCACCGATTCGCCCATCGACTCGCTGGCCGATCACAAGGCTATTCGCGATTCCGGGTGGGAGGCGAGGATTCTGCCCACCTTCCGGCCCGATCCGCTCGTCGATCCGGAGTTTGATGGCTTTGCCGGAAACATTGCGCTGCTCGGCGAGCAGACCGGCGAAGACACGGCCGCGTGGACTGGCTATCTCAACGCGCTGCGCAAGGCACGCGACCGTTTCCGCTCGCTTGGCTGCACGGCGACCGACCACGGGCATCCCACCGCGCAGACCGCCGATCTTCCCGCAGCCGAAGCTGAGCAACTCTTCCGCCGCGTGCTCGCCGGCAATGCCGACCGCTCGAAGCAGGAGCTCTTCCGTGCACAGATGCTCACCGAGATGGCGCGCATGAGCCTCGAAGACGGACTAGTGATGCAGATCCACCCAGGCAGCGTGCGTAGCCACAACCGCAAGCTCTATGAGCGCTACGGTCGCGATATGGGCGCGGACATCCCCAGGCCGGTCAACTATGTTGACGCGCTGCGCCCATTGCTTGACCGCTTCGGCAATGAGAGCAAACTCACCATCATTCTTTTTACGCTGGACGAATCAACCTACAGCCGCGAACTGGCCCCTTTGGCCGGGCACTATCCGTGCTTGCGGCTCGGACCGTCATGGTGGTTCCATGACAGCCCCGAAGGAATGATGCGTTATCGCGAGCAGACCACTGAGACGGCGGGCTTCTATAACACGGTGGGCTTCAATGACGATACCCGTGCCTTCCTTTCCATTCCCGCGCGGCACGATGTGGCGCGGCGCATGGACTGTGCATTCCTGGCCAGGCTCGTCGCTGAACACCGGCTGCCGGAAGACGAAGCCTTCGAAGTAGCGCACGACCTTGCCTACGGGCTGGTGAAAAAGGCGTACCGCCTGTAAGGAGCAAGTTATGTCGATTAGTGAGAGTCTAGATACACGAAAAGTAGAGGGGCCCTCTCCCGGTGGACGCCTTGGACACGTGCGCTGGACCATCTGCGCCATGCTCTTCGCCGCCACGTCGATCAATTACATGGACCGCCAGGTCATCGCGATCCTCAAGCCCACTCTAGAACACAGCATCGGTATGACCGAAGTGGGTTACGGTCACATCATGTCCGCCTTTATGGTTGCGTATGCGCTCGGCCTGCTCGCCGCCGGGCGCTTCGTTGACAAGGTTGGCACGCGCATCGGTTACATGGTCATCATGGCCGTCTGGAGCCTCTCCGCCATGGGCCATGCTCTGGCCAACTCGGTGCTCGAATTCGGCATTGCTCGCTTCTGTCTGGGACTGGGGGAATCCGGCAACTTTCCCGCCGCCATCAAAACTGTGGCCGAGTGGTTCCCGCAGAGTGAACGCTCATTGGCTACAGGCGTCCTTAACTCCGGCACAAATCTTGGTGCCATACTGGCCCCGCTCATCGTGCCCTGGGTCACGATCCACTACGGCTGGCACGCGGCCTTCCTCGTTACTGGCGCATTTAGCGCGGTCTGGATTGTTCTTTGGTACCGAACATACCGCAAACCCGCCAACCACCCCACGCTCTCCGGAGCCGAGTTACGGCACATCTACCAGGAAGCTGCGGAACAGATGGGGCCTTCCACGCCGTGGGTCAAGTTACTGAGTTACCGCCAAACCTGGGCATTTACAATCGGCAAGTTTGTCACCGATCCCGTCTGGTGGTTTTTCCTTTTCTACCTTCCCTCTTACTTCAGCACGAAATTCCATTTGGATCTTTCACATCTGGGGCTGCCCCTCATCATTGTCTATAGCGCATCTACGATTGGCAGTGTCGGCGGCGGCTGGCTACCGTCGCCCTTTCACCGCATGGGACTTACCATCGTTCAGGCTCGCTTGGGCGCCATGCTCCTCTGTGCCTGCCTCATCGTTCCTGTTTTTATGATCAACTATCTCCACTCTGATCCCATCTCTGAATGGATCGCCATCGGGCTGCTTAGTCTCGCCGCGGCTGCTCATCAGGGTTGGTCGGCCAATCTCTTCACCACTTGCTCTGATATGTTTCCACGCAGCGCGGTGGGGTCAGTGACTGGCATTGGCGGCATGGCCGGGGCCGTCGGCGGTGCGCTCCTTGGCTTCTATGCCGGCCATATCCTCCAACTTACCCACAGTTATGCCAGCCTCTTCGCCTACGCGGCCAGCGCATATCTTTTTGCCCTATTTATCATCAACCTGCTCGCCCCCAGACTGAAGAAAGTGGAGTTAACCGCATGAGCCTCTACTGCGCAGTTGGAAGTGTCGATACCGATCTGTCTCCGCGCCAGTTGAAAGACCTCCTCGCGGAAAGCTTGGCCAAGCTCGGTCAGCGCAACAAAGTGCTTGCCGTGCCGCCCGACCAGAGCCGCGAGCATTCCCGTGCCGGCCAGCTGACCGGCTACGCGTTCGATTACTACGGCGACCGTCTCAAGGCGGTTCTTCCCGCCCTCGGCACGCATACAGCCATGCGGCCCGATCAGATTGCGCATATGTTCGGCCACGTGCCCCAGGATCTGTTTCGCGTTCACAACTGGCGAACCGATATTGAGACGCTCAGTGAAGTTCCGGCCGAGTTCATCCATGAACAGTCTGAAGGCAAGCTGAACTATGCGTGGCCGGCGCAAGTAAACAAGCTCATCTCGCAGGGCGGCTTTGACCTGGTCCTTTCCATCGGCCAGGTCGTGCCCCATGAAGTCATCGGCATGGCCAATTACAACAAGAACATCCTGGTGGGCACGGGCGGCCGCGAGGGAATCAATCGCAGTCACTATCTGGGCGCGGTCTATGGAATGGAGCGGATCATGGGCCGCGCCGTAAATCCCGTGCGCAACGTGCTCAATTACGCCTCCGATCGTTTCCTCCGCCATCTGCCCATCGTCTATGTGCTCACCGTAGTCGGTCGCGGGACGAGCGGTGGCTTGGCCGTTCGCGGCCTGTTTATCGGCGATGACGTCGAGTGTTTTAACCGGGCCGCGGAACTGAGTCTCAAGGTGAACTTCGAAATGCTCGACGAGCCCATCAAGAAAGCCGTCGTCTATCTCGACCCGGCAGAGTTTCATTCCACATGGCTCGGCAACAAGGCCATTTACCGCACCCGCATGGCGCTGGCCGACAATGCGGAGTTGATCGTGCTTGCTCCGGGCGTCAAGGAATTCGGCGAAGACAAGACCATCGACTCATTGATCCGCAAATACGGCTATCGCGGAACCCCGGCAACCCTCAAGGCAGTCGAAGACAATCCCGATCTGGCCAACGATCTAAGCGCCGCCGCGCACCTTATTCACGGCTCATCCGAGGGCCGCTTCACCATTACCTGGTGCCCAGGTCATCTCAGCAAGGAAGAGGTTGAGGGTGTCGGCTTCAATTATGGCGATCTGAACGCCATGCTTGCACGCTACGATCCGCAAAAACTCAGCCACGGTGCCAACCATGTCGGCGGCGAAGAAGTTTTCTTCATCGCAAATCCTGGATTGGGTCTGTGGGCGCACCGCAGTCGGCTGTAAATGTGGGGAAGAACCCTGCGGCCGGAAGGAGTTAAAAATTGAGCAAGAAATACCTGGAGCCAGGCTCCGCATCGAGCTCCGTGAAGTTCGATTGACAGTATCAACTGACGTAATTCGAAAAGGGGTGCAATTTGGTTAAGACAGCAGCCGATTCAAGTGGACAGAAGCAGGAGAATGCAAAGGCAGTCTCCTTCGATTTGGTGGAACTGACGAAGATGTACGACTTCACGGGGAAGACTGTGGCCATTACCGGCGGCGCCGGGGTTCTTGGCGGCGAAATGGCCCGCGCACTCGCCGGATGTGGCGCAACGGTCGCCATCCTGGACCTGAATGCAGAAGCGGGCAAGACGCTGATTGAGCGTTTGGGAGAGCGCGGCAAGCAGCTCACGTTCTTCAAGTGCGATGTGCTGAATCGCGAAAGCATCGGCCAGACAGCTCATGAGGTTGTGAGCCATTTCGGCAAGCTGGATTGCTTGATCAATGGCGCGGGAGGCAATAAGCCCCAGGCCACAACCAGCGCTGACTTGAAGTTCTTCGATCTTTCCGCCGACGCCGTGCGCTGGGTCTTCGACCTGAATGTGCTGGGAACGATTCTGCCCTCGCAGGCGTTTGGCAAGGTGATGGCGGAGCAGGGCTACGGCGTCATCTTGAATATCTCGTCGATGAACTCATTCCGGCCGCTGACCCGTATCCCCGCCTACTCGGCGGCAAAGGCAGCGGTCAGCAACTTTACTCAGTGGCTGGCTGTGCACATGGCTCAGGAATACACACCGAGGATTCGCGTGAACGCCATCGCGCCTGGTTTCTTCCTTACCAATCAGAACCGCTTTTTGATGCTCGACAAAGAGACCGGCGACTGGACCCCGCGCGGCAAGACGATCATCGGGCACACGCCGATGGGGCGCCTTGGCGAAACCAAGGATCTGTTTGGCTGCGTTCTTTGGCTGCTCTCGCCTGCTTCGGAGTTCGTAACCGGCGTGGTAATCCCGGTCGATGGCGGCTTTTCCGCCTTCAGCGGCGTGTAGACGCTGAGCAGGATCAAGGCCACACGTCTGCAACGCAGGCAACGTGCCGTCAGGGACGGCGCGAGTACGGCGTCAACCAGTAACTCCGGCGTACCATAAGCAAAGGAATACTGGAGCATGTTTCATAAACCTGCTTTGTATCAGGGCACGACTTAAGTCGTGCCGAAAAGGGCCGGAAAGACGAAGGGTTTTAACCCCTGTTGGATTACAGCTCGGAAACGCCGGCCATTGATGAAACGCGCTCTAAGAACAAACATAAGATGAGGGATTGATCGTATGAATAGAAAGAAAGATGCCGTACTCATCGCAAGCGTAGCCCTGTTCGCGCTTGGAACAGCAACGTGCCTTGCAGGGCAACAGGCCGCGCTGCCGGCCAAACTTTCTCTCGCAACCATGCCGCGCATTGCCACAATCGATGAACGCTTTCAGTCGTACAACATCGAGATGGTCGAGGTTACAGGCGGAAGATTCTGGAAGCCATATGACCAGCCGGGGGATACGACTCGGTCGACAACTAAGGAAGAGCCGTCGGATAAGTCTGCTGACGAGGATCAATCCCGCTTTCAATACCGGCCTCCCATCGACCTGACCAATGCCCGTCTGCGCAAACTCGCGGCAGCGCTGGGACCTGCGTACGTACGCATCAGCGGCACATGGGCCAATATCACTTACTTTCAGAACTCCGATGAACCGGCGTCGCCTACACCCCCCAAAGGCTTCGACGGCGTGCTCACACGTCAGGAATGGAAAGGTGTGATTGACTTCTCGCAGGCGGTCAATGCGAAGATCGTTACCTCCTTCGCCATCAGTCCGGGGACCCGCGACGCCTCCGGGGTGTGGACCCCGAATCTGGCGCAACAATGGGTCGCATATACCAAATCCGTTGGCGGCAGCATTGCGGCAGCGGAATTCATGAATGAGCCGAACATCGCCATGGACGGCGGCGGCGGCGCACCCAAGAACTACAGTGCGGCAGATTTTGGCCGTGATATCGCAGTTTTCCACGCCTTTCAAAAGCAATCTCTGCCCCATATGCTGTTTCTCGGGCCCGGCGGCTCAGGAGAAGCTACCCCGGCTACGGTAGCCGCCATTCCCGCGCTCTCAACCGTTGACTTGATGAAGGCTACCGGCCCGATCTTCGACTCATTCTCTTACCACTTTTACGGAGCGGCTTCCAGCCGGTGCGCGGCCTACGGTGGGGATGCAAATACTACGCTGGATGCGGCGTTGTCGGAAAAGTGGCTCGGAAAGACTGGAATCGTCGAGGAATTTTATAGCAATATCCGCGACCGCTTTGAACCCGGCAGACCTCTCTGGCTCACTGAAACGGCGCAGGCAGCCTGTGGAGGCGACCGCTGGGCCTCAACTTATCTAGATAGCTTCCGTTATCTCAATCAGCTGGGAACCCTGGCCAAACGCGGCGTCCAGGTAAGTATGCACAACACGCTTGCCGCAAGCGACTATGCCCTGATCGATACCAGGACTTACACACCCCGCCCCAATTACTGGGCAGCGCTCGTTTGGCGCAAGCTGATGGGCACTACCGTACTCGATCCCGGCCCTTCGCCCGCCCCAACTTTGCATCTCTATGCACACTGCCTGCGCAATCATCCTGGCGGCGTCGCGCTGCTGGTGCTCAATACCAACAAGACCGATGCGCAATCAATCCAGCTTCCAGCCGCCGCCGAGCGCTACTCTCTCACGGCCCATAACCTGACGGATAGAGTCGTTCTGTTGAACGGCAGCGAACTCAGGCTGGGCGCCGAAGATGCTTTGCCTTCTCTGAAAGGAACGGCCACACCTTCAGGAATAATCACTTTTGCGCCGGTGAGCATAACATTTCTCGCCTTGCCGGATGCGCACAACGCAAGCTGCAAACAGTAAGGCGCATAACATTGATTCGCTGTAACCATCCCAGGGAGATTCAGGAGATCGTATGCCAGAAGCATCGTGTGATATCGGCCTAATCGGCCTCGCAGTCATGGGACAGAATCTTGTCCTCAACATGAACGACCACGGCTTTAAAGTAGCCGTATTCAACCGCACCGTTTCCAAGGTGGACGATTTCGTTGCCAACGAAGCGAAGGGCACCCAGGTCGTCGGAGCCCACTCCGTCGAGGAGCTGACCGGCCTGCTCAAACGGCCGCGCCGCGTGATGCTGATGGTCAAGGCCGGCGATTCGGTCGACCAGACGATCGAGCATGTGCTCCCGCATTTGGAGGCTGGCGATATCATTATCGACGGCGGTAACTCGCTGTTTACTGACTCCAACCGCCGGACTAAGTATCTCGCCGAAAAAGGCATCCTCTTCATCGGCACCGGCGTCTCGGGCGGCGAGGAAGGCGCGCGCTTCGGCCCCTCCATCATGCCCGGCGGCAATCCAGCCGCATGGCCGCACGTGAAAGCCATCTTGCAGTCCATCGCCGCCAAGGTGGAGGATGGAACGCCTTGTTGCGATTGGGTAGGCGAGAACGGCGCCGGCCACTACGTCAAGATGGTGCATAATGGCATCGAGTATGGCGACATGCAACTGATCTGCGAGGCCTACGATCTGCTACAACGCGGCCTTGGACTTACCGCCGATGAACTGCATGAGATCTTTGTCGAGTGGAACAAGGGCGAGCTGGATAGTTACCTGATTGAGATATCCAGCCATATCTTTGCTAAGAAGGACGAAGACGGCAAGCCGCTCGTGGATAAGATACTGGACACAGCCGGCCAGAAAGGCACCGGTAAGTGGACGGTCTTCAGCTCGCTCGATCTCGGCCAGCCGGTAACCCTCATCGGCGAGTCGGTATTTGCGCGCTGTTTGTCGGCGCTCAAGGAGGAACGCGTCGAAGCCGCGAAGATTCTTGAAGGGCCACGGTCGAAAGTCGCCGTTGGTGACCGCGCCGCGTTCATTGAAGATGTGCGCCGCGCGCTCTATTGCTCCAAGATTATCTCTTACGCGCAGGGTTACATGCTGCTCAGGGCCGCGGCCAAGGAGAATGGCTGGAA
>Ga0182027_10011907_pt1 | contig 12247 bp, 10 predicted proteins | sample 712E1DmetaG_FD_121300 | JGI IMG/M metagenome (GOLD analysis project Ga0182027, IMG submission 121300) | Permafrost microbial communities from Stordalen Mire, Sweden - 712E1D metaG (Illumina Assembly) | ecosystem: Environmental > Terrestrial > Soil > Wetlands > Permafrost | place: Sweden...
GTTCATGGTGTAGTGATTCATACACCGCGAATGTAACTCGCAAACGCTCAATTTGTCTCTTTATTCAGCCGCGTTTCATGGTTAGTCACCAACCGAAATACGGCGTATATCCCTAATATCTAACAACTAATATCTAATCCGGAAGCCCCGCGAAAGCGGGGTATTTTGATATTTGGGCAGGGGTTAGGTGGCATTGACAAAATAGGCATTTTATGATATATTTTTTAGTCGAACATTGAAAATAAATGGCTTGAAAACGGCGTTTTGCGGCTAATACATTGGCCTCGATATGCCGTTTTCAATCAAAGGCAAGTTTTAAGCCGTGTATGTTCGCGGATACGAACCAGCCGAACGGCATCTGAAAGAAGGTAAGGCGCATGCCCAACCTGTCAAAATGTACCGATGGAGAGATCACGCGATTCAAGAACTGTCTGGATCGCGCCGGATACGACCCTGCGATCATTCGGACGATCAACACCAGTCCGGATAATGCCTTGGCGAATTTCATGTACGCGTCGTTGATGACTCGCCCCGAGTTCGCCCTTGTCCACGGCGTGTTCACGAAACAGGACGACATTATCACCAACTTTAAAGCGCGTTGCGCCGCGAAGGACATCGACCTTGGTAAGTTCTCATGGATAGGTTCCCAAGTTGCTCCTGAATTCGACACGGATGACCCCGAAGTCGTCGTTGTCCTCGATACCACCCTCAACACCCTCCAGAACACTTTCGAGTTTGCTTGGGCGTGGACGGTGGATGGCCAGGACGACAGGTGGCGTTGGGATGGCATGGTCTCCGACCATGAGAAGCTCGCGCTCTTGGACGGCCTCGAGTTCAAGCCCTACACTCTCCGTTGGGTCAAGATCAAGCTCAACACCAACATCGGCAAGCGTCCCATCGATGTCCGTAACTCGAAGTCCTCGCCCGGCTGCGCCCTGCTCTGGATGAGCGCGGAGCATCCGGTCAGGATCAAGGCTACGGACTACGAGAAGCGCTTCGGTTTCTGGCTTCCGGGTCTCAAGTGCACGGTTCCCGGCGAGAGGCCGTTCGCGGACGTTCCGCTCGTCCACTTCTATCGCGGCGCTCGGCAGGTCGGGCTCTGCTCGAACTCGGCTGACAACGCCAGCGACAACCTCGCCGTTCCGTCCCTTCAGGAGTAATTCGGCTCCTGGCACTTGGATCCTTGGAACTTAGGGAACCTTGGTCTTTGGGTCTTGGTTCCCGTCGGTTCCTTAAGCCGCATCTGCAGCATAACTTCACAAAGGAGTTGTGTCCGGGCAGATGCGGCTCTTTTGTTTGAAAATACGGGATATCTAATACAAAAGCCCCGCGAAAGCGGGGTATTTTGTTGCGCCGTCGGATTAGATATTAGGTATTAGACATTAGATATTATCCGATGTAATCTATACCCGTTATAAGCCGATTATCCACGTGCTACGAGCCACGCGCTACGCGCCATATGCCAAGGTTTGTCCATCTCCATGTCCACACCCATTACAGCCTACTTGATGGGCTGACCCAAATAGATCAGCTCGTCGACAAGGTCAAATTCCATGGCATGGACGCGGTGGCGATCACTGACCATGGGGCCATGTACGGGGCGATCGAGTTTTATCAGGCGTGCAAGAAAAAAGATATTAAACCGCTTATCGGCATGGAGGCGTATGTCGCGCCGAAGTCGCGTTTTGAAAAATCCGGGCGCGGCGGGGAGAATGATACTTCGCACCTCACGCTCATTGCCAAGAACATCACGGGGTATCGCAACCTCATGAAGCTTTCCACGCGCGCATTTCTTGAGGGGTTTTATTACAAGCCCAGGGTTGACCATGAATTGCTTTCCGAGCTGGGTGAGGGGATCATCGCGCTTTCGGGGTGCTTGAACGGCGAAATTCCCAAGGCGATCTTATCGAACGAAACGCATCGCGTGCGCGAGCTCATTAAAAAATATCAAAGTTATTTTGGAAAAGATTTTTATTTTGAAATTCAGCATCATGCGACCGTGCCGGAGCAGGATATCGTTAACCGCGGGCTGTTTAAATTATCCGAAGAGTTTGGCATACCGCTTGTGGCCACCCAAGACAGTCATTACTTGGATCCGGGCGACAGCGACGCGCAGGATATTTTGGTTTGCGTGCAAACGGGAAAAACCGTCGACGACCCCAAGCGGCTGGACATGCGCTCCTTGGACGTCAGTTTTCCGGCCGGCGCGCTCATGGAAGAGCGGTTCCGCGATTACCCGGGCGCTTGCGAAATGACCGGGCGCATTGCCGACTCGGTTAATTTGGAACTCGACTTGGGCAAATGGGTATTCCCGGCCTTTGTGCCGCCCAACGGATTGAGCGCCAAGGATTATCTTGCAAAAATTTCCCACGAAATGCTCGACGCCAAGCACGGCGGCAAAGCGCCGGACGAAGCCGTGAGTCGCCTTGAGTACGAGCTGGGGATCATCTCGAAAAAGGGATACGATCCATATTTTTTGGTCGTCGCCGATTATACCAACTGGGCGCGCGCCAACGGGATCATCTCGACCACGCGCGGCAGCGCCGCCGGCTCGCTGGTTTCGCATGTGATCGGCATTTCCGAGGTCAATCCGCTGTTCTTCAAGCTGCCGTTCGAACGCTTTCTTAACCCCTCGCGCCCGTCGCCGCCGGATATTGACATGGACTTTGCCGACAACCGCCGCGAAGAAGTTTTGGAATACGTGAAAGGCAAGTACGGCGCCGACAAAGTGGCGCAAATTTGCACCTTCGGGACGATGCAAGCGCGCGCCGCCGTGCGCGATGTTACGCGCGCTCTTGGTTTGCCGTACGCTTTCGGCGACCGGCTCGCCAAACTCATTCCGCCGGGCGCGCAGGGCTTTGCCATGACGATCGACCGCGCCATTGCCGAGAATGCCGAGCTGAACGAGCTTGTTTCTCGCGACCCTGATGCCAAACGCGTCATCGACCTCGCCAAGAAGGTCGAAGGTTGCGTGCGCCACGCCTCGGTGCACGCGGCCGGCGTCGTCATTGCCCCCAGCCCGCTTACCGATTTTACGCCGCTTCAAAAAGAAGCCGGCGGCGGCGACAAGATCATCACCCAATACGACATGAACGCCGTCGAAGCGGCGGGCACGCTTAAAATGGACTTTTTAGGGATCCGCAACTTGTCGATCTTGGGAAACGCCATTCGACTCGTTAAAATTACCAAGAACGTTGATATTAAATTGGTCGAACTCCCGCTTGACGACAAAAAAACTTTTGAAATGCTGGCGCGCGGCGAGACCTTCGGCGTGTTCCAACTTTCGGGCGACGGCATGACCAAGTACCTCAAAGAACTCGGGCCGACCACCATTTTCGATCTTCAAGCGATGGTGGCGCTTTACCGTCCGGGCCCCATCGACATGATCCCCGAGTATATCGCGCGAAAGCACAATCCGAGTCGTATCAAGCTTCCCGACCCGCGCATGAAAGACATTACCGACCAATCCTATGGCGTCATTACTTATCAGGACGACGTGCTTCTTACCGCGATCAAGCTCGCCGGCTACAGTTGGGAAGAAGCCGATAAATTCCGCAAAGCCATGGGCAAAAAGATCCCGGCGGAAATGGCCAAGCAGAAAGAGAAGTTTTGGAAGGGGATCGTGGCAAACGGCGGTAGCGAAGCGCTTGCCGGCGAACTGTGGCACTTGATCGAGCCGTTCGCCGCTTACGGCTTTAACAAGGCGCATGCCGCTTCCTACGCCATCGTTGCTTATCACACGGCGTACATGAAAGCGCATTTTCCGGCCGAGTACATGACCGCCATTATGACGGCCGAGTCCGACGATCTGGAAAAGGTCGCCGAAGCGGTCGCCGAGTGCGCCAGGATGGGCATTGCCGTGCTGCCGCCGGACGTCAATTCTTCATTCAAGGATTTTACTTACATCGACGACCAACATATCCGCTTCGGACTCTTGGCGATCAAAAATATCGGTTCGGACACGGTCGAAAACATCATTGCCGAGCGTAAGAGCAAGGGGTCTTTCGCGACGCTTGAAGATCTTTTGTTGCGTTTGAACTTGAAGTCGCTTAATCGCAAGTCGGTGGAGAGCTTGATCAAGTCGGGCGCCATGGACGCTTACGGCGACCGGCAGGCGCAACTCGACGCGGTCGAAGCGATGCTCGGCTACGCGCGCGAGAACCAGAAAGCGGCCAATTCAAACCAGTCGTCTCTCTTTGGCGCCGCGACGCTCTCGCGCGCCACCATCCGCTTGGCGGAGGGCGTGACGACGGCCAAAGCCGACCGTTTGGCGTGGGAAAAAGAATTGCTCGGGCTCTATGTTTCCGAACACCCGTGGCAGCAATGGGAAAAGCTGCTCACGGGCGCGGCGACCTCGCTTGCCGAAGCTTTGGCAAGACCGGAAGGCGCGGCGGTTACGGTGGGCGGCGTCATTGTCACGGTCAAGAATATTCAAACCAAAAAGAACGATACCATGGCTTTTGTCAAACTCACGGATATGACCGGCTCGACCGAGGCCATTGTCTTTCCGTCGGTTTATAAATTGGGAAGCGCCATGTGGGCCGAGGACCGCCCCGTGATCATCATGGGCAAAATTTCGTCGAAGGACGGGGTGCCGAAAATAATCGTCGATCGCGCCGAGGTCGTGAACGGGCAGACGATCGCGCGGATCAAACAGGATTTCGGACCGCGAACGGCTCTTGGCGCGGCGCCATTGCCGGCGGAAAAACCGGTTTCCCTCATTGTCGCCAAACTTGAGCCGTCGATGGTCAATCAGCTCAAAGCGCTTTTGGAAAAACACCCCGGCCCCTCGCCGGTTGAGCTCGTCTATGTGGAAGGCGGCCGCTCCCGCCGCGTCCGCACTTCGCTTTCCGTGGCGATGAATGACGCCCTGCGGCAAGAGATCGAAACCGTGCTGGGCGAGGGGAGCGTAAAATAAAGATCGGGCCGGCGGAAAGTTCCGTCGGCCCGTTTTCATTCGCGTCGGTCGCTGATCAGTAGGTTATGAGATTGCGGATGGCGAAATTGCCGCTGCCGCTGACGATGTCATTTGTAATGCACCCGTTGGCGCAGTTCAGCGTGACGTCATATTGGTAGTTGATCTCGAAGGCGATGATGCAGTGCGGATCGAGAATGTGATCGTTCAAGCGATCATTGTAATCGATCCTGAAAGAGCCGAAGGGGACGTGTATCGTTTGCCAATCGGTTGTCACCTGCGATTGCGGAATGTCATACCACCAAAGCTCGTCGTCAAGCACGCCGGCGTCCGAGCGGTCGTGGGCGCCGGCGCCTTGGCAGATAGTATCCGCCAAGGTGACGCGCAACGTCGCTTCGGGCCGCGGCGAAGACATGCTCCCTTTATAATCGAAGGATATTCCCGTAGCGCCGCATAGATTCGTATCGGCATTAAACTGGCTTCGTAGTGTGAACCAATCAGCGTATTCGACCGGACAATCGCAGCTCAACGACTCAAAACCCCTCTTCTGTAAGTTATAATTAACGTCAACCTCTCCTGCTATGGGCGATGACGCCTGGATGGTCGCGATCCTCCATGTGTTGGTCGGGTCCGGGTAATACACCCCGAAACCGTCTTGGATGCCGATGTAGTCAGCTGCGGGGAGTTGGTTAGGATCGGTCGTGTTGCTTATGGACATGAGCGATTGAGCCGAGACATTGGCATCGGTTGCCGCGCACTGACATATTGGCGTCGTGCATGGCGGCCGTGTGTCCGGGGGCGGCAGATCCGGTCCCTTGTCGGGAGCGCTGTCGGCGGTTGTAACGGCCGGAACATCGCCTCGATCGGCGTCGGCGATAGCCGATGCGTCGGGCGCGGCGGCATCGGATCGTTGCGGCTCGACAATAAAGGCGGGAATGTCGGGAACGGTTGGCACATCCGATTTGCCGGCTTCGTGCGCGATTGAAACATCAGCTACGGCAACATCGTTTGGCAGCACGTTTGCATCTTTGGGAACGGCCAAAGTATCGAGCGTTGCGGCATCGACGACGATCGGTGCGATCGGCGCGTCGGGAGCGGGCGGAGCGGCGTCAGCGATGATGGGCGGCGGCGATGGGGCGGCGTCATTATTGATGGTCGGGATACAGCCGGGCATTAGCACGGCAATAGGTTGGCCGGTGCCGCAATCGCAGTTGCAGGTGCAAGGGTCGGCGCAGACGCAGGCGCAGGTCGTTGCCGCCGGCGGGGCGGCGTCCGGCGTCACATAGACGATGATAACTTGGGCGTCGGGCACCCCGGTGTCTTTGAGTGCGGCGGCGTCCGGCTTTGTCGCGGATCCGCTTCCGCCGCATGAGGCGAGCGCCAAGATGAAGATGCCAACGATCGGCCAGAATTCGAGAAAAAAATGCGGTTTTTGGGACATGATCGAACCTCCAGTTCCGTTTTTACAGATTGTGAGAGAGCTGTCTACTTTAGGTCTATACCTCTATAAGATGGCGTCAAGTGGGGTGGATTTTTCTCTTTAATATATTTGTTTGCTATAATGACAAACTATGCCCGTCCACCAAACCCCCAGCGCCGCGAGCGCGTCGGTTCGCCTTTATAAGCGCATTGCTTTCACTTTCATTGGTCTTACTTTGGTACTTTTGGGTGTGGTCCTCGCCGCCACCTTTTCGCGCGCCGTCGTCACCATAACGGCTAAACCGGTCGCGATTCGCGCCGAGGTTAAGGTGGCGGTCGCCGCCTCAACGACGACCGCCGAAACCGTGCCCGGCATGGTTATCGCGACCGCCGTGAGCGGAGAAAATACGGGGAGCGCGGCGGCCGGCACCGGCGCCGTGATCAAAGGTAAGGCGACCGGTACCGTGCTTTTGGTGAACAAACGCGCGGCGCCGCAAACGCTGGTCGCCACCACCCGCCTGCTTTCGCCGGACAATGTGCTTTTTCGCCTCAAGAAAAGCGTGATCATTCCGGCAAACGGCGAGCTTAAGGATGTCGCGGTGTCCGCCGATGCCTCCGGCGCGGCGGGTGAAATAGGGCCGACCACCTTTACCATTCCCGGATTGCCGGCGAATTTGCAGAAGCTTGTTTATGCGTTCTCGGAAAAGCCCATGACCGGCGGCATGAGCAACGCGAGCGCGGTCAGCCAATCCGATATCGACAAAACCGTCTCCGACCTCAAAGACCAGCTGGTTGCCAAAGCAACGGCGGATCTGGCGGCGCAGGCGGCCGGCCGCGGTTTTACGGGCTCGGCGATCTTTGTTAACGAGGATGCGCGATCGGTCTCGGCAAAAGTCGGCGACACCGTCGGCTCATTCGACGTGCTTCTTAAATTGACCGTTACCGGCGTTTATTACAACAAGGAAAAATTGCAGAACTTGGGCTCGGCCGCGTTGCTCGCCAACGTGCCTGCGGATATGGAACTTGGCGCTAACGATGTTGACACGGCCGAGGTTACGGTGCAAAACGCCGATGCCGCGAAGGGTACCGCCACCCTCGACGCCGTGATGACCGGGCAAGCGGTCATTACGCCTTCAAGTCATGTCCTGGACAAATCGCGGATCGTCGGGCTGGACGCCGGCACGATCAGGGCCTATTTCAAGAGCTTTGATTCGGTTTCCGACGCGCAGGTCGTCTTTTCGCCCTTTTGGGTAAAGCACGCGCCGCCGGCCAATCATATTACGATCAATATAAAGTAATTGATCTCTAACGAATACGCGAATTTGTTTCTAATTTACCAATAAGGTACACTTAGCACTATTCGTAAATTAGTATTTTATTCGCATTCGTTAGTATTGAATTAATGAAAGAATTATGGAAAATTCATTGGAAATAATGCGCCACTCGGCCGCTCACGTGCTGGCCGCCGCGGTCATGGAACTTTGGCCGGAAGCGAAACTGGGGGTGGGGCCGGTCGTGGAAAACGGTTTTTATTATGATATCGACCCCGGCGTAACCTTGACCCCCAACGATCTTGCTCGACTTGAGAAACGGATGAACATGATCGTGAGCCGCAAAGAGCCGTTCCGCCGCGAGGAGATGCCCATTGCCGATGCGATCACGTTCTTCCGCGAGCGCAAGCAGGATCTTAAGGTCGAACTTTTGACCGATCTTTTGACCAAAGGTACGACGTCGGTTCGCGAAGATGAAAAGCAAGAAGTCGACGCCGCCAAGCCAACGGTCGCTTCAATTTATTGGACCGGCAATAAGTTTGCCGATCTTTGCCGCGGCCCGCATGTGGCCACCTCCAAAGATATCGGCGTTTTCAAGCTCATCAAAATTGCCGGCGCGTATTGGCGCGGCGACGCAAACAAGCGCCAGCTTCAGCGCATTTATGGTGTGGTTTTTGCAACCGTCCCCGAACTTGAGGCGTATCTTAAAATGCAGGAAGAAGCGGAAAAGCGCGACCATCGCAAGATCGGCATGGAGCAGGATCTTTTTGCTTTTTCGCCGCTCGTCGGCGCCGGCTTGCCGCTATTTACGCCGCGCGGAACCATTTTACGCCATTTGCTTGAAGAGTTAGTCGCCTCGCTTAACGCTAAATATAACTACGAGCGCGTCTGGATCCCGCATATCACCAAGTCCGATCTTTATAAAACATCGGGTCATTGGGAAAAGTTCGGCGACGATCTTTTTCACGTCAGCTCAAAAAAATCCGACGATGAGTTCGCGCTTAAACCGATGAACTGTCCGCACCACACGCAAATTTACGCAAGCCGCCTACGCAGTTACCGCGACCTGCCCATCCGCTACGCCGAGAACACCACCTGCTACAGGGATGAGAACACCGGCCAGCTCGCCGGCTTAACGCGCGTGCGTTCGCTCACCCAGGACGACGCGCATATTTTCTGCACCCCGGAACAAGTGGAAAAAGAAATCGCCGGCATTTATCAGATCATCAAAACCTTCTACAAGATATTCAAAATGCCCTGGCGCGTGCGTCTTTCGGTTCATGATCCCAAACAGATGGAAAAATACTTGGGCGGCGTCGAGGTTTGGGAAAAGTCAGTCGGGACGTTGAAGAAATTCCTTGCCGCCAACAAGCTTGATTACGAGCTGGGGGTGGGGGAGGCGGCGTTCTATGGTCCCAAACTCGACTTTATCACCAAGGATGCAATCGGCCGCGAATGGCAACTCGCCACCGCGCAGCTCGATTTTAATCTACCCGAGCGTTTTAAGCTTGAATATACCGATACCGACGGGCAAAAGAAGCGTCCAGTCATGATCCACCGCGCCATTCTGGGGTCGGTCGAACGGTTCCTGGGCGTTGCCATTGAACATTTTGCCGGCGCTTTTCCGACCTGGCTCGCGCCGGTGCAGGTGGCTCTCGTGCCGGTGGGGAAAGAATTCGCCGCCGCCTCAAAAAAATTATCGGCGCTGCTTGTCGGGGAGGGGATGCGCGTCGAAACATACGATCCGTCGGAACGGGTCGGCTACAACATTCGCAAGGCCATCTCTATGAAGGTGCCGTATATGCTGGTCATTGGTGAAAAAGAAAAGTCGCTCAAAACTTTGACCGTGCGCGCGCGCGGCTCGCAGACGGAAAAGAAAATGACGACGGCGCAGTTCATCAAAAAGGTAAAGGAAGAGATCGCAAAAAACAGGTAAAAATAAGAACAACCGGCCCATTGACAGGCCGGTTGTTTCGTGTTAAAAATAACAGTTCTTTGACTCGAGAAAACAGTGCGAAATACGCACAAAAGGAGCAGTACCATGCACGAACTTACTCATGCCGAACTCGTTGCTGACGAATTCGTGGACGCTGCCGCAAAGCGGCTCGCTCATAATTTGCAACTGAAAGAAAAGGAACTCTTGCGGAGGGTCGTCTTGAGGATATTCGACCAGAACATTGTCGCTTTCCGGCCGCAAGCCGTTGCGACCGTGAACATTCCGGCCGACCCGGCAGAACTCTGCTCTTGGGCGAATATCTTGGATCGCTTGTTCGGGGTGGGTGTGATGCAGATCAGGGAACTTTCGAAAATAGCGCGCATCGAACTTGAGCGCCAAAAAGACCTGCAAAAGGTCTTAGCTCTTATCTTCCACGCAATGCGCGTTTAGGAGTGCGGCCATGGTATCGTGGAAAAACGTCAGGATGTTGATCGCGGCCGCCACGCGACGGATCGGTTTGGAACTTGGTTCGCCGGAAATGGCGGCGCTCGAAATGACCGTCATGGAAATGTGCCGGCTAACAAACGACCGTTTTGATGCGGATAGGGCCGTAGCCGTGATCGCGACCTATGAGTTCGATCCGGCCTCTCTCGCAAGCGCCAAGAACGGCGATGATGTCCTTGGAATGTCGATCAGGCACAAAGAGTGCGACCTTTGGAGGGGGAAATTCAGATTTTTGTCAACCGGAATGCGTCGCCTCGTCACTCGCGCCAGAGAACTGGGAGCGACAACCGTCGCCCATCGCAACGCGGCCACGGTCTATGCGCTCATAGGTTACGCCATACGCGTCGGCAATGCGGATTAGCCGACAAAAAGAGGGTGTCTCTCGCGAGCCACCCTCTCTTATTTTTTTGTTGTTAGTTTGGCCTGACCGCCGACTGCAGGATATTGCGCAGTTTATCTTCGGCGTCGGCAAGCGGCAGTTTTTCAAACATCGTTTGGTTGATCGCCGCCTTTATGAAATCATCCATATCTCTCTTCATCGCTTCGAGGGTCAGTTTCCCCTCTTCATTATCGGCGGATTTTCCTTCCAAGATCATCGCTTTGTTCAGATCCTCTTCAAATTTCGCCGTCAACTCTTTGGTGACGGCTTCCATTTCCTCCGCCGTAAAATTCTCGGTCGCCTCGATCGTTTTGCCGGATTGCGACGGCGGCATGGTAACCGTGTCATTTTTTACCATTTCAGCGCCCGCGTAGATGATGTCGCGAGTTTTCGGATTCATATATTTTCTCATTTAAGTATATAATGATGTTATCATAAAAATGACATTTTGTCAATGGATATGCAAAAAATAAAGCCAAAACTGCTGGTTATTGTCGGGCCGACGGCGTCGGGAAAAACCAGCCTCGCGATCGCGCTGGCCAAGCAATTTAACGGCGAACTGATTGCCGCCGACTCGCGGACGATCTACAAAGGCATGGATATTGGCACTGGCAAGGAAAAGAGTTTTCCGCACCGTTTGATCGATGTCGTTGAACCAGATCAAACGCTGAACCTCGCTGATTACAAAACAAAGGCGCTCGCCGCGATCCGCGTTGTTATTAAAAATGGCAAACTGCCGATCTTGGTTGGCGGCACCGGGCTTTATGTTTGGGCGGTCGTGGACAATTTGCTCATTCCCAAAGTTCCGCCGAACGAGAAAATGCGCGTTGAGCTGGAAAAGAAATCAACGCCCGCCCTTTTGAAATTGCTTGCTTCGATCGATCCGGCCGCGGCCAAAGTGACGGGGAGCAACAAACGCCGGATCATTCGCGCGCTTGAAGTGACGGCGCTTTCCGGCGAAAAATTCTCAAATGCGACAAAAAAAGGCAAACCGCTTTTTGATTGTTTGCAGGTCGGGCTTTTGGCGCCGCGCGCCGAATTGGTTGAGCGGATTGACAAGCGCGTTGATGAAATGATGAAAGCGGGTTTTATGAACGAAGTTATGGAATTGCGCAAAAAATTATATCCGCCCAACCTACCGGCCATGAGCGGCATAGGCTACGCCGAGCTTAACGCCGTCATCGACGGTAAAAAATCACTGTCCGAAGCGGTCGAACGGATCAAAGCGCGCACGCGCCAATACGCCCGTCGTCAAATGACCTGGTTTAAGCGCGACCCCCGCATTCATTGGGTTTCGAGTCGCGAAGATGTCTTTAAGCTTTTGTCATCATTTGTGCAAAAGTGAAAATGGTCGCGTAACAACCAAGAACCAAGAACCAATTTCCAAATAAAGTTCCAATAAATTAATACTATTTTCAAAACGTCTTTCTTTAGTATTTAATATTTTGTCATTGAATATTTACTTGGAAATTGGTTCTTGGTTCTTGGTATTTACTTTAATCTTGCAAAAAATTCAATTTTCTGGTATGATTAAAGTACTTAATTCATCTTATTTTATATATGGATGAAGCGACTCCGAGCGTGCCGGCCAAAACGCCGACCGCCGCTAACGAGGGTTATTGCGTAAAGTGCAAGGCCAAACGGGTGATGAACACGCCCACCGAGGTCGAAATGCCCGGAAAGGGCGGCGCCGTCCGCCGCGCCATGACCGGCACCTGCTCGGTCTGCGGTACAAAGATGTTCAAAATTCTCGGGAAGAAAGTTTAGGTTTTTGGGAAAGAAAAAAGGGCTGGCGATTTGCGCCGGCCCTTTGCGTTATTCGA
>Ga0182027_10011908_pt1 | contig 12246 bp, 7 predicted proteins | sample 712E1DmetaG_FD_121300 | JGI IMG/M metagenome (GOLD analysis project Ga0182027, IMG submission 121300) | Permafrost microbial communities from Stordalen Mire, Sweden - 712E1D metaG (Illumina Assembly) | ecosystem: Environmental > Terrestrial > Soil > Wetlands > Permafrost | place: Sweden...
GCACTGCTGCGCCTGTTTTTTGGTGCCGACGAAGATGATCTTGCCGCCCTTGCGGACCGTTTGGGACAGGAAGTTGCACGCGGCTTCGAGCTGCACGAGCGTCTTGCTGAGGTCAATGATATGAATGCCGTTGCGCGCGTCGAAGATGAACGGCTTCATCTTGGGGTTCCAGCGCTTCGTCTGGTGTCCGAAGTGAACGCCCGATTCCAACAATTCCTTAAGGCCAATGCTTAACACAATTTTCCTTTGGTTGAGACCCGGGTCCCGCTTTGCGGGATCAAGGCATCCCGCGGAACACGGGATTGAGTTTGATGTTATTGTGGCCCGCCTTTGCTGCGCTTCCGTCTTCGCATCGCTTCGACGCGACAGGTCGCCGCGGCAAGCCGCATTCACTCGAACGCGGAAATTTCAGGCCGTTTTCCTTTTGCCAGCTTTGGCGAAAGGGAGGTTGAAATTAGCAGAAAAACACGAACTGGCAACAGAAATTTTGTGGTTTGCCGCAGTGGGGGCGCATCTCAGTTTTTATGTAGTTGCAACCCATTCTGCCGGGCGCATCTTGACACTGCCCCCGAACACAACACGATTGGAGCGCGGTTGTGTGCAAAGCACTCCCGATCGGATCGGGACAGCACGATGAAAAGCTCTGCTGGCATCAGGCGTATTCGAGCCGGCTGGTTTTGCGAAGCGGCTGCGGCTGGTCTTCGACACAGCCGCGCTCCGGGGCAGTGCCCGGTGGCGCCCCATTCTGCCGGAAGCGCCGGTTAGTTCTTGCGTTAACAGCCTGATGTAGCTCAATTTTGGAGCGCAGCTTTCCGGGTCCGGCCATGTATTATTATGCCGCCATTGAACGATTCGACCGCAACAACGGTGAGCGGTGGGTGGGTTACACCCGATGGCTCGGACGCACCGACCTCACCCGCATCGTCACCCTTGACAGCGCCCTTTGCCCGCCGGTCGTCCATCCTGAATCCGCCGATGACTGGCAGTTCGTCGCCAAGGAGGAGTTCATGCTCGATTTTTTCACCAGCCTCGACTTTGTCCTGCAGCGCGTTGCCGGCCATCGTCCCTCGGTGGTGATTGCCATCGCCCGTGACCCCTCGGCGGACGATGTCAGCAACTTCCCGCATCCCGATTTTGAATTGGCCGGCTTTGACGTGGTGGACACCCAGTTCAGCGCCAGCGCGCTGCTCAACAACCGTTTTCCCGGCGAGGTCAATGTCTCAAAGCTTTCCACCGAATCCGGGCTTATCAAATCGCGGGAGTGGGCCTTCAAACTCCGCGACACCCTGCGCCAGCGCCACCCGGACCGGGAGGACGCCAGATGTTACATCTGGGCCGTCTGGCGTTACATCGGAATCGCCGACGAGGGCGCCTGATTTACCGGCCTTTTGCGCCAACCGGCTTGTCAAAGACGCCTGGCTACATTATTGTCTGGCAATGTCGTTCAAGAAACATCTGGCCTTGACGGTCCTGCTGTTCTACAGCCTGCCTCTCGCGTCTGCCGACGTGATTCAATTGAAGGACCAGGCCGCCGTCACCGGCAAAATCCTCGCCGAAAAACCCGATGCCATTGTCGTGGATGTCGGCTACACCGTGCTGATCGTGCCGCGCAGCGTTGTCGCCAACATTTCCCGATCCGGCAACGTCGCGCCGGCGCCAACCGCGGCCGCATCCAACAACCCGGTTGTCAGTGTCAATCTTCTCCCGCAATTTTATTATTCGAACAACCGCCCCGCCACCGTCCAGGACGTGCAGGACCTGGTCAAGCAGATCGGCGAGGCCGTCGTGCAGGTCCGCACCCCCGGCGGCCTGGGGTCGGGATTTTTCATCAACGCCGACGGTTATCTGATCACGAATTTTCACGTCATCGAAGGCGAGACGGAAATTTCCGTGGAAGTGTATCATCAGCACAACGGCCAGCTCGACCGCGAGACCTACAAGCAGGTGAAAATCATCGCCCTCAACAAATTCCACGACCTCGCCCTGCTGCGCATCGAGGACAAGAATGCGCCCAAGTTCAAATACGTTGTGCTGGGCAGTTCCGACGGGTTGAGCGTGGGTGATTCGGTTTTTGCCATCGGCAGTCCGATGGGCCTGGAACGCACGGTGACGTCGGGCATTCTCAGCACCAAGACGCGCCAGCTCGAAGGCGAGCTTTACCTGCAAACCACCGCGCAAATCAATCCCGGCAACAGCGGCGGCCCGCTGTTCAATCTCGGCGGCGAGGTTGTCGGCGTAACGAACATGAAAATCACCTTCGGCGAAGGCCTGGGCTTTGCCATTCCCGTCGAACTGGTCAGGAGCTTTCTCGATCATCGCGACGCCTTCGCCTACTCCACCGACAATCCGAACAATCCCTATCGCTATCTCGAACCGCCGGGCCGCACCAAAAACAAGCCGGCGGGGGAATGAATCTGAAATTTCCGCCAACCGGGGCGCGACTTTTCACCGCCGCTGAACATTAACTCATCATGACCACATATATTTTTCGCCTGATGCCACAACGCCCAACGGGAATTTTTGCCGCGGCCCTGGCGGTGCTGCTGACGCTGGCCACGCCCGCCGGCGCCGCGATTCCGCCCGCGGAAAGCCTGCTGCCGTCGGACACGCTGCTGCTCATCACCGCGCCCGATTTCGCAAAATTGCGTGACGCCGCCCGCCAATCGCCGCAGTGGCTGTTCTGGAATGACCCGGCGATGAAGCCGTTCCACGACAAGTTCATGGCCCGATGGAACGAAAAATTTGTCACCCCGCTGGAGCGCGACCTCGGCATCAAGCCCGGCGATTACACCGATTTGCCGCAAGGCCAGTTGACCCTGGCCGTCACGCAAAACGGCTGGACCGGCGGCGACGGCCCCATGCCGGGCGTGCTGTTGCTGCTCGACACCAAAGGCCGGAGCGATTTGCTTAAAACCAATCTCGCCACGCTGCGCAAAAAATGGACGGAGGCCGGCAAGCCGGTGCGGAATGAAACCATCCGCGGCATTTCATTTTCCGTGATGCCGCTTTCGAGCAACAACATTCCGGCAACGCTTGCCGGCATTTTACCCAAACGCCAGCCCGTCCAGGAGCTGGGCAGGGAAAACAAACCGCCGCCGACCGGCGAAATTGTCATCGGCCAGTTTGAATCGCTGCTGATTGTCGGCAGCTCGCTCAAAGTCGTCGAGCCGGTCGCCGCGCGGCTGACCGGGGGCGCGGTGCCGCCGCTGGGCGACAACGCGCTGTTCGCCGCCGACCGGCTCGCGCAATTTCGCGATGCGCCGCTGTATTACGGCTGGCTCAATGCGAGAACTCTTTTCGACGTGCTCGCCCATATTCCACCGCCGGAGTCCAATCCCGACGCGCCCAGCCCGGTGCCGCCGTTTCCGTGGGACAAGGTTCTCGGCGCCTCCGGTCTGACCAGCTTGAAATCCGCCAGCTTCAGTTACCGTGATTCCCATGACGGCGCGCAGGTTGATTTTTACCTTTCCGCGCCGGAAGCGGCCCGGCAGGGCATTTTCAAAATCATCGCCGCCGCGCCGAAGGACGCGAACCCGCCGGCCTTTGTGCCCGCCGACGCGGTGAAATTCTGGCGCTGGCGCGTGGACGGCCAGAAATCCTGGGCCACCATCCAAAAAATGGCTGAGGACATCTGGCCCGGTGCGCTCAACGGCCTCAACTCCGTGATCAATATCGCCAACGCGACCGCGCAGCAAAAGGATCCGAACTTCGACGTCCATAAATATCTCCTGGGCAATCTCGGCGACGATTGGATCAGCTACCAAAAAGCGCCGGCCGGCAGCACGCTCGCGGATTTGAACTCCGCGCCGTCGCTTTTCCTTTTTGCCGCGGTGAATCCCGATCAAGCCGTGCTGGCGATTAAAAACGTGGCCTCACTCGGCTCCCTGTCCGGCAACAACACCATCGCGCCGCGTCAATTTCAGGGCCGGACCATCCACACGATTCCCCTGCCCGCGCGCCATTCCGCGGCCCCGCGTTCGCTTTACTGCGCCACCAGCGGCGGCTATGTCGCCCTGACCACGGACGTTTCCATGATTGAAGCCTTCCTGCGCAGCAGCGCCGACAGCAAGGCCAGGCCGTTGCGGGAAACCGCCGGTTTTGCCGGCGCCGCGCAACACGTCGGCGGCGCGGGCAACGGCCTGTTCATTTACGAAAACCAGCGGGAAAACCTCCGGGCGCTCTTCACCGCCTTGAAAAATGAGCCGCCGGACAGCCAGCAATCCAAAGGCGCCGGCGCGTTCGGATCCCTGCCTTTTGCCTCACCGGGAAAAATATTCGGTGACTGGATGGATTTCTCGTTGCTGCCGGACTACGACAAGGTTTCCAAATATTTTTATATTTCCGTCACCGGCGGCAACGTCACGGCGGACGGCCTGTCCTTCAAGGTCTTTGCCCCGCGCCCGCCGCAGTTGAATTGAAAGGTCCTGGAAGCGCCGGCGTCCCGGGTGATGGAAGTGGTACAGTCTGTTAACAGTGGTAGGGACGGCGCGCTTGTGCCGTCCAAGCGCCGCGCACCAGCGGCGCAACGAACTGAGAAACACGAACGTAACTCGACGTTCGTTCCGCCCGCTGGTGCGCGGGCGGGGACATTGCAGCGCGATGTCCCTGCCAACTCAAAATGTACCACTCCCAGATGATGAAACCTCGTCTTCCGAAATTACTCCTGTAGATAAACCAGGATGCGGTTGTGCACCAGGACGATCAGGTCGTTTTTCTTGTCGCCGTTGACATCGGCCACGAGCGCCTCGCGCGGTTCGGGCACTGCGTTCGCCGCGCCGCGGAAGGTGTGCTGCTCGAACACCTGCCAGCGGTTGGCGGGCACGAGCTTGTGATGTGAATCAAAGACAACCAGGTCGAGATAATTTTTCGCCGTTTCCAGAAACACCAAATCCTTGCGTCCGGCGTTGTTCAAATCGCCCGCAATCACATCGTTCAAATACCCGTCCTTGATGGGCGTGTCGTAACCGTCCAGGGCGGTCAATTCCCACACGTCGCCCGCCAGCGGCAGCCACGCGACGGCGTTCTGTCCGAGAAACGCCACGCTCTGGATGTTCGTGCCGCCGAGCGCGACCGATTGCAAACCGGCAAAGTCCGCGACCGGCAACTCCACGTTGCGGGACACCCGCCACACGCCCGTCGCATCGCGCTCGCACAGCGTCAATTGCTTGTGCTCCGCATCCAGCAGGAAAATCGCCGGCACGTTGTTCGTGCCGTTCCGCACCGCCGTGGCGCCCACAATGCGCGAATCGCCCGCCGCGCCGTTGATCTGGTCCTTCACCCGAAAAACCCAGTCCGGCTGGTTGGTGGAACCCGGGGTTTTAGCTTCCTGTTCGAGCACCACGGCCCGCACAAAATTCTTCTGCGGCAACAGCAATTCCGGCTTGCCATCGCCGTCCACGTCCGCCGACGCCAGCCACGGCTGTTCAATTGCGCCGCCGGGCGGGTCCACGTCCTCTTCCTCGAAGTGCCCGTTGGATTTTTGCAGCAGCACCTTGATTTTTTCGTACGGGATCAACGCAACCAGGTCCGCCCGGCCGTCCTGGTTCACGTCCTGGATGGCAAGCGTCGTGGGATTCGATTTGAAATTTTCGCCGAGCTTTTGGGTCCGCATTTTGCCGTCGGCCGTGCGGGTCACCAGCGAACGCCGGCCATCCTGGTCCACAATCACACACAGCGACGGCTTGGCGCCGGGCTTCAAGGCGCCGACGGCCATCACGAGCGGTTTGCCATCGAGGGGAATGAGCGTCGGAAACGGCAGCCGTCCGTTTTTGTCAAACTGCGCCACGCCGACCGCGTTTTCATCGCGGCTCAGAAGAAAAATGTCCGGGCGACCGTCGCCGTTCCAATCCGCCGCCGCGAGCTGGCTTACGCCGGCCAGGGTGGGAAAGGTGCGAGGCGGGGCGAGCGAACCGTCCGGCGACTGCAAATAGACCGAAAGCTGGCCGCTGGCCGGCTCGGCCACGAGCAAATCGGGGCGTCCGTCGCCGTTGACATCCGCCCACAACAGGCCGCGTTGCGCCACTTCCGTTTTGTTCAACGGCAGAATTTGAAATTGCCCGCGCCGGAACGCGCCGGACAGGGTTTCGGCGGGCTGGCGCGTGAATTGTGAAACCTCCGCGCGCCCGGAATCCCGCGCGATGGTCACGATGTAATTTTTGCCGTCTCCTTCGAGGTCGTCCGCGCAAAACGAGCGCAGGGGCGGCGCCCGGAAATAAATTTCCGGTCCCAACTGGCCGGCGGTGTTTTGCAGCCGGAACCGCAGGGGCGTCGGGCTGTCCCAATCCACCAGCAGCAAATCGTTCCGTCCGTCGCCGTCCACGTCCACGATTTGCACCGATTTGGGCGTGCCCGAGCAGGGAATTTTCTGCGGTTCGCCGAGCGTATGGTCCGGCAGTTGCGGCAGGAAATAGAACGAACCGTTGTCGCCGAGCAGGACCAGGTCGGTGCGCCCGTCACCGTTCAAATCCCCTGCCGCCAGCGCATTCGCATTCAACTGTCCGTCCACGATGCGCCAGCGTTTGGGCTCGCTCCAGCCGTTGGTGCCGTTGTTGTAAATCACTTCGAGGTCTTTGGCATCGCCGTAAAAGGCAATGTCCGGACGCCCGTCGCCGTTGAGGTCGGCCACCACCATCGCGCCCATGCGCTCGTCGGTGGGAAGGGAATCAATGCGGAAACGCGCGTCGGGCGGCAGTTCATTGATTTCGAGTTTGCGGGCCGGGGCCGCAGCGGCCCGGTTGGTTTTGCCCGTTTGATTGTAAAGCAGGTTGATTTTTGAACGCAGATTGTTGGCCACGATGAGGTCGTTCAGGCCGTCGCCATCCAAATCCGCCGCGTGCAGGAGGCTGATTTGTTCATCAATCGGAAAAATCTCCGGGCCGGCGAAACCGAAGCTGTTCGTGGCATTTTCACCGCGCGCGACGAAAGCCAAAGTGAAAACCAGGGCCGCCAAAACATTGCCGCGCGACAATTTGATAACTTGCATAAGATGTCCGCAACCTGCCATTCGCGCGCGCGCTTGGCGAGTTTTTTCGCTGAGGATTGAACCGTGGTGGGGCGAGACTCCCGGCGAGCCGCTTCGTTGAAATTTGTTACGGCTCGCGAGGACGCTCGCCCCACCGTCGGCCGGCTATTCGCCGACGAAATGCAGCGTGATGCGGCGCGCCTGGCCGCGCACCCGGTGTTCCCACACATAAATCCCCTGCCAGGTGCCGAGCGCGAGCCGCCCGCCGCGCACGGGAATGCCCAGGTTCACCGTCGTCAGCGCCGTGCGAATGTGCGCGGGCATGTCGTCGCCGCCTTCGAGCGTGTGCATGAACAGCGGGTCGCCGTCGGGAACCAGCCGTTTGAAAAACGCCTCCAGATCGCGCCGCACGTCCGGGTCGGCGTTTTCCTGGATCAGCAGCGAGGCCGAGGTATGCTGCAAATGAAGGGTCAGCAGGCCGTCCCGGAACCCGTTTTGGTCAATCCACGTTTCAACGTCGCGCGTGAATTCCCAAAGCCCGCGGCCGCGGGTCGGGATCGTTAATTCATGGAAGGCCTGGCGTAACATGGTAAACAATGGATTATTGGATTGATGGATTAATGGATGGGAATTCTTTTGGCCAATAATGCATTTATCCACCCATCCATCCATCCGCTTTTCACTGCGGGCTGGCCGGCGCGCCTTTTGCGTCCAGCATCTGTTCCAGCTCCGGGTTGTGCGGCTGGCCGAGGTCGAGGGCCTTCTGGTAATGCCAGCGCGCCAGTTCCAACCGCGGCGGCTGCTGGCTGATGTAAATCACCGCCAGATTGTTGTGCGCCGAGCCGTAATTGGGATCGAGTTGGATCGCCTTGCGCAACGCCGTTTCGGCCTGCGCGCGCAGACCCTTGTGGCCGAGCGTGACGCCGAGATAATTTTCAATTTCCGGGTTCCGCGGGTCGAGCTTCGCCGCCCGGCTCAACGCATCCAGCGCGTCATCGTATTTCTCCTGCCGGAATTTGAGATAGCCAAGAATCGAAAGGTTGTAGGCGTCGTTCGGACTTTGGGCCACGGCCTCCTGGATGTGTTTCTCCGCCTCGGCCAGCTTGCCCTGCTCCATCTCAATCGTCGCCAGGTTGGCCAGCACCAGCCCGTTGTTTTGATCGTGCTGCAATATTTTCTGATAATCATCCTCGGCCTTGTCGTATTGCCGGGCGGAAAAATAATTCTGCGCCTCGGCCACCAGTTGGGCGGCGCCGCCGGGCAGTTCCTTGATGGATTTCTTCTGGGCATTGCGATCGGCCAGTTGCGGCGCGGACGGCTTGAACAAGGCCAGTTCCTCCGGCGTGTAGGGGATGACCTGCGCCTCATCCACCACCAGCCGGGCGCGCAAGGCATACACTTCGTCGGTCAACTCGCTGATGCGCGCCGCGGCGTTCTGTTTGCGGGGGCCATAAAGCTCCTGGTTCGCCTCGCCGAGCTTCGCCAGCAAATTGTCGCGTTCCTGCGTCAACCCCCGGATGCGCGCCTCATTTTCAGCCGGGCCGGGCGCCGGGACCGGCGCCGAATTCACCGCCACGATCTGCAATTGATGCACGCGGTTTTCCAGGGCCGACTTTTCCAGGAAAAACACCGCGGAAGCCGACTGCAACGCGGCGATCTGTTTCCGCGCCCCGTCCAATTCGGGATTCAGCCGGGCGGCCTCGGCCGGAACCGGCGACCCCGCTTTCAAATCGGCAATCTGCCTTTTGAGCACCTCGTTCTCCTCGCGCAGCGCCTGCAGCGCCCCGGGACTGGCCAGCAACGTCTGCACGCGCGATTGCAACGCCTGATTTTCCAGGGCCAGTTTGTTGGCGCGCGCCGTTTGCCCGGCCAGTTTTTGATTCGCCTCCACCAGGGCCAGTTGCGCCTGCCGCAAGGCGTCCGATTCCGCCCCCGCCGCCCCCGCCGCCCGGGACGCGCCGGGCGCCGGTCCGGTCTTTCCCTGCGACAGGCTGACCCGGAGCAGATCATTTTCCTTCATCAGCGACCGGATTTTCTCCTGCGCCCGGACCAGTTCGCGCGAATCAATCGCCGCCGGCTGCGCGCCCAGCGCCTCCTGCAGCTTGGATTGCAGCGTGGAATTGTCCGCCTGCATTTTTTGCATCTGTTCATGCAGGGCGCCGATCTGCGCCTGCAAATCAGCGACGGCCGGAGCCGGAGCCGCGCCCGGTGCGGACGGCTCGGCAACCGTTTCCGGCGGCGGATTGGTCACCGGCAGCTTCTCCGTGACTTCGGCGATTTTCTCCGCGAGATATTTCAGGCGGAAATTGACGATTCTGGGGTTCCAATCCGGGTAAATTTTTCCGAACCGTTGCAAATCGGCCTGCACCTGGAGGTATTGGGCCAGCGCCTGCCGCGGCTGACCGGAACTGGCCGAGGAATCCGCCTGCTGCATCAGGCTGTAAATAACGACGTATTGATCGTCCGGGCCCCCATTCTGGGCGCGCGCCGCCGGCAACAGCGCCGCGAGCCAGATGAGCAGGACAACCAGTCGTTTCACGCTGGGATGCTAATCCAGCGGAAGCCGGCATGGCAAATGATTACAGCGGAACTTGCCGTGGCCGGCCTTTGCGGGTAAATAAATCGCGTGTCACTAAAGACCTTCCCTGGATGGATGTCCCTGCGCGGACGGATGCTGCCGGTCTGGCAGGGCGGCTTGATCGTCCTCCTTGTCTTTCTGGCCTATCTGCCGGCACTGCGAGGCGGGTTCATCTGGGACGATAACTCTCATCTGACGGCGAATCCCTGCATTGTTGGTCCACTCGGGTTCAAGGGAATCTGGACGAGTAGCGCGGCAACTTATTATCCGCTGGTGCTGACCAGTTTTTGGGTGCAGCACGCGATCTGGGGTTTAAATCCATTGCCGTATCATCTTGTGAATATCGCCATGCATGCGGCTTGTGTGGTTTTACTGTGGCTCGTTTTGCGGTGCTTGAAGGTGCGCGGCGCGTGGTTCGGAGCCGCGCTTTGGGGATTGCACCCGGTGCAGACGGAGTCGGTGGCCTGGATCACGGAATTGAAGAACACACAGTCCTGTTTGTTCTATCTGCTTGCGATCCGGTTTTTTTTGAAATGGCGGGCCGCCGGCACATTTGCTGGCCGGAAAGGAACGGAATGGGACTACGCGTTCGCTTTGCTTTGTGCCGGGCTGGGGATTTTGAGCAAGGCTTCCACCGTAATGTTGCCGGTCGTGCTCGGCCTGATCTGGTGGTGGAGCAATGGCCGCTGGCGCTGGTGCTGGCGAAATCTCTTCCGACTTGCGCCATTTTTCATCATCTCAGCGGCGGCCAGCGGCTGGACGATCTGGGAACAACAGTTTCACTCCGGGGCGGTGGGCCCGGATTGGTCGCAGAGCTGGCCCGAGCGGTTCGTGATCGCCGGGAAAGCAGTCTGGTTTTATCTCGGCAAATTGCTCTGGCCGCACCCGTTGATTTTTATCTATCCGCGGTGGGAAATTGACGCAACGCGCCCAACGGCCTATCTGCCGGTTCTGGCGCTGGGCGTCACCTTATTTCTTTTATGGCTGAATCGCCGCGGTCGAACCGGGCCGGAATTTTTTGCGCTTGTCTATTTTGTGGTTTCGCTGTTTCCAGTGCTTGGTTTTTTCAATGTTTTTTTCTTCCGCTTTTCATTTGTGGGTGATCATTTTCAGTATCTGGCCAGTCTCGGTCCCATCGCGCTGGCGGCGGCGGGGATCACCACGGTGCTTGACCGTTTCAAAAAAGGAAAACCGTTCCTGGTCCCGGTGTTCTGCGGGACACTGCTGCTGGTGCTCGGACTTCTGACGTGGCGGCAATGCGGGATGTACACAAACATGGAAACCCTCTGGCGGACGACGCTGGCCAGGAACCCGGACTGCTGGATGGCCCACAGCAATCTAGGTACTTTGCTTTACAACCAGGGGCACATTGAAGAGGCCATGGAACACTACCGCAAGGCCATCCAGCTCAACCCAAACAACTGCGATGATCTGAACAATCTGGGCCTCACGCTCGCTGACGAAGGCCGGTTTGATGAAGCGATTGAGAACTATTACAAGGCCATCCAGATCAAGCCGGATTACTCCGACGCGTTGAGCAATCTGGGTGTCGCCCTTGTCGTTCAAGGCCGGTTTGATGAAGCGATTGAGAACATTCGCAAGGCCATCCAGATCAAGCCGAATAACCCCCAAATGCTGGACAATCTGGGTGTCGCCTTCGCCACTCAGGGCCGGTTTGATGAAGCCATCGAGTACTATCGCCAGACCATCAAGATCAAGCCGAATTACTCCGATGCGTTGAGCAATCTGGGTGTCGCCCTTGTCGCTCAAGGCCGGTTTGATGAAGCGATTGAGAACTTTCGCAAGGCCATCCAGATCAAGCCGAATGACCCCCAAATACTCGACAATCTGGGTGTCGCCTTCGCCGCTCAGGGCCGGTTTGATGAAGCCATCGAGTACTATCGCCAGGCGATCCGGGTCAATTCAAACCGCCCCGAAACCTTCTTTCACTTGGGCATGACACTGAACCAATCGGGCCGCTCCCGGGAAGCGGTTGTCCAATACCGGGAGGCCCTGAGATTAAATCCCAACCTGGCTGACGCGCTGAACAATCTGGCGTGGATGCTGGCGACCAGTTCCGATGACGGGCTTCGTAATGGGGCCGAGGCGGTTCGTTTGGCCGAACGCGCGTGTGAACTGACGCATCATGGCCAGCCATTGTTCATGGGGACGCTGGCCGCCGCTTATGCCGAATGCGGCCGTTTCCCGGAAGCGGTGACCACGGCGGAAAAGGCGGAGCAGCTCGCCACCACCGCCGGTTTGGCGGCGGTAGCGGCGAAAAACCGGCAATTGCTCGAACTCTACCGCGCCGGCAAACCCTATCATGAGCCGGCTCCAACGGGGCAATGAGTTCCGTTGAACAGCGTAGAACTGGCCAAAGCCGCTTCCTCTCACCCTCCAACTCCGCAGCTCCACTGCGGCAGACGGGCGACGCATGGAATTGTGCAGCCGCGTCATGATCAATCATTACGCACCGAATGCTGGACGCGAGGGCGCGTTCAGCCACGCCCGGGGCGGGCGTGCTCCCCAACTTCAGAGTTCGGGTTGAAACAATTTCTCGTCGGAGGGGCGAGTTACGCGAGCCCCCATTTTCAGAGGTATTCCCTGAGTCAGGGGCTCGTATAACTCGCCCCTCCGATACTTTTGAGACAGTCTCCGCTGCGCCGCCCCACCCACTGCCCCGGTTGTCTTTGGGAATTGGCATCAC
>Ga0182027_10011909_pt1 | contig 12246 bp, 9 predicted proteins | sample 712E1DmetaG_FD_121300 | JGI IMG/M metagenome (GOLD analysis project Ga0182027, IMG submission 121300) | Permafrost microbial communities from Stordalen Mire, Sweden - 712E1D metaG (Illumina Assembly) | ecosystem: Environmental > Terrestrial > Soil > Wetlands > Permafrost | place: Sweden...
CGTTGTTTTTCGAGGCGCGATGTGAACCAGAACTCGGAACCTTTTCCCTGCTCGCTCCGCACGCCGATTTCGCCGCCCATGAGCTCGGCGAGTTGTTTTGAGATCGCCAGCCCGAGGCCGCTGCCGCCATACTTGCGCGTGGTCGTGGCGTCCACCTGCGTAAACTTCTGAAAGAGGACGCCAAGCTTGTCCACCGGGATGCCGATACCGGTGTCGCGTACCGAGAAGCGCAGGACAACGTCTTGTTCAGTCTTCCGCGCAAGGCTCACCCGCACCGCGACCTCGCCCTTGCTTGTGAACTTGATCGCGTTGCTGACCAAATTGACCAAAACCTGCCGCAAGCGGCCGGGATCGCCTCGCACCAGCGCCGGGACGTCCGACGTCAGAGCGCAGCTAAGCTCGAGATTCTTCTCCTCGGCACGCGCAGCCATCGAGGCGGCGACGTCTTCGATCAGCGGTCGGGGCTCGAAGGCGAGCCTATCGAGAGTCAGTTTGCCGGCCTCGATCTTGGAAAAGTCGAGGATGTCATTGAGCAAGGCCAGGAGAGCTTCCGCGCTCGTACGAACTGTTTCGGCAAAACGCCGCTGCTCCTTGTTCAGCTCCGAATCCAGCAAAAGGCTGATCATTCCGATCACGCCGTTCATGGGGGTTCGGATTTCGTGGCTCATGTTGGCCAGGAACTCGCTCTTGGCGGCGTTCGCTTGCTCGGCCTTGACGGCCATCTCGGTGGCACCTGACGTGGCATGCTCGAGAAGTTGGTTGCTCCTTAAGAGCTCCCTTTCCGTCTGCTTGCGTTCGCTGATGTCCAAGATGAATCCGCGAATTCCGACGACGCGTCCGTGCTGAAGAATGGTCGACGAATAGACCAGCGCATCGAACACCTCGCCGTTCACGCGCATGGCCCGGAACTCCGAGTATCCACTGGACACGTTGGCAAGGCGCTCCCCGAGCCGTCGCAGCGCCATCGACCGATCTTCCGGCGCGACCAGTGCCGCGATGTTCAGTCCCTTGTCCAAATCAGCCTGCGTGGCTGCGAATTTGTGCAGGCCATGCTCGTTGGCGTAAGTAATTCTCGCCGATAGATCGGCTTCGAAGATCGTCTCTGGGAAGAGCTCCGCCAGTTGCCGAAAGCGATCCTGGCTCGCCCGCAGCTCTTCCAAGGTACCCTTGACTCTTCTCTTTTCTCGCTTAAAGCCCGACTGGACCTCCCAGAGCATGAGCGCGCAGGTCAGCAGGCTGATGGCGTAGCCGACGGTGAGGTCGAGCAGCCGATCCACGGGAGCATGAAAGGTTCGCGTCAGCCAGGGCCACGCGTACTCTGCCAAGTGCAGCAGGACGATGTTGACGACCAGAAACAATAGCCCCGCGATGCGAAAGGCATTCTCGAAAAAAATCACCAGGAAAAACGCCGCCGCGAAGAAATAGAGCCCGAGGCTGCCCTGCGAGCCTCCGTTGGGAAACCAGAGGAAATCCAGCAGCGCAACGAGGGCCAAAAGCATGGTCTTCTTGTAGTAGCGATTCCGGCGCGCCGCCCAAGCGAGGGCCAGACTGACCAAACCGAACGCGAAGACGCCCCGGTCGACCCACGGGCTCAAATTCTGAAAGCTGTTCACCGGGATGACGACAAAGAGCGACAGCATCCCGCCGAGTACGCAGAGCGACTGGAAAAACTGGTCCTCCAGCGACAGGGTGGCGTCCGGCGCGATCCACCGTTTCAAGGTTTTCCAGAAAGACATCTCTTGTGTTCCCACGACGCCGGCACCGAACCCAGCGCAAGCATCGGCTGAAGAGATGATGATGTTTAGCCAGCGCCGCTGGCCGGCTTCGCCTGGTCATGGGCGCAAACGCATCCGGCCTCCTTGAGAGGGCAACCTTGCAATGTTGTTCGGACGGGCGTTGCAGCGTAGACTGCCGTTCGTGATCGGAGCGACGGCATCTTCAGCCAGACGTGTCGGTGGGCGCCGTCCCATCGCGCCGTCTCAAATCGTGTTGCTGGTTCTTGTTTCGGCGTTGCTAGGGGCAAGCGCTCCGCTACGTGCCGATGTTCAGAAATGGGGCGCTCCTGCCTTGCAGGTACGCCTGACCGGAGCTCACGGCAACGTCGAATCGGCTTGGTTCCGGTGTCGGTCGCTGTGCCTCGCTCGCCCGGAATCGAGCTGGCTCGTGTGGTCGCTCGCACGGGAGCTCGATGCGGCGAAGCTCAACCCCTGGGGTGCGTTTCCAAACCCGTATGCAGTGTTCTCCAATCCGTTCACGGTGAAGCCCAATCCGTATGGTGCGTTTCCCAATCCGTTCACGGTGAAGCCGAATCCATACGGCGCGTTTTTCAATCCCTATGACGTAAAGCTCAACCCGCATTGACCTGGACCGGCTCCTCGGCCTCGGGTGACAGGGTTGACCATAGGTTCTCAGATTTCTGAGGCCCGACGGTATGCAAAATTGAATCGAAGCTCGATCTTTCGCGATTCCTCCCGTGGTTAGATGATGGATCGGCGCTTGCTAGCTCAGGCTACACAGAGGAGTCATTCATGCGCAGGTTCATAACGAATGGTGGACTCGGATTGGCGTTCGCGTTGTTCCTTTTCGGGTGTCAGAAGGAGGGGGTGGGGGTCATCTCCGACGCGGGTGTCTCGCAGGGTGGGGCGATGCCGCCACTCGGCGGGACCGGAGGAGGCGGAACGAGTGGGCTGCCGGGAACGGGCGGCGCACCGGCAACGGGCGGCGCATCCCCAGCGGGCGGCGGCTTGGCAACTGGTGGCGGGACTGCGACGGGCGGCGCGCTCTCGACAGGCGGAAAGACCGCTCAGGGTGGCTCGCAGGGCGGCGCCGGCGCAGCGCCGGGAACAGGGGGGCAGTCATCATCGGGTGGCGCGATCGGAGCTGGGGGCGGGGCCAGAACTGGCGGCGCGATCGGCGCTGGCGGAATGCTTGCCACCGGCGGGTCGACTGGCCGAGGTGGCACGAGCGGGGGCACGGGCGGAGCAGCCGGGTCGGCAGCGGGAGGCGGCCTGGGTGGCGGCGGCGGTGTATCGGGAACGGGCGGTGGCGCCGGAGGAAACCACGGCGGGGCCGGAGGCGGCTCAGGCGGGGCGGGCGGTCAGGCGATGGACGGCGGCGAGAGCTGTGCGGATTTGGAGAATCAGTACCAGGCCGCGCTACCGGAGGCACGCAGCTGCGACGCCAATGCGATCGGACAGTGCCAGCAACTGGTCAGCTCGTCTCTGTCTCCCTGCTTCGCCAACTGCATGACGTACGTCAACAGTGCCTTGACCTTGAATGCCATCAAGGCGAGTTGGGAGCAAGCCGGCTGCAATCAGACAGTTGGTATCCTTTGCCCACTCATTGCCTGCATCCAGCCCAAGGCAGGTGTTTGCATCGTATCCGACGCTGGCGGTGGAACGTGCAGCTCCGTAAGCGGCATCCCAACGCCAGCGAACTGAGGTTTTCAGAGCCTACCTGCTTTTCTGAGCGGAGGCCCTAGGCGATACCGGCGCACTTGGCGATTTCGAAAAAGCGGGGCGCAAGTGTCAGCCGGCGGCCATCCAGCGACAGAACCTGCTTGCGGGCGAGGTCCGCCACGATACGCGAAACCGTCTCGCGGCGGGCGCCGACCCGGCTGGCAAGATCGAGTTGGGTTGGAATTCGGGGTATCACTTTGCCGTCAGCCGAATCCTCGCCCTCGTCGCGAGCCAGGTTGTAGAGCAGGCGACAGAGCCGATTTTCGACGTCCGAGGTCACGAGTCCCGCGGCCAGCAGTTTGACAAAGCGGAGGCGCCTGTCCATATCGCGGACGAGTGCCAGCGCGGCCTGAGGAAGGCTGCCGAGCAGGGAGAGAAACTCGGCGCGCGGGATGAACAGCAGAAGACTGGTCTCGGCGGCGACCAGGCCATCGCCAGGAATGTTTCCATCCAGCGTGAGAGCAGCGTCGGCGATCAGGTTTCCCACGCGGAACGTTTCGAGCGTCAGCTCGCGTGCATTATCGGTACGGCGTATGGCACGGAGGGATCCCTTGACCACAAGGATCGCCGCACCCAACCAGCGCCCCTCACACAGCACCCGTTGTCGCTTGCCGAACGACGAGAGCGAGGCAGTCAGCGAGAGGGATGTGAGCGCGTGGTGGGGAAACCCGGCGAACCAAGGCGAGTTGTGCAACGCGCTCAATACCGGGTGAAAGCTCATCTCTCGATACGTTGCCGCCGAGATGTCGGAACCTAGAGGAGCGATGGCATTCATAAGAACCTCCTAGTCGCACGCGTAGTTGGGAACTTCGAGAAAGAGGCCTTTCGTCGAATCCTTTCCTACTTGTCTCCCGGCCAGACAAAACCTTACGGCCTTTCTTTGAAGACAATTCGCTGCGCCGTGCGCGGCCCGCCGGTTCGCACGGGGGCTCCGGATGCTAGAACGCAGGCGCGGTAGCTAGCAGGCGGATCTCGTCAGGGCTGAGAGCGCGGTTGTACAGGGCTACCTCGTCGATGATTCCGGGAAACCGTTCGGTAAACACGCCGCCCGCATTGCCATTGCCACCCAAGATGACAGGCGTCGTGTCGATCGGGAACGTTCCCGAGATCGACACCGAGCCATCCTCCACGCCGTTCACGTACAAGGTCGCCAAGCTGCCGTCGTAGGTTCCCGCCAAGTGGGTCCAGACCTTCTGCACGACCTGTTGGGACGTTGTCGGGCTGGCGGCTGGTATGCTGGCCGACATACCGACAAACAAGGTTGGGTTTGCTGGCTGATGAAGCGACAGGTGGTAGTACTGCTCGTTGGTGGCTCCGATTTCCCTCGAAATCGCTGTGCCGTAGCCATCGGCCACCGAAATCGTACCGTCGAAGTAGACCCAGGCCGAAAGGGTCAGTTGGGAGACGATGCTGTCGATGCTGGGCGAATCGGCTACCAAGACATAGCCATTGCCGTCCATGGCCAGCGCCCCGCCCAGGCGCCCGGTCACCCAGGATGCGGTCGAGTCCAAGCCCTCTAGCACGCCATGGTTCCTGTTGCCGGACGAGTCGGCCACCGTCGTGCTGCCGACGCGATCGTCGAAATGCCACAGGCCCACCAGTCCGACCAGCAAGGACGTTGTGCTGGCCGCATCACTGCCGCCCGTGAGACAGCCAGCCGGTCCCGAGTCGGAACACAGATCCACCAGCACCAAAGTTCGGGGCGAGCAGGCCGCGCCCGCAAACACTCCGAGCAGTAGTAGCTTAGAAACCGACGTGCAGCCCAACATTGGCTAAGACTCCGGGGCGGGAAAATGGTTTCGTGTCGGTTCCGGCGATGCGAATGACCAGCGGCGGGACAGTTGCGATTCCATCCAACTCGCCGACGAGCCACAGTCTCCCGGCGAGAGCGACCGCGGCGCCAATTCCCGCCGCGCCCAGCGCTGACCACGCGTCGCCCGAACGCGCAACCGCCCGCGTGCTATCCGTGGTCGCGCCTTTCCCGTTCAGGTGCGCCACCCCGGCCGACACCACGACGAACGACTGAACGCGCATCCGCCGCACGAAGGCCCACGACAATCCCAGCGCTGCGAGCTGACGGTGTACGGCCGCTGTTCCGTATTGTCCGTCCAGGGTCAAGGCAGGACCAAGGCCCGTCACCTCTGCCTTGATTCCCAGCCCGCTCGGCCACGTCGTCCTTGCCGTGATTGACCCCATCCACTCGGGCGACGGAAGCCCAAGGTCCTGCTGCGCGGCGATTCCAAGGCCAACCGTGAATTGCATTCCCGGCGACCCTGGCGACACAGCGGTCGCGCTTGCGGGCGGAGGCGGCGCTGTCTCCGTGGCCGGGGGCTGCGTGGGCCAAAGCCCGGCGAGGCTGACGCGGATGATCTCGATGGCGTTCAACGCCAATACGGCGGCGTCCTGGCTCACATCATCGCCCTGCATTTTCATGCGCACGATGGTCGTTCGCCGCCCCACGCGATCCGACACCCAGATGGCAATCGTGTGGCCCTGGGGATCGCCGATATGAGCGATGGCGAACGCGGCGACCGCGTGCGACTCCGGCGCCACGGTTTCGACCTGCGTCGTGGGATCCTGGCGCGCGTCGAGGGTGACAAACGCAGTTTGGAAGTCGGCGGCGGTCAGCTCTCCGGTGACCCGGGCCAGGGCGGTGCGGGTGAGCTCGTCCACGTCGGCCGGGCGCAGGACAATGACCAACCCGCGCGGCGGCCTCGTCCCCGAGAGCGCCTCTGAACGTGGCTCGCCGCCACTCGTCGCGCCGTCGTCCGCGACTGCCAGCAGGAATATCATGACGGGAGCGACGGAAAGCATGAGCGGCCGGGATTCCAGGAAGCGGTGCTCATCTTGCATCACCCGCCCGAGCATCGCAACAGCTCGCGTGATGCCGCCGACGGTCCCATGAAAGACCGCCCACATCACATGAGGAGGCATGACCGACAGCGACGACGGCGCTCGACTATTGGTTCGACTCGACGATGCGCTGGGCTTTGGCGGCGTACGGGCCGGCGGGAAACTTGGCCAGGTACGCGTCGGCGGCTTCTCGCGCGGCGGCCCGGTCGTGCAGAGAATCGAAGAGCACCAGGCTGCGGCCCAGGGCCTGCCCGCCGTAGCTGCCCGTTGGATTTTCCGCGAGGTAGCGCCCGTACCATCCGAGCGCATTGGCCTCCGCGTCGCGCCCAGCGCGGGACTCGTCGAGGGTGCCGAGGAAGAAAGCGGCATCTCTCCCGGCCGAAGTTTGCGGAAAGCGCCGGCGCTGGGCCAGCAGCGTCTGCCGCGCCAGATCGTTTCTGCGGCCGTAGCGGGCAGCATCGGCCAGGGCGGCAAGGTCGGCACTCGTCGCACGCGACAGAACATCGTCGATTCCTCGTCGCTCGGACTCGTCCAGGATGCGCTGGAATTCGCCTCGGGCCAGGGCTTGCGGCCAGGTCAGCGTAGGTTCGGCGGACGACGATCGCGGCACGGGCAACAAGCGATTCGCGCGCGGCGATTCGCGCACGGCCGGTAGCGGTCGCTCGGAAGGGGACGGAGGCGCGACCGGTGCCGAGGGTTCCACCGCGGCGGCAACGAGCGGCCGCGCAGCGGCGGCGGGAACTAAGGCGTCGAGGACGATTTGCCCGCTGGTCGCGCTGGCCAGGACATGCTGGCCGGCGACGACGGCAAGTCCCTGGCCCGCGCTCGGTCCTTTCACCAGTACGCTGCCCTGGCGAAGCCAGAGCTCCAAGGCTTGCGCGTCCGGCGACCAGCTCATGTCGAACGCTGTTCCTGTCACCAGAACCTGGTAGGGGCCGGCGGCGAACGACCAGCTCGCCTGGGGAAGATGAACGATGTTCGCTGACAGATGGCCGCGATCGAGCCGAATGCGCGCCCCCCGCGCATCAATGGACGTGACGCTTGCGCTGGCCCCGGCGGCCACGGTGACGCGCGAGCCATCGGAGAAATCGATTCGGCCCGCACTACCGAGATCCTGCGCGGCGCGAGCTACGCCGGTTTCGTCGACCACGCGGAAGCCGAGGCTCGGGGTTGACTGATGCCATCGCAAAGCCAGTAGCACGGCGGCGGCGGTGGCGGTCAGGGCGAACGCCACCGTCAGGGAACGCCGCGGGCGCGGACGCGCCGACAATACCAGCTCCAGCCGCATTCGCCCCGCCTCTTCACGGGCGGTCAGGTCCTCACTGAACGCGGCTCGGGCCAGCTCGCAAAGGCGGCGGAGTGCGCGGTCCGAGTGCGGTGGAATCTTTATCATGGGGATTCCTCGTCGATTCCCGAGAGATAGTGAGCCAGGCCAGGATCTCTGGCGATGTGGTGGTCGAAGCGTGCGCGTGCGCGCACGATCCGCCGCTTGGCCGTCGCCAAAGACATGCCGAGAGCGGCGGCGACCTCGGTCAATTCCATGCCTTCGATGAAGCGCAGGACGAACGCGATCCTCTCCTCCGCGCCAAGCCGGTCCAGGATGGCGTAGAGACGGGAGACGGCTTGGCGCGCTTCCGGATTGGGATGCACCACCCGCCGATCGACGCTGGTGTCCTCGTTCACGCCGAGGGTCATGCACCGTCGCACCCAGCGACGGCGCAGCTCGTGGCGCAAGACGTGCGTCGTGATGGCGATGAGAAATGCGGGCAGCGCCTTGGGCTCGCGCAGCGTCGGCAGCTTGCGAAACAGGCAGAGAAATACCTCTTGCACCAGATCCTCGACCTCGTCCTGCTGGCCGAGCGAGCGACGCAAGATGCGGTGGACGAGGCGGGCGTGGCGATCCCACAGGGCGCCGGGCGCGCGCGGATCGCCAGCCAGCGTCGCCCTTACCAGACCCGTATCGTCGATCGCCGACAGATTGGCCGCCGGCAGCGTCAGGATCTTGGCGCCTTCTCTAACGTGGGACTCGGTTTCGCCGCGCATGTCTTCTGGCAAGAGGTGCCCGTTCTGGCGGAACACAGCTCAACAAAGCGCGCGCTTGCGCCCGCCGCTTCTAGTGTAGCCGCAATTGTTCACTCGGCACCACGCAGAACCGAAGTCCGTCGGACACAGCTTGAGAATTTCCTGAGCCGCGGACCGATTTGGGGGAACATTAGCGGCGTGAGATTTCAGCAGGAGAATTCCATGACCCAAAGGTACCCAGGGCGGAATCCGCGCGCGGCGATGCGAGCTTCCGCGCTTGTCACGGCCGTGGCAGGCGCCGCCTTGCTCTCAGGCTGTTCTTCGGGCGCGGCGGCTAGCGGCGGCGCAAACGCGTCCGGGGGCGCGGCCCAGTTAGGAGGAGTCGTTGCAACGAGTGGCGGCGTCACGACGGGCGGCAGATCCTCGGCCGGGGGCAGCGTCGCGTTCGGCGGAACGGTGGCCTCGGGCGGAACGACTTTGCTGATCTCAAGCGGCGGCAAGCCGTCTGACTCGGGTGGAGCCGGCGTATCTGGTGGGCGTACTGGCTCCGGCGGTGCCATCGTTTCGGGCGGCGCAACTGGCGCTGGCGGTGCGCTCGAGTCCGGCGGTGCCATCGTGTCGGGTGGCGCGACCAGCTTGGGCGGTGCCATCGGCTCCGGCGGCGTCGCGGGTCGCTCCGGCACCGGCGGCACGTCGAGCGCCGCGGGTGGCGGAACCGGCCGTACCGGCGGCGTCACCAGCATGGGTGGCAGCGTGGGTGGCAGCATGGGTGGCAGCATGGGTGGAACGACCGGCGCAGCGGGCGGAACAGGCGGAACAACCAGCACCGGCGGGCCGAGCTATCCCTACATTTTTGCGTGTTTCAATGACTCGGCCGCTTTGTCATCCCTCGATATCTACACTTCCACCGATGCGCTCAACTTCACCCTGCTGCTCGACACCAAGTACACCGGGCCAAGCCAGGATCTGCGCGACCCCAGCATCATGAAGAACAGCGACGGCAAGTTCTACGTGGTCCACACCACGCCGCCGGGGCCGGGCACCGGCTGCTGCGGATCCGAGACCAGTTTCGCCGTTGCCAGCAGCGCCGATCTCAAGACCTGGGCTCCCGTCACCCAAGTTCCGTGCGGCATCCCCAATACCACCAATGTTTGGGCGCCCGAGTGGTTCAAAGACAGCGACGGCAGCCTGCACGTCTTGGTCAGCGTCGACCAGAAAACCTACCGCTACGAGCCGACCGACGCCACCTTCACCAAGTGGGGCGCCGGCACCTGGATTGGGATTGGGCCGGGCTACATCGACACCTTCATCGTCAAGATCGGCGCCACCTACCACGCGTTCACCAAGCTGGAGACCGCCACGACCATCCGGCATGCGACATCGACCAGCTTGGACGGCCCGTGGACATTTGAGGCCGACCCGCCTTGGGGAACCCACAAGGAAGCGCCCGCACTCATCCAGCTCGCCAGCGGAACCTGGCGCGCCTACATGGATGCCGGGTCGACTGGCCACGAGATGTACAGCGACAGCACCGACGTCTTTCAGACCTGGACCAACCCGCAGACCCTGCCCACGGTCGGCAACAACATCAGCCACGGCACCGTCATCCACGGAAACTAGGACCTGTCACTCGTCGGACATCCTACTGGAGAGTCGTTTACCCAGGCCGAATTGCCCCCAGAGCCCGCCAGGTGGGGCAATTTCTTGGTCCGCGTTGGAAAAGCCCCAAGATGTGGGCTTCGGCGGCAAGCAACTCGACCGAATGCCCCACGGGTCGGACTTCGAGCGGGTTCGCGGAATCAGAACGAGTAGACGCGCACGTAGTCGAGCACCAGATCCATGGGGAAGGCGTTGTTGTCGATGGCACCACCCTGGGTGCCGCCGAGGGCGAGGCTCAGGATGAGGTACTCGGGGATGCGGTAGAAGGGCGAGGTGGTGTTGAAGGTGCTGCGGGCAAACTCGTTTCCGTCGAACTGGAAAGACAGGTGGTCAGGGTACCAATCGACCGAATAGACGTGAAAGGTGCTGCTAGGCGCGTCGGTGGGGGAAAAACTGTATGTGACGTAGCCGATGTCGCCCGACGCACCGCCGGCCTGCGTCCCGGCCCTGAACGTCTTCTTGTCCTGTCCCCACTGCTCCATGATCGAGATCTCACCACACTGAGGCCAGTTGCCGACAGTTCCCATGAGGATCATGCCCGGAAACGAACCTGTTCCCGCGGGGAGGATGGCGCGAATCTCGAAGCGGCCAGACTGGAAGTTGGTCTTGCCGCTGGTTTCGAGCCGCCCCGACGTGTAGGGGTAACCGTTGTAGAAGTCGTGCAGGGCGCGCAGGGTGATGTGACCCTGGCCATCCTGAAATACGTTCGCGATGCGGGTCGTGTATTTCTCTTGGTCCCCGTTCACGGTACCCGGCGGTGAGGTGGAATAGGTCCATTTCGTGATGTCGGCACCCGAATTGGCCGGACCGTTGAACTCGTCGGAGAAGACAAGCTTGAGGGTGGTGCCGCCGGTGCTGGGAACGCCGCCCGTGGCAGCTGTTCCACCTGAGCTGGTCGTGCCGCCGGCGCCGCTCGCACCTCCCGCGCTGGTTGTGCCGCCGGCGCTCGCGGTGCCGCCAGCGCTCGCGGTGCCGCCGGTGTCAGCCGTTCCGCCGGTTCCAATCGCCCCGCCGGTGCCGGTGGTGCCGCCAGTACCGGGCGAGCCGCCTGTTGCCGTGGATCCACCCGACCCCGTATTCCCACCGCTGGAGGTCGTGCCGCCAGCGCTGCTGATGCCGCCTGAGCTATCGCTCCCGCCGAGGCTCGTCGCACCACCCGAATCGGCCAAACCGCCGGTGCTCGACGACCCTCCGTCGCCCGTGTTCCCGCCCGAACCCGGCGCCGTGATTCCACCCGAACCGAGCGGCACGATTCCGCCCGACGCGATTGCTCCGCCTGCGGCCGGTGCATCTCGTGCGACGGAGGTTTGACCTCCACCCTGGGCGCTGTCAACCGGCCCGGAGCCGCCGGTTGCGAGGGCGCCGGGTGCATCTTCCTGCCCGCCGGACGAGCCTAGATCGGCGCCCGGCGCGCCACCCTCGCTGGCGACGGAGGCCGGGGTGACGCCCAGGCCCGAGCTTCGTACCTGGCAGTTGGACGACGCGCAAAGCACGATCGCGACGGCAAACAACAGCGATCTTTTCATGGACTCGACTCCTTGCCTTGACTCGTGGCTCGGGCTGAGCCGACTTTCGTGCATTCCTGTACCGAAATCTCGAAATGCAACATCACGATGAGCATCCGCGATTTCTGGTGGCGTTGGCAAGAGAGAAGGTCACGCCGGGTGCGGTCGGCTGGCGGGTGCGGCCGTCTACGGATCGATCGATCTACGTATCGATGGTGCTACGTATCGATGGTTCGCATGTCGGCGTAGCGCTGGCCGACCGCCTGACCGGCCTGGTCGAGCATGTGCAGGTCGTCGGGCGATAATTCAACGCTCGCGGCCGCGGCATTTTCCTCGACGTACTTACGCCGTTTGGTACCGGGAATGGGAACCACGTCCTCGCCGCGACCAAGCACCCATGCCAGCGCCACCTGCGCGGCCGTCGCACCTCGCCGGGCCGCGACTTGCGCCACGACGTCGGCCACGGCCAGGTTCCGAGCAAGGTTCTCGCCCTGAAAGCGGGGGAAACGCTGCACGCGCGCGTCGCCGGGCCCGAGATCCTCGGGCTTGCGAATGGTCCCGGTCAGGATTCCGCGGCCGAGCGGGCTGTAGGGTACGAAGCCGATGCCGAGCTCGCGCAGGGTGGGCAGGATTTCCTTTTCCACGTGGCGCTCGAAGATCGAATACTCGGTCTGCAGCGCGCTCACGGGATGGGCCTTGTGCGCGCGACGGATGGTGGCCGGCGAGGCTTCAGACAGCCCGAGGTAGAG
>Ga0182027_10011910_pt1 | contig 12245 bp, 16 predicted proteins | sample 712E1DmetaG_FD_121300 | JGI IMG/M metagenome (GOLD analysis project Ga0182027, IMG submission 121300) | Permafrost microbial communities from Stordalen Mire, Sweden - 712E1D metaG (Illumina Assembly) | ecosystem: Environmental > Terrestrial > Soil > Wetlands > Permafrost | place: Sweden...
AAAGACGTTGATAATCACCACGATACGGGTATTTTTCATAAACATTCAGATTAACAACCTCTTTTACGCTTTCCAAAATTGTATCAGTTACATCATTAATTACATTAACTAAATCAGCACCAATTACTTCTAGAAGCATAGCATCGTTCGTAATAGGAATACTACTAGCCACAGTTTACCTCCTATTATATTTTGATTTATCTTCCTTATCAGACTTCCATGATTTCTTTGGAGATACCTCTTCAATAACCTCAACCTTATTATTATTCCGTTTATCAGTTATCTCTTCTCTACATCCACATTCGTCACAAATCCTAAATGTTTCCACATAACTTGCCCCATTTTCATCATCAATAATATCAACAATTTTCATGTCCATACAATCACAATCTGGGCAACGATGTTTAATACGTTTTCTAAACTTTTCTTTTATACTCATTTATAATGTTCTCAATGAAATCAAGATTTTATGAGGTTGATGTGGTAGGTTTTATTTTAGGTTTTTTAACCTTATCCACTGTCGTTACTACTTTAGAGACATCCTGAATAACCGGATAAATTCCTGCCAGTTGTTCTTTACCAATCCCAATTTGTTCTACCATATTTTTGATATTTTCTGTAGACAAATCCATTTTCGAGATATTTCCAATAAATTTCTCAGCACTATCAATTATACGATTCAATTTACTTTCCAAAAATTCTTCTTGTTTCCTATCTTTGGAAACCTTTTCTACTTTTGCAACCAAATCATGATAATTTAAAATAGCCGATTTTATTTTTGACCACATACCCGATTCAACTATTTTGTCAATATCTAATCCATCAATATCAATATTAGTCATAGCCGACAATACACCACCTATAAAACCATATTCAAGTTTTACATCTTTTTCTATGGCATCAAGTGAATTTTCATCTATGACAGTATCTGATTCTGAAGTTTGAATCGCGTAATTAATAATGATTCGTTCATCAGAAGGAGTCGCATATTTTTTTATTAATAATTTTTGTTCATTGAAATCAAGTTCTGTTTTTTCTACTTCTGGAAAGACTAATTTAATTTTATCCATTTTCCTTTTTCCTAAATATAATTTTGTAAATTATTTGTTGCCTTATTTCTTGTTTTCTTTATCATTTTCTTCGGCATCGTCATTACACATACCAAAACAATCTGTATCCAAAGATATATTTTGCAATCCTGCATCAATTGCTTTTTGTGCCAATTCACGATGTTCAATTTCAAGACAATCTATAACCGCATCTCTTTTACCTATTTCAAGTTTTAATTTACGATTATCTTTTTCAAGTTCTGCAACTCTTTTATTCAACTTACTAAATTTCTCATCATATGATGTTATAATATCATCTAATTTCGAATTTCTTGCCAATAATTTACTAATAGCGTCTTCATATTTATCAGCAGTATCCGCTTCTGTCTTATTTGTTTCTGCTTCAACTTGAATAGCCTCAGCTTTTAATTTTACATTTTCATTTGTAAGCTTTTGTTTATCTCCCTTTGAAAAGAATTTCGTATAAAGAAGGATAAATATTCCAACCAATGTTGCAATATCTGCAATACTAATATTACCCATGCATTATGCGCCTCCCTTTCAATTTTATTTTTTGCAAACTTTCTTTAATTATGTCTGGTAAATAAACTGACTTCTGTTTTCCTAATAATAATAATATTATCAAAAATGATATGGATGGTCGTATCCAAGATGATGTAAACTCATATTTATTTTCAACAGGAATAAACATTAATATAGTATATGTTGCACACCAATAAAAACCTAAAAAGGCATATGCCCATTTAGAGAAAGGCGCATCTGAGATTCTGCGCTTATATGATTGTTTTATAGCATCAATAATATTTACAATTCCAAGTATAAGACCACCAAAAATAATTAAATATCTTAATATTTCCGACACAATATTCATAATATGGCACTGCCTCCTTTTTTATAAAAGGGAGAAGATTTTTTATTTCTCCTCCCTTAATGGCAATGCTTATTAAGCAGTGACAGTTATTATTGCAGTATCTGTTAATGTTCCAGAAACAGTGTCTACATAGCAACCAGTAATTACAGCAGTCCAACCGGCAGCAACAGATGAACCTGCTGTTACCAATCCTGTATTTGCGCCTACACTAAAGTATGAAGGCAAAGTAACCGAACCACTAGTTACATGATATGATGCCGAAGTAGTTACATCTATATAACTATTTAAACCACCTCTTAAACCAATTGCCTGTAATTGAACGTTCTTAGGTAATCCAGCAGCAACTGAAATAGAAGTACTTTTACTCAAAAACATATTATTTACACTTGGATTAGTCCCAGTATAAGGAATTCTAGTAATTTGTGCATAGTAATCATTGACAGTACAATTGGTTGATTTAGTTAGTAAAGCATCCCCTTCAAGAGGTTGATTAGATACGCCATTTGCAGTCATAGTTAAAGTATAATTTCCAAGAACTTGGAAACTAGGAATATGAATCTGCACAAGATTGACAACACCCTTAGTTACAGAATCTCGTTCTTGAGCCGTCAATGTCAAATCGACAATTGTAGGAGGAGTAGCTGCTTCTACGGTAAGTTGATCTGCGGTTACAGAATATTCATATATAGCAGTACCTGTCAAACTATTCCCCCCAGAAACAGTAATAACACTACCAACAGGAGTTACATTTTGGATAGTGGCAGGGTCTCCAATGAAGACATTCACGCCTTTTGCTCCCGTAGGAACATTTGCTAAAGTGGCACTACCACTGGCAGAAAAAGTCACACATTCTGTTTTCAAAGCAGTGATAGAACTATTCAAAACACTGGTTCCTGCATTCAAAGACAAAAGATCCATATTAAAAGTTGCATCAGTAATTTTGACACTAACTTTTTTATCATGGATATAGGTAAACAATAATTGGTTATTAATACCACCACGAACCTCAGTAGCTGTCGCTGCCATAGTAAAGGCACTATCAATATTAGCTTTACCATACATCAAAGCAACACCTGTAGAAGGATCTCTTAAGACTGCTTCACCAACACTAACTAATACACGAGTCATATTTTATTTTCTCCTTTTTTATTATAATATTTTATTTCCACTGAGATCAGATTCTAACTTACCGAATTCTTCCTGACTCATCAAAATACTATCATATCTATCTCTTTTCTTTTTGTGATAAAGATATGATTGCAATTTTCCACTTTTCATTTTTACTTGTCCCGATGCCAACAAAGGTTCATATAATTCATATTGTTTCAAAACAATCATTCTGTCAAATATATCTATTAATTGATATAGAGTCCATTCCCCTATTTCTTTAGGAAGTGATTTAAATAATGCTGATAGTGTAAATATTTGATCTCCAAAGGTTAATGGATATTCTTTTTGTACCCATCGAAGACTTTCTTCAAGACCAGGATCATATTGATTAATATAGTCAATATCACTTCCATTCTGTTCAAGAACTATTTCCCTAATATTCTCAAATTCATCTTCGGTAAATTGAACACCATCTATATTTAAAAGCAATATTGCATCATCTAATGTTTTTAATTCCTCTCCCCCTTTTTTATAAACTTCTATTTTTACATTTTCTTTTTTAGTAATATATTTGAAGAATTTCTCAAGATTATCTATCCCTACAAACATCTCTTGCAAAGAATATTTAAAATAACTCATCAAATATAACCTCTTTGTAGAAGATGCTGCAAGCTTAGGATAAGTAAAAATAATATTAAATAATCCAATATATTCTAAATCTTTAACTAATAGTGGATAAAATTCTACTTCTTTATATTTTTGAGAATAACCAAATACGTCATTGACAGGATTATATATTTTTTTTACTTCATCATTCATATATGTCTCCCGTCTTAAAAATTCTGATTACACATAATTAATTCATAACCTTTATAAGTAGCACTACCAACGTTAATACCCGCCATTCTACAATAACTTGATATTTTATAATCAAAAAATATTCTTCCAATTCCTTCAATATCTGCACCATTCAATACTTCTATTAATCTTTGAATAATTGAAAGATTTCTAGGGTTATAATTACTAAGCATATTTAATGTTGCATGACTATAAACTTCAAAACGAATAGATTGAACTCCCGTAACATAATTTTTAGGAATTAATATTACTGGACTAATACGAAGTATTGTCGTTGCAATAGTCCAAGCACCATCCATCCCAGCATCAAAGAATAATCTAAAAGTTGTTGGATCTCCTACTCCTTTATAAATAAGAGCACCTTTTTCAGATTTAGTTAAATCCGCTTTACTTGGTGCCCATGCATCATTAGTATCGTACTTAAGTAATTTCCATATAAATTCATCATTATCCATAAGATAAGTTGCAATATTATAAGAAACATTTGGTAATAAAGTATATTTATTATAAGCCTGTTGAATACTATCTAAAATTTGGGTGGTTGTCATAACCTATCTCTCCTTTTTAGTTAGAATGCCCCTGCGAGCATAATTGAAATTTGTTTTGAATAAGAACCAGATGTCGCTGTTATTAGTAATGGATAATCTAAATACATATTCAAATTCTCTACAGAAAAACTATTATTACTTAATGTTGATAAAATATAGCGATTTGTAGGAACGTTTGAATCAACAAGTGAGAATGTAAATGCATCTGTTTGTTGAACGCCATTTGTATAAAGATATGAGGTAAAAGTTTGTGTGTCTCCCTCCAAGATAGAAACATTGTCAGATGGAGTTACTCGAATTTCATTTGTAGTTGTACCACTATCAGTTACTGTAACTAATTCACTTGCAGAAATATTTGGATTTCCTCCCATATAAGCAAATGCGGTAGTTATGCCAGATGCTGATAGGGTTAAAATACCGGATGCACTAATTGTAGCAATAGGCGAGGATGAGGTTGAATATGTAAGTGAGCCGGATGTTGGAAGAGAATTACATAATAAATTAGCACCCAAATCATAAGTTTCACCTACATTTCCAAAAATTGAAGAAGCAGATAAATATATTGAGTAAACAGATTTATATGCATCTGCAATACCATTAATAAGATCATCGGTTTGAGGATTCACTTGATACGCCCCCATATCCAAGGTAAGGAATCTGCTACTACTATCGTCTAATGTTTGTTGATTCTGACTATTCATAATTCCATCACCGAAAACACGTAAACAAATACGATTTTTAGGACGACCAAAAAGAAATCTTTGGTTAGGAGCTATTAGTTCAGTTCTTTCATTCAATTGTGCATATATAGGGATATGTCCTTGTGGTAAAACAATTTTTTCCCCACTAACTAAATCTACAGTTCTAGCTATTTCATAATCCACACAACAATATTCCGATTGTATTGTACCATTATTATCTATCCAACGTAATTGTTCATTGCATCTACGAATAACAATATTTGTTAAAACTGATTTTAAATTATCTGTAAAAGTACACAACCAATAATTTGAATCGAAAAAAAACAAATAACCCATAGTTGGAATAAATGTGTTAATAGGATCAAAAATTAATTGTTTCCAATCATCAGACAACTTAATGCCTGTTGAAGTATTTACTACACTTGTAAGACGAACTTCTACATCTTCAAAAATTTTACTACCAAAAGAAGTCTCCTTCTGTATAGTAAAAATATCAAGTGAATTTTCAAAAATAGTATGCCCTGCATATTGAAAATCATTTAGCATTATTTGAGAAGCCGAAGATGCGGGAGGAGATAATGAAAAACAAGGTAATGGCATATATTATTCCTCCTTTTCTTTAATTGTTATATTTAGTGTTTTATGAACCATCATAGAAATTTTGAGTTAACCACTCGTCCCATTTTACCGTTTTATCCCAAGAATAATCTCCCAATAATTTATCAACACCTTCAATGACTTCGATTAAATAACCTCTCAAAGAAGGTAGCATAGGAGCAGACATACGAAATTCCCTGTCAGCGAAAAATCTTCCGAAAGCCACGGAATTGCTTACCTGTTGTTGCAGCCACTGCTTTAGCATACACCTTCCGAGGATATTAATCTCTCTACTTGCCAAATCTCTATCAAAATATCCAATAGACGATCCAGACCCTTGAGTGTATGTCATGTCATCTTTCGTTACTCTTGAAAAATCGTCAATAGCTGCAAGTAACCAGTTTTGTGTATAGTTGACCATTACAGTTGAGCCGCTTGTGTTATAAAGGGTATTTAGAGTACTATCGTTCATAATTTGTAACATAAATCTATCAACTACTTCGTCAGCACCTGTCGTCATTTAAAGAATACCCTCCTTTCTTTTTTTGTTTAACTTTTATTATATTAATAGAAAAATCTACATTTTATTATAAATGTAAACTTTCCTAAAAAGGGAAGACGACTCTTCCCTAATATCATATTTTAATTCCATAAAACCGTCATTTCATGGTCTATTATATTATCTAGTAAAAACTAAGCCTGTTTTCTATTTTATATTTTTTTAATCCACCAATTTATTTCTCTCAATACTCTCTTTTTGATCAGCAACTTTTTTATTTATATCTATCCCAGACGCATTAGAAATCTTATAAATAAGATTCATATCAATTTTTTCTCCTAAAACTAATTTATTAATTAACATATCAACAATAATATTTCTTTGCCCTTCATTTGCTGATTTAAATAATTTTTCAGCATCCACAGAATTAGATAAAATATTATTTATTTTTTCAACATTCAAAACTTTTTTATAATCTTCTTCCAATCCTAATAATCTTACAGCCGAGGGATTGTTGATTAAGAAATATCCCTTTCTTGCAAAATTACGTTGAGTTTCCTTAATCTGAGTTAACTCTGAAAACATAATACTTTTTGTTTCTCCAAAAAAATCAAAACTATATCTGTTCCCAAGATTGTGTTGTTTCGTATTTAAATTGAGTCTATCATTACATAAACTAATAACCTCTATCATGTCGTTTGGAGATATATTTACATAAATCTGTTTGTCTTTTTTACCTTCCAATTCTAATACTTTATTCTTCCAATATTCTAATTCTGAAGTATCAGATACAATAGACTTTGGTTCAGATACCTTTTTCAAAACTTTTTTCGCTCCTTCTCCATTCTGAGAAGAACTTATTACTTTATCTAAAGATTTAGCGGGAGCCATATTTTTATTTTCCTTTTCTTTTTATATAAAATATTTATTTCTAATACATGGAGGGTTTAAAAACCCTCCATGTAAAACATTAAAAAACTAACTTACAATCATCTCTGCGCCGAGAGAAGAAGTAACCACTCCGGCAGTCCAAGATTTCCAAATGGTAGTATTGATAGATAAATCTGCGTTAGCCATATTATCATCAGTATTACTCATAGTCCCACCAATAACAAGTTTCACAAGTTTATCTGTTCCAGGTGCAACAATCCAGATTTTAGTGTTATCAAGATATGTAGCAAATGGGCCAGTAGCAAAATCTGCAATCTGTGGAAGTTCATAAGTATTGATACCAGAGATATTGCGCAAGTAACCTAATTTTACGTAATCACTTTCAAGATCATATCTATAATTAACATCATTGGGGAAGATTTTATTTAAGGCAATCTTAGTTCCAAGAGCAATAGGGGCAGCTCCACCACTCCAAGCAGAAACTTTGTCTGCTAAAGCAATGAAATCATCTTGATCAAATCCGACAACTCTTAGACCAGTTGAAGAAATTGTTGAAAGATTACCCATGGCCGTAGCCATTGCAGTATAAATATCTTTGCTCATTTCTGTTTCAAGAGCTAACAATGATTTTGAAATATAATTTCCGAGACTATCTTTCCCAGTAAGTACTCTCCAAAAATTCAAACTAACAGTTAGTCCTCTCATCTCTGGGGTCAAATATTTCTGACCAAGAAATTGAGTTTGACGTTGATCTTGTTTCTTACCAAAGTTAGAAACTTTAGTAACTGCGAACAAATCACGAGAACGAATATCAAAAATGGCGGTCTCGCCCCAACCAACAGTTTGAACTTCAGCATAAGCAGAGGTACTATTAATAACTGTATCAGGAAGCACAGCATCAATAATCTGAGAACCAATATTTCCAATGGCCCAACGAAGAGTAGGATGATTCTGATATCCAAGAGCAGTAGCAGGAGTCAAATCAGTAATTCCAACTTTCTTTGCAGCATAATTCAAAATCATTTCACTTAAAGCTTCTGATTTCTGAGTTAGGGTTACTTCTTTACCATCACGATCTTTTTGGGCATAAGAGAATTTCTTACCATGGCTATTATTTTCAGACTGATAATGATTCCAAAAATCAACAGCACTTTCGAGAATTGTAGTCATATCTACATCGCTGGCAAAGTGCAAAACATTTGCAGGTAATTTAGTCATATTTTTATTTATCCTCCGTTTTTATATTTTTTGTGTTAAGTCAGGTAAAAACGTGACCAGATTAGATATGATCGACTCTGAACTCATAAGCCACAACTCGACCAGTGCCAATAGTTCCATCAGGAACAGAAATATAGGTTGTCTTGAGATAAGTCAAGTAGAAACCATTTACAGTTACAGCACTCCATGCCATCGTAAAAGATCCAGCAACAGGAATAGCATAAGCCTGTGTAGTTGAACTATCAAGAGTTTCAGCGCTAAGAGTTACAATGTCACCAAGTTGTAAACGTCTTGCAGCACCAATTTTAGTAGTAAGAGTATAGAAATCACGAGCAGTACCCAAACCATTGATAATATCGCCAGCACCAGTAACCAAGAAAGGCAAAACGGGCGAATCCACCATAAATACACCAGTAGCCGAAGCAGTTGTAGGTGCAGTTGCAACCCAAACTTCGCCTTGACCAGTAGTAGACGATTTGGTTAAAAGTTGGCAAATATTGCCATTGTCCAAGGATGATGCACTTACAAAATCAGCATTGTAAGCACTCACATTCTGTGCAGCCACAGCAGATAATTCTGTAACAGTATGATAAGTCATATTTTTATTTATCCTCCATTTTTATTGAAATAATTTTACAACCAACCCTTTTTTGCATATTCTTTTGTTGCATCTTCGGGTTCGTTATTCTTAGTTAGCCAAGAATTGACGGTAGCCATACGAGTAAAGCTTTCCTTTTTCTTGGGATTATCTTTAATGCGTGAGAAAGCTAGGCTTTTAATATTACTCTGCCAAGCAGGAAGTGTTTCAATATTAAATGCTTTAATTTCTTCTCGTGCATTATCAATTTCATCTTTAGTCAATACATCAGATACTTCTTGAATAGTTTTTTCAACAGCATAATCAAACTGTTGTTTCTCAATTTTGTCTTTGTATTCTTTAAGTTTAGCATTTTCTGCCATATAAACATCTTTGTCTGCATTCGCAGCATCTGCATCAGATTGCATTTTCTTAACTTTAGCGAACAATTTAGAGCAAAGTAAAGAATAATCCATTTCTTCACCTGCCGTATATTGATCAGCAAGTACTTGATTATCTTCAGTTTCATCCACAAGCATTTGCATAAGAGCGGCCATATCAAGATTTTCATCCAAAGACATTTTCTTTTCTTCTTTGGGCTTATCTTTTTCTTCTTTGGCTTCTTCTTTAGCTTCATCTTTTTCTTTAGCTTCCTCAGCTTTTTCTTCAGCAGGCGTTTCATCTTTATTCTCGCCTTCCTTCTCCTGCTCTTTTTTTTCTTCTTCAGGGGTTTCAGGTTTATCTTCATCCGCCTTTACGTCCTTTGTAGCCATTTCTTCAACTTCTGGTTCTTTCTTTTTTAAATCTTTTTCATCTTTATTTTCATCCACAGAGAGTTCCTCCTTTTCTGTTTTATTCTTTACCCAACGACCATTTTCAATATGATAACGTTTCTTGAATGATGCAATTGCTTCTGGCCAACCATCTTTATCCGCACCAATTGCATCTGCTTGTTTGGCTATTAAATTTGCTTGACTAAGTGAAACCGAAGGCTTTATACCCCCAAGAGCAGGATTAATATCTTTTAGAGAAGAATAAGGAAAGGTCAATACCTCACCATTATCAAAATAAGACATAGGTTTATCATCAACTTCTTTCATTTTACCAACCATATTTTTAGACCATTCCAAAGCCTCATCCCCACCATACAACATCCAATTAATATGTGATGCATTAACGGGAGATTTCTTTCTAGAATCATTTTGATGATATAACAAATATTTATTAACAGATTTTATTTTTTCTGGATTTGCCTTTTCATTTTTAGATAAATGTCTTGCAACTGTTAAAGCAAAAGAATTTCCACCTATCCCATATTGTTTATATAATTCCAATCCTTTAGTAGAATTCTTTTTAATCTCTTGAGAAATAGAAAAATCAATTGAAGAATATTTTGAAAATTCTTTTACATAATCCTCTTGATATTTTTCATTAATTTGAGAAAATGATAGAACTTGAAGCTCTGCATTATCTATTGCACTTTTTATTGATGCACCTAAAAGACATATTCCAAAATAACAGAAATCGTCCATATCTTCTGTTCCAGTTATTTCATCAATATGCGAATCATATAACCACATTTCAACACTAATTCCGACTTTACCATCCCTTTTTTCAAGAATTTCATATACTGCGGGAACATAAATTTTCCATATTTTTGCATCAACAAAAAATCCAAGAACTTCTTCGCCATTTTCATTTGCAATTGTCTCAAATGTACCAGTATCTGGAATAGCAAACCCACAAATTAAACTTTTGTCTGGATCAGTATGTGTTCCAAAATCAGAATCATTATTTATAAGATTATAAATAACTGGCATATTATAAATAGTAGGAGCCGTTTTTCTCAATACGTCTTCTGTGCAAAATAAATTATGATAATTTAATCCAGAAGAAAATACATGTATTTTACAAGTAATGAATCTAGAATCAGGATTATCCTCAATAACTTCTGCGGAATCAACACTAAAAACCAGTTTATTTTTTAATTTTTCTTCATTCAATTGTTTTATCTCCTTTCTGAAATCAGAGATAATCTAATTTCTAATATAATATAGATAACAATTATCTAATAAAAACATCCATTTTATTATCTAATAAAATCTCTTCGCCCACTTAATCCACAACGGTGACGATTGTAATACGTCATTCAATATTTTAGTTTGAGCAAAATAATAGATATCCCCTTCTATTGCTAAAAGGGGAATTCCATGTGTCTCTAAATAATTTGATATTTTTTTCTTAAACCCAATTTTATTTTTTATAGAGTTAGGATTCAATATATACATTTATCGTATTATCCTTTTCCTTGCATTATTGGAAGAGTTACAAAATCATCAGAATCTGCGTCAAACCTCATCCAATCATTATTATATGCTTCGGCCTTATCTAAAATTAATATAATTTGAGCACTCAGAGGAGTAATCTCTCTTAAAAAATTCTCTAAAAATACTTTTGTAGACAAATCAGAATCTTCTTCCGCTGCATTAATAACCTCGTAAATTTGTGATTCAAAATCAACTTGAGTATCAAGAAGTTTCTGGAAAAAATCAAGAGGAGATGCATAATCAGTATTATCAGTAGGAGTCAAATTGTAATTTGTAAGTACATCACGATCCCCCATATAATCGCTCACTAAATCGGCCAATTTGGGATAAATATGTGCTATTCTAGGATGAGTCAAATTTACAAATTTTGGCATAGTAAATTTCACCGAAAGTTCAGACATTGCGCGATCACAGAGACGATTCAAAGCGAAACAACTTGTCACCAAATCATTTAATTTACTTGTTACTTGTTCTGAAATAAGAGATCTCAATATTCCTCCTTTCTTTCAAGATAATATTGATATCTTTTTATGGTAAGGCGTTATAGGCCACTACGTCACCAGCAGCAAGAATCCATGTACCAGAAGCAGAAGTTCCAATTACAATTTTACTTCCGGAAGTTGTATATTTTACTGCATACATAGGTGAACCAGAACGAGATGCTTGAATCAAAGCAGCATTTACATTTGGTAAACTGGTTTGAATAGTAATTGAAGAAGCAGCAGCATCAGCAGCAGTTACAATATAGCTAGCAGAAGCAGCCAATCGACTTCCCAAAAGGACACTACTCGTATGAGGAGCACCTTCTTTTGCAGCACGCATTGATTTATTAAGTCTTGCAATTTCTTTAGTTGTTAAAGCTTTCAAAGTTGTCATTATTTATTCCTCCATTTTTTCTAGTTGAATATGATATTTATATAGCGCACGGAGCCAGAATTTTACTTCCGTTATGCGCTGAATACATTAATTTTTTCCACC
>Ga0182027_10011911_pt1 | contig 12245 bp, 11 predicted proteins | sample 712E1DmetaG_FD_121300 | JGI IMG/M metagenome (GOLD analysis project Ga0182027, IMG submission 121300) | Permafrost microbial communities from Stordalen Mire, Sweden - 712E1D metaG (Illumina Assembly) | ecosystem: Environmental > Terrestrial > Soil > Wetlands > Permafrost | place: Sweden...
ACCGTCGTGGGTTTAACCGGAGGTGCAGTTGTCGGGATTGTCGTTGCGGGCGTTTCCGTTCCGGGGCCGGTGGTGCAGCCGGAAAAGAATGCACACAGCATGATGAGGAAGGCAAGGATCAGGATTATCCCATGTTTCATTGCAGGAGCCTTGATTGTACGATATATTTCTGAATTTCGATCCGGTGTTCCTGCAGGGTAAGGCCGGCTCATGCGACAGGGCCATAAGGATCCGGGGTTGCTGACAGGACCGCATACCTGCCGGCCAGAAACGATACCGGATTACCGGGGCGGTTATCGCGTGTGCTGTGCTGAACGGGCATCTCCGGCGATACGGCAGTTCACACCATCTTGCAACCAGCGGAACCATGAAACCAGAAAAACGGGAAAAACCGTCACGGAAGCAGCAGCTTCTGCAGCTGCACAAACTCCTCAACCGAGTATTGTCCTTCCGCGGTCGTCTCACCCATGTAACAGTACGCCAGTTCAGAGCCAAAGAGCGGCAGCACCGCCCGGGCATACCGGAACGACGACCCCATGACCCCGGTGCAGATCGGTTGTTTCACCGCGTGCGTGAACGCGATCAGGTCAATGATATCATCGGTATCCCGGGGGGTAACAACGATCTTGACAATATCCCCGTACGCCCGGAGCTCGCGCTCCAGCACGAACAATACCTGGAGCGGCATCATCACCGGTGAATGGTGCGAGGCGATGATCTTCGTACCCGCTTCTTTGACACAGATTGCATTTTTCACGAACTGCTGTTCTACGTCCACATAATCGACAAGGGGGATGACCGGGCGGATCTTCTCCTCCCATTCACTGCCGTTCCCGAAAAACCGGCCGCCTTCCTGTGCAGAGCGCAGGGTACCTATCACGGGCAGCGGGCAGGTATCCCTGCACTGCTGCACCAGTTCTCCCGGCTCCCCTTCCATCAGGTCGAACCGGAGTTCAATCATATCAGCTCCCCGATCCCGTGCAGAAGGAGCCTGTGCCGGGTCCGTGAGTGCGGCAACGATCTTCATGACAGGGAGTATGCCGTGAATTGACAAAAAGATACGCCCCGCCATCGTACAGCCTGCGGACGAACAGACAGGTCCGCGCCGCCGGCGCTGCCCTGAAACCGGTCTGAAGCAAAGATATTGTTTATTCCCGCACATGCCAACACTATAGCACGGCTATGGAGTTCTGGGACCGGTACCTCTTCCTGCGGCATATCGCGGCAGCGCTGGCACGGGGTGTATCCGTTGCGCTTGTACTGCCGCTCCTCTCCGTACTCCTTCTTAAGGAACCCCTCATGCCCACGCTTGCCCTGATCGGGAGCGGCTTCGTCATTGAGTTCGGGGCTGCCCCGGTGGGCATCGCCCTCGGCCTCTCCCCGCTCTTTGTCTTCTGGGTCCTGATGTGCACCGAGATTGGGATCTTCATCGGGCTCTTTGATATCTTCGATGCAGTCGGGCACACCTGGCATCCGGCCGCGGATTTCCTCGTAAGGACCAAGCAGTTCATCCACCGGCACTCCCTTGCCGAGCGGTACGGGATCCTCGGCCTGGTACCCTGCGAGATCCTGATCGGCGTCTACGCCAATGCCCCGGTCTCGTGGGTGCTGGGCTGGCCCAAGGTGCGGTCCCTCCTGTTCACGATGGCCGGGTATGTCCCCTGCCTCATCCTCACGATCCTTGCTACAAACGGCCTCCTTACCCTATACTTCCCGGGAGTGGTGCACCCGTGACCCCCCCGGGCTCCGCAACCGGGTCCGTGCGCCCGGCCCTGCCGGAACTGCTCGCGCCGGCAGGTTCGCCGGAATCGTTCCGGGCAGCCCTGGCAGCCGGTGCCGATGCGGTTTACTTAAGCGGGAAACGGTTCGGCGCCCGGAAATATGCTGCAAATTTTTCCGATAAGGAGATCCAGGAAGGAATCCGGCTGGCCCATGCCCGGGGGATACGGGTCTATGTAACGGTCAATACCCTCATCCACGACCGCGAACTTGAGGGAGTCGCGGATTACCTCGTCTGGTTATACGCAGCGGGCGCTGACGCGGTTCTCGTGCAGGATATTGGTGTTGCCTCGCTGGCGCGGGAGATCGTCCCGGGCCTTGCGCTCCACGCCTCCACCCAGATGACCATCCATAATACCGGAGGCGTGCTTTGGGCTGCGGAACAGGGGTTCTCCCGGGTCGTCCTTTCCCGTGAACTCCCCCTTGCGGAGATCCGGTCCATCGCAGAGAAGACCCGCCATACCGGCACCGGCCTTGAGGTCTTCGTCCACGGGGCGCTCTGTTACAGCTACTCGGGCCAGTGCCTCCTTTCATCGGTCATTGGCGGCAGGAGCGGGAACCGGGGCATGTGCGCCCAGCCCTGCCGGAAACCCTATACGCTCGTTGCCGGCGACCGGGACGAATACGGGAGACCGGAACGGATCCGGGACCTGCAGTCACCCGGACCCTACCTCCTCTCGCCAAAAGACCTCTGCACCTGGCGGCACCTGCCGGAACTGGTCAGGGCGCCGGTTGTTTCGCTGAAGATCGAGGGGCGGATGAAATCGCCGGAGTATGTTGCGGTCGTGGTCTCCACCTACCGCCGAGCCCTCGATGCGATTGCGGCAGGGGACTGGAAACCGGATCCGGCAGCAGAGCAGGACCTCCTCCTCGCATTCAACCGGGGATTTACCCCTGGGTACCTGTTCGGCGACCGGCACGGGACGCTCATGGCCCGGGATGCGCCGGACAACCGGGGGATCTGCATCGGTACGGTAACAGGACAGGACGAACAAAACGGGGCCGTGACCGTCCGCCTGGACGGGACGCTGGCACCGGCAACCGGTGACGGGCTGCTCTTTACCGATCCGGCAAAGAGGCGGGAAGACTGGGGCTTTTTGCTCAACAATGCACCGGTTGCGAAGGACAAAAAGACCATGGTATTCCATATCCCCCGGCCGGTTTCACCGGGCTCATCGGTATCTGTTACCTTCTCCCGCGAGCGGGAGGCCAGGGCCCGGCAGATCATCGCGCACCCCCCTGCCGACCTGGTGCACAAGGTTCCCGTGGATCTCGCAGTCACGGTGGACAGTGCGGGGCATATCGAAATGGAAGGACGGCTGGAATCCGGATCGGGAAAAGAAGTCCGGGTCTCATACCAGCCGGATTTCTGCCTTGTGCCGGCACGGTCCCGCCCGCTTTCGCGAGAACTGCTGGAAACACAACTGCGGAAGAGCGGCGATACGCCGTTTGTCATCCGGGACTGTTCTCTCACCTATTCCGGCACGCTCTTTGCCCCGGTGGGGGAACTCAACCGCATGCGCCGGGAGTTCCTGCTCCGGGCTGAGGAGGCGCTCCTTGCATCCTCCCTCCCCTCAGAAGACGATATTGCACGGTCGCGATATCAGCTTGCTGCCGCATTTCCGGAACATCCCGCAACCACAGATTCTGATCGGGATACAGGCACCCCGGCGACTCCTCTGGGCCTCATGGTATATGCCGATACGATGGAAGCAGTATCCATGGCAGTAAAGGAAGGCTGCACCGGCATCTGTTTTGAACCGGCATTTGTCCTGCCCCGTCATTCCTGCCGGACGGGGGAAGAAGGAAAGATCCGGTCCATCAGGCAGCAGGTAACAGAAGCCATGGCGTTCTGCCGGGGTGCCGGTGCCCATTTCGTGCTGAAACTGCCCCGGATCACCCGCGACGGTTATCTCGCTGCAATACTGCCGGAGATCGCACTCCTGCATAAGGACGGCCTTGCAGCGTGCATGGCCGGGAACCCGGGGGCAGCGAATGCGATCCGCGCACTCATACCCGGCATGGCCCTGTCCGGCGATACCGGGCTCAATATCTTCAACCACCGCGCAGCCTGCCACCTCTCCCCGCCCTTTGATTCCCTCACGCTCTCGCCGGAACTGTCCGGGGATGAATGCCAAAAACTCGTCCGTGCTGCACGGCGTGAAGGCTGCAGCGCTTCCTTTACCCTCATCGTGCAGGGCATAAGCGAAGCGATGGTTACGGAGGACTGCCTCATCGAGCCCCTACAGCACTGCAGGGCAGGCAGGGATGACGGGAAAGACAGCAGGTTCCTTGGCATCCGGGATGCAACCGGCCACATCTTCCCGCTCCGGACCGATGGCGAATGCCGGACCCGTATCGGCAACGCGGTGGAGACCTGCCTTGTCGACCACCTGCCCGCGATCCGGGATGCCGGCATCAGCGAGGTCGCGATCGATGCCCGGGGGCGGACCGGTGCCTACGCCGGCGCTATGGTGCGGATCTACTGTGACGCGGTTACCTGCGGCAGTTCCGGGGCCGGGACGGAGGATACGTCACCCCGATCCCTGAAAGAGCGGATAAAGGCCCTTGCGTACGGGGGAATTACCGCAGGGCACTTCCTCCGGGGCCTGAAAGAATAACGATGAGTGATCCCTGACCCGCCGGTCTTTTTAAAAACCGGACACCGGTACGAATATTGATGATAACCAAACCCTCATGGAGTAGTAGGGACTGACAGCCCGAAGTTCACGGAGCAGGAACCATGCCATCACCACTGATCCTTGTCAACCTGAAGACCTATAAAGAAGGGACGGGAAGCCGGGCCCATATGATCGCACAGGCAGCAGAACTCGTATCGCAGGAGAGCGGTGTCACCATCGGTGTCGCTCCCACGTATATCGACCTCCACCCGATCGCCCACCACTTCGCGATACCGGTCTATGCCCAGCACGTGGACAGCGTCGAGCCCGGTGCATTCACCGGCCATATCACGGCCGATGCCCTCAGGGCTGCCGGCGCTGCAGGGTCGCTCGTGAACCACTCAGAACGGCGCCTTACCCTTGCGGATATCGAAGCCTCCATACGGGCACTGCAGGCCCAGAAAATGTCTGCAGTTGTCTGCACGAACAACGAGGCTGCCAGCGCGGCTGCGGCAGCACTCTCGCCGGAGTACGTGGCCATCGAGCCCCCGGAACTGATAGGAAGCGGTGTCTCGGTATCAAAAGCCAATCCGGAAATAATCAGGAGATCGGTTGCCACTGTCCACGCAGTGAACCCGAAGATAAAAGTCCTGACCGGGGCCGGCATCCAGTCCGGGGAATGCGTGAAGATCGCAATCGACCTCGGGACCGATGGCGTGCTCCTTGCCTCGAGCGTGGTTAAGGCAAAAGACCCGGGGGTCGTGCTCCGCGACCTGGTCTCAAAACTCTGATATTCCCTTTTTTTGCACGTTGACAGTCCCATACGGCAGTATGGTACAGGCACGATCCGCAGGGAGGCAACCGGGAGAGACAGTTCCATAAATTTTTTTTGGGAAAACTGCTCTTGGAGAAATCCTCTTTTCATGTGATGACTCCCCCTTTGCGCCAACCCTGCCCCCACGAGGGGTGCATTGTGATGCCACGGCATGAGCTGAACGGGAGATATCTCTCTCCGGTTGCGTACAGGTAATCCGGCACAATCGTAGTCGAGGGATGCCACAAGCGGTGGGGCAGAGCTCTTGGGAGCGTCATAATGAACAGCAGATGATTTCTCCGGAGCAGGGAAAATCACCGTTTTCCTGCGAGCGCCCCGGGGACGCTCCGGATAAGGGCCTTCCCCGATCTGCAGCTGCGTCATCACGGTTGCCGGGTCCGGCCGCAGTGTCCCGGCTGCGCCCTTTACCTCTCTGGCATTCCCGGGCGGAAAGGCCCGGAGGGCGTTGCAGACCCGGTTCCCCGGCTGCCCGGGTATCAGAGCGGCCACCGGCACTTCCGGTCAACTCTTTTCAGGGCAGGGCACCGGTTGAAATAGGTCTCGCCCCAGACCCATGGCTGGTAGGTGCAGCACATCTCGGGTTTTACGGTATGGATCCCGCAGAGGTACCGCTCTTTTGTCACGCGGCGCAGGAACGGGCAGACTGTGACATATTCCCCGGTATCGGGATGGCGCATCTGGAACGTGACAACGTTCCCGAGATCCCCGGAGGGGAGATTTGGGCAGGGAACGGTTGTACCGTCCTCCATGAACGCGACAAACCAGCGCAGGATGTCGGTTTTCCCCTGCTCCATCCAGAGATACACGTTCTCTGCGGTTGGCGTAATACCGGGGCCGAAGATACGGCAGCAGAGCCCGCACTGCTCACAGGGTTCGTCTTCCTGTACCGGCCCGTCCATAAAATTTTCCCTCTCTTGTTCATCCGGCATCCGGATAAAAGTATGTATCGGATTTGATCTGCGCATTCAGATTCTGGAGCAGGCTTTTTTTTAGAGGCCCCCTGAACGGATAACGAATAATTTATGCAATGAAAGGCAATTCCCCTGATGAGACACATGAGAAAAACTTCCGACCTGGTAAATGATATGCTGAAAGTGGCAAAAAATGCGTATCTCGTCGCAATCGCTGTAGGGTTTGAGAACGACACAAAGTTTGTTTTCAGTTCGCAAAAGCAGCCGCTGCAGGAACTGAACCAGCTGATACAGAAAGGCGGGTCTCCCATCGGGATGCTGCGGTTTGACAAGGAAGATTTGCAGATACAGGGATCATTCCGCCTGTTCGAGGAATACGCAAACGAGGAATGGGCAAAAAACTACCTTGCCGGCCTGCTGGACAATACCAAAGAGATCATCAGCTTAAGCCAGCAGCAGAGTTTCCCCACGGCTTACTGATCGGACACTCCGCGACAGCGGGGACTGCTCCGGATAATCCGGCTTTTTTATGAGTGTGCCGGTTCTTTCTCAAACCGGAATAATCCTCCCGGTACACCAATCTCAAACTGTGCACCCTTGCCGGGGATACCGGTCTCACGGATGGAGATGCCGGTGATAGAGAGGATCTCCCGGGAGAGAAAAAGGCCAAGCCCGTTATTTTTCCCAAAACCTTGTTCGAACAGGTGCAGTTTGTCTTCCAAGGATATTCCGGTGCCATTATCGGCAATGGTGATAATGAGCCCGGTATCGGATCGATGATATGATACGCTTATACGGGTGACGGCGCCCCCGTGCTGCCGGGCATTGTCAAACAGGTTGTAAAAGACCTTGATCAGGAGCGGGTCAGCATAGATTTCAAGGGGATCACCGGGAATTTCCACGGAAATGGTATTGACCACCATCTGTGATATGGCAGAACGGACAACGCCAGATACCTGCTGCCACTCAGGAGTGCTGACCCCGAGGTTCTCATACTCCTTGGTGAAAGCGATCTGGTGCTGGATAGTGACAGCCGCTTTTTGTGACCGTTTGAGATTGGCAGTTCCTTGTGGATCGGTAACATAACCCTGGAGAAGTTCCAGGGAGGCGGAGAGTATCATCAGATGGTTCATGATATCATGACGGGTGATACCTGACATCAGGTTCAATTTCCTGCTGGCAAGAGCAAGTGCATCTTCAGCATGTTTCCGTTGGGTGATATCCCGGATATTGCACTGGAACAATTTCCTGCCGGATACTTCAAAGGCACTGCAGGTATATTCTGCATGGATAACCCGCCGGTCTTTTGCCTGCAGGGGCAGATTTTCATACCGGAGATAGCCTTTTGTTTTCAGTTCGGCAAATGTCTGCTCGGCAAGGGATTTGTCCATGAAGAACCCGAGTTCCCAGAGATGTTTGCCGACACAATACTCCAATGAATATCCCAGCAATGTGCGAATGAAAGGATTCGCACTGACAATTTTCCCGGTATCCCCGTCAAGGATCAGGATTGCATCCTGTGCATTTTCAAATATTTGATGGAACTGGAGTTCTGATTTTTCTAATTCACGTTCCGCAGCTGTTCGTTTTTCTTCATGGTCAAGAATCAGGAGGGCAAAGGTGATGTCCATAGCCTGCTCCTCCAGAAGCCGGATGATCCGATCATCAAAAAATTGCGGTTCAAAAGCACAGTAGGTGATAACACCGGCATTTTCTGTATCGCTTGCGAAGGGGAATGCGGCAATTGCGTGATAACCCCGCCTGAGTGCCTTTTCCTGCCATGGCGCTATCAGTGGACCAGGCCGGATATCATTACAAACACTGGATTTTTTCTCACGGACTGCAGTTGCAGTCGGAGACCCGTCATAAGGGGTTTCATCAGTTGATAGAGGGGTGGTTTCAGGGTAACTATCATCCTGACCGGCTGCAGCAACGGGTTCTATGACATGCTTTTCCGGGTCGATGTGTCCTGCCCACGCCATCGCAAAACCGCCGGTTTCCACAACAATCCGGCAAATCTCGTTCAGCAGTTCCGACTTATCATGAATATGCACGATTGCCCTGTTGGTCGCGGAAAGAACGGTATAGAGCCGGGTGAGGGTGGTGACCTGCTTCTCAGCCCGACGATATTCAACGGCTGCCTTTATCTTATGTCCAAGCTCGACATACTGCGCCATCGGTGCCCCGCCTTTCTGGAGATAAAAGTCTGCCCTTTCATTCAATGCTTCTATGACCACCTCTTCCCTGCCTTTGCCGGTAAACAAAATGAACGGGAGGGTCTTATCCATTGCCCGGACCTGTTTTAAAAATTCTATGCCATCCATCCCCGGCATCTGGTAATCGGATACAATGGCCTGGATCCCATTGGTTTTCATCAGCTCGAGTGCTGCTGGTGCGGATGACGCGGTAGTGACGGCAAATTCATTTGTCCGCTCAAGGAACAGTTTGCCGATATCAAGGAGCGCAGTTTCGTCATCGACATAGAGAACTGATATCGTCGAGATCAACTTCTGACAATATTATAAATCGGAATTGTCGTCATTATTCATAAATATTTCGTTGAAAATAAAAAAATAGAACATACGTATTGTCCTGACAGGTACAACGGGTTCCTTAAGAAACATCCATATCCCTGCACCGCTTTCGCCCGGAACAGGATCAGTCATGTCCCTGCTGTTAAGGCTGCCAGGTACCATAGCTTCAACATGTCAGCAGCCATCGATATAACAAACGTAGTTGGTTGAATGGGTTTTCACAAGAAGAACAATGAAACTGCAGCAGATCCGAATGCCATGAACCCTGATGGTTCTCCCGTTGCCCGAGTACGGCTGCCCAAGAAATGGAACAATGAACAATTCGCCCTTGCCCTGACAATGCTGGGGGCAAACCATATCCGTGTCCAGTGCATAGACGGGGTCATCCGCATGGGCAGGATCAAGGGAAAGATAAAAAAACGGGCCTGGATCCGGGAAGGCGACACCGTCATCGTCACTCCGTGGAGTTTCCAGGACGAGAAGTGCGATATCATTTACCGGTACCTCAAACCGCAGACAGACTGGCTGCGGAGAAACCAGTACATTTAATCTTTTTTTCGTTAAGTTCTCAAGAACGGGACCGGAGAAGAACCCGGAGGGTTCTTCGGCTTATTACGTTGATAAGACCGAAGCAGGAGAAGATCGAAGTTCATTTACGTGTTGCATCCGGTTGAACAGGGCCGGTTCTTTTTTCGTCCCTCTTTTTATTTTTTTAAAAAACTTCCTGGACCAGTACCGTGTTTCATCGAGCCGGTTTCCTGTTGCAGAGAGATCAGGCTCCCGAATCCACAGGAGGACTTACCCGGTAACCGACAGAAAAATTTGCTCTGGAGAAATCCTCTTTTCAGGTGATGATCTCCCCCCTTGCGCAAGCCCTGCCCCCATGGGGGGCTCATAGCGCATTGCGATGCCCCGGCATGAGCTGAACTGAAAATTTCTCTCCGATTGCATGCAGGTAATACGGCACAATCGCAACCGGGGTATGGCATAGCAGCGGGGGCAGAGCCCAAAAGAGCGTCATAATTCATATCAAAATGATTTCCCCAGAGCAGAAAAATTCAAAAAAACAACGTTTTTATTATCGCAGATGAAATGGGACATTATTACCCACAAACTATAATCGGGGAAACCAGACACACAGGACCTGACATCTATGATCAATGTTGCAGTACTTGGAGCTACGGGTAATGTTGGCCAGCGGTTCGTCGAACAGCTGGCAGATCACCCCTGGTTCAACTTAACAACACTCGCCGCTTCCGAACGCAGTGCGGGAAAGCCCTATGGATCGATCGTAAAATGGCGCCTTGACACCCCATTTCCCGAAAAAATCGGAAAAATCAAGGTTGTGCCCACGTCACCCAGGGCGATGAAGAACGTGGACCTTGTTTTCTCTGCCCTTCCGGCCGAGATCGCAACCGGTGTGGAACGTGAATTTGCGGAAGCAGGCATTGCGGTCTGCAGTAATGCAAGTTCCCACCGGATGGATCCGATGGTCCCGCTTGTTGTTCCGGAAGTGAACCCGGAACACCTTGGCCTGATTGATATGCAGAAAGATGCCGGCAGGGACGGGTTCATCGTGACCAACCCGAACTGCTCTACCATCGTGATGGTGACCGCACTCGCACCACTCCGCCAGTTCAGGTTTACGGATATCCGCGTTGCGACCATGCAGGCGATTTCCGGTGCCGGGTTTGAAGGCGTTCCCGCGATGGCAATCTATGACAACGTCATTCCCTATATCGGCAAGGAAGAAGAGAAGATGGAGACCGAGACCCTCAAGATCATGGGGACGCTGAAAGGCAAAAAGGTGCTCAATGCACCCTTCAAAGTCAGTGCAAGCTGCCACCGCGTGCCGGTTATCGACGGGCATACCATGGCCATCTGGGTTGACATCAAAGAGCCGGTCGAGAATCTTAAAAAAGCATTCCGGGACTACAAGCCCCCGATCAGGGGACTGCCGACCCAGCCGGCGGAATCAGTCCATTTCTTTGAGGAAGAACCCGATCGTCCGCAGCCACGTCTCGACCGTATGCGGGGGAAAGGTATGACCGTCTCGGTCGGCCGGCTGCGGGAAGGTATCCGCTTCATTGCCATGGGACATAACACCATACGCGGTGCGGCCGGAGCAAGTGTGCTCAATGCGGAACTGATTGTGAAAAAGAAGTATCTCTAAAGACGGGGGACACCATGCAGCAGGTAAAAGAGAACACGGTATTTGTCGGGAATAAGCCGGTAATGAACTACGTGCTTGCCGTAGTGACACAGTTCAACAATGGTGCAGAAGAAGTGGCGATCAAGGCACGGGGCAAGGCAATCTCCCGGGCCGTGGATACGGCAGAGATCTCCCTGAACAGGTTTCTTGAGGGAGTAGTTAAAAAAGAGATTATCATCTCAACGGAGATTATCGACACCGATACGGGAAAAACCAACGTCTCCAGTATTGAGATCATCCTCACAAACAAAAAATAATTTTTACGCTGGAGAAATCCTCTTTTCACGTGATGATCGCCCCCCTTGCGCGAACCCAGTCCCCATGGAGGGCGGTCGCGTATTGCGATGCCCCGGCACGAGCTGAACGGGAAATTCCCTGCGATTGCGTACAGGTAATACGGCACAATCGCAACCGGGGGATGCCAGAGTGGCCGGGGCAGAGCCCAAAAAAGCGTCATAATTCATATCAAAATGAGTTCTCCAGAGCAATAATTTTTTTATATCCATGACTGTTTTTTAGCCGATACGCTCACAAGACAAGACCCAAAACGATTTAAGCAGAATTCACGTACTTATTCAAGGATGAGAGCCCGGGCTGTGGTTTTGCTGATACTTCTCCTCATGTCATGTGCAGCGCCGGCTCTTGCAGCAAGTGACGACCGCTATAGTTATATCACTCTGGAGGATGTCCGGATCAGGCTTGATAACGGGACTGCAGTCATCCATGTAAATTATACCGTGGATGACGGTACCCGCCTTTTTTTCTTTTTACTGGGCAAACAGGATCTCAAGAACAAGCTGTTGAAAATCCTGAATTACGATGATGCAAAGATCCAGCGTATCGATCTCTCGAGTGCTGATCTCATTGTAGATAATGCCTCAATTTCCTATGGGAAAGGGATCTACTGGTATCCCTCCCATGATTTTAATGTTGTTATCCCGTCACTCACGGTACAGTCTCCGCAGGCTGCCAGGAATTTTATCAATACAACGCACTTCCCGGAGGGGATGGGATTTTTTGCGGAACCGGGTCCGGAACAGATTATAGAAGCAGCGGAAACAGGATCAACACCGTAAGTCAGGACCGGGCAATTCCGGTTGGATAACCAGGATTCAGACAATTATTTTAGGATCCGATACCAGATAGCCGGGTTTTGGAGTGACACCAGGAGAATCTTTCTGCTCTCGGGAAATCCTCTTTTCAGGTGATGATCTCCACGATTGCGTACAGGTAATACGGCACAATCGCAACCGGGGGATGCTATAGCGGCGGGGGCAGAGCCAAAAAGAGCGTCATAATAAATATCAAAATGATTTCTCCAGAGCAAATCTTTCAGAATTTCCGTATCTCAAA